>JGI12269J14319_10001358_pt1 | contig 24496 bp, 17 predicted proteins | sample PeaSoiSIISIP2007_FD_14319 | JGI IMG/M metagenome (IMG submission 14319)
CCCGCTTCACCTGCACCGCCACGATTTTGAAATCGTCAAGATCGGCGGGAAAACCACAGCCGGCATCAAGAAAGACATCGTCAACATTCCGCGCTTCAGCGACGCGGAAGTCGATTTCGTCGCGGACCACCCCGGCCCATCCCTCTTCCATTGCCACATGCAATTGCACATGGATTTCGGATTCATGGCCTTGGTGAAGTACACGTAGTCGTTCCAATGCGGTGGGAATTCCTGCCGGCGCTGCGAAAGCCCGCCAGCTTGAATGAGTTTGCCATCCGTCGTATGCTGCCGTGACCGAGTGATCTCAAAGGAGAATACCGTAATGAAACGATTGATCTGTCTTGTAGCAATTTGTCTGGTGGCGCCCATGCTTGCGCGGGCGCAGGATGCGTCGGCAAATCCGCTTACCGCCAGCCTTCGCAGTCAGTTCGACGATTATGCAAAGAACCTGGTTGCAACTGCCGAAATCATGCCCGCGGAAAAGTACAGCTTCAAACCCACTCCCGAAAACATGACCTTCGGAAAAACGATCGGCCACATTGGCGATGTCAATAACGCCGTCTGCTCGAGACTTTTCACCCCGCCGGCAACGCCGTTCCCGAAAAGCTCCGAGACCGATTCGAAAGAAAAATTGGTCGCTGGACTGAAAGCGTCGATGGACTATTGCGGCGAGCAATTTTCAAAAATGACGGACGCCAACCTGTCCGAAATGGTCCCGTTTTTCGGCGGCAAAAAGATCACGCGCCTGGGAGCGGCCCTGGCGGTCATCACGGATTTCGCCGATCACTATGCCGGGCTCTCGATGCATCTGCGCATGAACGGCTTGCTTCCGCCCACCGCGCAAAAAAAATGACGTGAGCAGCGAGCCGGGCGTGATCTGCTGTCCTCGTCTGCGAGTTGAAGCCTGCAGGAGTGAAAGGCGCACGGGACGAATCCCCGGCTAGGTTCCGGTTGGTTTCTGCTCAAACTCCAAGGCTTCACTCAATTTTTGCAGCAAGATATTGCGAGTGAAGGGCTTCGCGATAATGATCCCATTCAAACTGGCGGCTTCCCGCGTCGTAAATCCTGTGTATCCGGACATGTAGGCGACTCTTATCCCCGGATGCAATTCTTCCACTTTTTCCGCCACAGCCCGGCCATTCATTCCGGGCATCACCATATCCGTCAGGAGCAGATGGATGGGAGCAGTGGCTTCCCTGGCGATCTCGATCGCCTCCATTCCGTTGCAGGCCTCAATGACCGTATACCCGCCCTGCTCGAGAATGCTGCGCGTTAAGGTGCGCAAGGACTCTTCATCTTCCACCAATAAAACTGTTCCCTCGCCGCGTCCCGAAGCGGTGGTTGCGGCGACCGGGGCTTTCTTGGGGGTTTCCGCACAGGCCACGGGAAGATAAATTTCGAAGGTTGATCCGACCCCGGGCTCGCTTTCCACCCAAACGTACCCGCCGATCTGTTTCACAAATCCGTAGACGGTTGCCAGACCAAGGCCGGTGCCGCGTCCCCGCTCCTTGGTGGTGAAGAAGGGTTCGAAAATATGAGCCTGCGTTTGTTTGTCCATGCCCAACCCGGTGTCGCTGACCGAGAGCAATATATAGTCGCCAGGTGTCATGGACGGATGCTTTAGCGCAAGATCGGAATCAAGGCGAGCGCGGCCCGTGTGAATTGCCAATTTGCCGCCGCCGGGCATGGCATCGCGCGCGTTGACGGCCAGATTCAGGAGGACTTGTTCGACCTGTCCTTGATCCGCCTTCACTGCGCCGAGTCCGGGATCGAGCGAGGCCTGCAATTCGATGTCTTCGCCGAGAAGGCGAGGCAGCATTTTAACCATGTCCTCAACAATTGAGTTGAGGTCCAGTATTCTCGTTTCCAGAACCTGCTGCCGGCTGAAAGCCAGAAGTTGTCGGGTGAGGGCGGAGGCCCGCTCGGCGGCCTTCCGGATTTGTTCCACGGAGTTGTGCACCTCGCCTTGCGGGTCAATCTGCTCCGATACCAGCTCGGCGTAGCCGGAAATGACGCCGAGCAGATTGTTGAAATCATGCGCGATTCCTCCGGCCAGGCGCCCGATGGCTTCCATTTTTTGCCTCTGCCGGAGCTGCAGCTCCATTTCGCGCCGTTCGGTTACGTCCTCCACGAAGGTTTCCAGGAATTCCAGGAACCCCTCCGAGTCCATTACGACATGCGTATCGCACCGCACGGCAAACATCGAACCGTCCTTGCGTCTCCATTCCAGCTCCACTCCATGGACCGAATTCTGCTTGCCCGTCCACGCAGTTGCCTCCACGCGTTCCTCTGGACAGCGATACACATCCTTGGCCATGTTCAGGGCCAGCATTTCCTGTTCGGAAGAGTACCCGAGCATTCGCACCATGGCTGGATTGGCTTGCACGATCCTGCCATCCGGCTTCGTTCGCAAGATTCCATAGGGCGCGTTATGGACCAGCGACCGGAATCCAGCCTCCGACCTTCGGAGGGCATCTTCAATCTTCTTGCGTTCACTGATGTCCCTAAAAATGGCCGAATCGCCGACAATTTTGCCCTGCATATCTCGCAGAGGCGAGATGGTCACGGATACGTGGATCTGCCTGCCATCCTTCCGGATGCGCACGGTTTCATGACGGTCGACCTGCTCTCCCGCGATTAATCGCTGCAAACTTCTGTTGGGTTCGCCGAGCCGGTCGGGAGGTACGATCCGCGAAATCGGCTGGCCAATCATTTCGCTTCTCAGATACCCCAGCATGCGTTCCGCGCCGGGGTTCCAATCCGTAACGATCCCATTCAATGTGATGGCGATGATGGCATCGTCGGACGATTCCACGATCGCCGCCAGCCGCCGGAGATCTACTTCCTGCGCTCCCCGTACGTTCACTTCCTCTCTTAGCGCGTCCACCGTGCGAGCCAATTCCTCCGTTCGTTCCGCCACTTTCCTCTCGAGGCCTTCGTTCAGATTCCGGATGGCGATTTGAGATCTTTCCCGCTCTTCCATTTCGCGGCTCAACCTGCGAGTTACGAACACCGCGATGCAGATGGCCAGTCCAATCGCCAGCAATACCAACGTCGCGGAAAGACGCCGGACCACCGCGAAACTCGCCTTGCTCTGGATCCCCGCCCGGCTCAACTGATCTTCCTCGTAATCGGTGACGGCGAGCCAGGCATCGCGATACCTATTTAGAAGTGGGAGCGTTTCGTTCACCATTAATTTGTTTACTTCCGTGGTTTTGCCTTGATTGACCAGCAATGCCGCCGTCTTCTCCAGGCTTTCGTCCGCGGGCAATTTGGCTGCGAGCACTTTACGGAGTAACTCCCTTTCGGCATCGGAGATCTGCTCCGCCTCGATTTGTTTCCATGTGGCCGAGGCCTGCAAATTGTTTTCCTTCATTTGGGCCGCGAGGGCGGACGCTTCCTCGTGATTGATGCCTTCTGTAAGGAAAAATCGCATGATGATTCGATTGTTGGTATTGAAATAGCTGGTAGCGAGCCGAGCGGCATAAAGCCTCTCCCAACGCTCGTCGAAAAGGCGATTTGTGGAGGCGTTGATCTGCCCCATGCGGCTCAAGCCCAGCCATCCGACGCCGATCAACAGGGCGATGAGACATCCAAACGCGATTTCCAGCTTGAGTCCTGCGGAATCCCTGCGCACAGCACATGCCTCCTGCCAACACTCTCCCGGCAACGCTCCCAAAGGTGGCGAGCAGCTTTCTGATCTGCCGAACCGGCACTCTCCTCACGAATCAAGGGGGTACCATCTGAGAAGTTTCTTAATTGTGGCCCAATTTTGCACTGGGTAATACGGCATAGAAAGGCCCCTCTCCGGAAGAGTTACCCCGACGTTATTAATCCGGGGCTGGATTTCCGGCATTTCCGCCACCAGAGACCGGTTTCCCCACCTGAATGATTTCCGGACCTGGTTTGCATTCCCGGCAACACCCCGCGAAACGGTTTGACCCCCCTACCCCTGCATGTTATAAAAGTGAGCTTTGTGCCGCCCCGGTAAGCGGTTATGGGTGTAGTCCGTACTTGGAATTGTCTCTTGCAGTTGGTTGAATGACCGGGACAAAGTGAGGCACTTCCGCCCCTTCTTGAAGTGGCAACCTGTAGCAAATCCGGTCAGCCATCCCATCATCGCCCTGAAGAAATGAACAGGGCGAAATGGTGTGCCGGAAGCAAACAGCATGATAGGGCTTTAGCCTGATCGCATGATTTTGACGGAGGATCACTGATGTGTACCTGGCTCGCGGGCCTAGGCTCGCTTAGAAGCCGATTCGCCAAGGCAGGCGCGGTAGGCGCACTGCTGACCTTGCTGAGCGCTGCATCCGCCTCGGCCCAAGAAAACCCCGCAGGCGAGGCCAGCTTGAAATTGCCCGACCTTTCGCAGGTCACTTTTCTTGGGATGGACGGACACAAGCTGCTGACCATCGGGATTCTGTTTTGCATTTTCGGACTGATCTTCGGCCTTGCCATCTATAGCCGCCTGAAGAACTTGCCGGTGCACCGTGCCATGCGCGAAGTGTCCGAGCTGATTTATGAGACCTGCAAGACTTATCTCATCACGCAGGGCAAATTCCTGCTATTCCTGTGGGTCTTCATTGCCGTCGTGATCGTGTTGTACTTCGGCGTTCTCTCGCCCGTGCCGGATAAGCCCATCGGCGTTACGCTTCCCATCATTCTGTTGTTCAGCCTTTTGGGAATGGGTGGAAGTTATGGTGTTGCGTGGTTCGGCATTCGCGTAAATACTTTTGCGAATTCGCGGACGGCGTTTGCCGGTCTGCGCGGCAAACCCTACCCCATTTATCAGATTCCGCTGCAGGCCGGAATGAGCATCGGCATGATGCTCATCAGCGTGGAATTGCTGATGATGCTCTTCATCCTGCTTTTTGTTCCCGGCGATTACGCTGGTCCATGCTTCATCGGCTTTGCCATCGGTGAATCGCTGGGCGCCGCGGCGCTTCGCATTGCCGGAGGCATTTTCACCAAGATCGCCGACATCGGCTCGGACCTGATGAAGATCGTTTTCAAAATCAAGGAAGACGACGCGCGCAATCCGGGCGTGATCGCCGATTGCACGGGCGACAATGCGGGCGACTCGGTCGGGCCGAGCGCCGACGGTTTCGAGACCTACGGCGTCACCGGCGTGGCGCTCATCACCTTCATCCTGCTGGGCGTGAAGGATCCGATCGTGCAGGTTCAGTTGCTGGTCTGGATTTTCGTGATGCGCATCGCCATGCTGGTTGCTAGCGCGGCGGCATACTTCATCAATGCCGCGTACGCAAAAGCTCGATACGGCCATGCCGACAAGATGAATTTCGAGGCGCCCCTCACCACCCTGGTCTGGCTCACTTCCTTCATCTCCATCGCGATGACGTACGCGATATCCGCCGTCATCATTCCCGCGCTCGGCAACGACTCGACGCAGTGGTGGAAGCTGGCTTCGATTATTTCCTGCGGCACGCTGGCGGGCGCGGTGATTCCGGAACTCGTGAAAGCGTTCACCTCCACCGATTCGCGGCACGTCAAGGAAGTTGTGACTTCGGCGGAAGAGGGCGGCGCGTCTCTCGGCATTTTGTCCGGCTTCGTGGCTGGAAATTTCTCCGCATATTACCTGGGCATCGCCATGGTTTTCCTGATGTCCATCGCCTACCTGTTTGCCCGCATGGGCCTCAGCGCGCTGATGATCGCCGCGCCTGTCTTTGCCTTCGGGCTTGTCGCGTTCGGCTTCCTGGGTATGGGACCGGTAACGATCGCCGTGGATTCCTACGGCCCGGTGACGGACAACGCGCAATCGGTTTACGAATTGTCACTGATTGAGCAGGTTCCCAACATCAAGGAAGAATTGAAAAAGGATTTCAACATCGACGCCAACTTTGAGCGCGCCAAGGATCTCCTCGAGGAGAACGACGGCGCCGGCAACACGTTCAAGGCGACGGCGAAACCCGTTTTGATCGGCACGGCGGTAGTCGGCGCAACCACGATGATTTTCTCGATCATCATGGCGTTGACCAACGGCCTCACGACAAATGTCGAAAAACTTTCCCTGCTGCACGCGCCTTTCGTGCTCGGCCTGATCACCGGCGGCGCCATGATCTACTGGTTCACCGGGGCATCGACGCAGGCGGTGACCACGGGCGCGTACCGGGCCGTCGAGTTCATCAAGGCCAACATCAAGCTCGAAGGCGTCGAGAAAGCTTCCGTCGAGGACAGCAAGAAGGTCGTCGAAATCTGCACGAAATACGCGCAGAAAGGCATGCTGAACATTTTCATCGCCGTGTTTTTCGCGACGCTGGCGTTTTCCTTCCTCGAACCTTTCTTTTTCATCGGCTACCTCATGTCCATCGCCATCTCCGGCCTGTATCAAGCCATCTTCATGGCCAACGCCGGCGGCGCCTGGGACAACGCCAAGAAAATCGTGGAAGTGGAAATGAAACAAAAAGGCACGCCGCTGCATGACGCCACCGTCATCGGCGATACGGTCGGCGATCCGTTCAAGGACACTTCTTCCGTCGCTCTCAACCCCGTCATCAAGTTCACAACGCTCTTCGGCCTGCTCGCCGTGGAACTAGCCGTGAAACTGACGGCCACCTCCGGCGGCACATTGACGCGCGCGCTCGCAGCAGCTTTCTTCGCCGTCTCCTTTGTCTTCGTTTACAAGTCGTTCTACGGGATGCGCATCCGCCAGTCGAATTAGTATAGAAGGTTCGTCTCTTCAAGGCATCGGAGATGATGACTGGCAGTTTTTGATGAACGGAACAAAGTCAAAAGCCCCACCTGTCGCGTCCGCCGGGGCGGACGACAGATGGGGCACCCTCAAAACCTTCTCGCTTGTAAAGCCCGGGCCACCCGCCGTTTAGAAGGGAATATCCTCTTCCAACGATTTCGCAAAATCCACTAGAAATATAATTTGGGATGCTGACACGGCCAAGGCGTACTCGGCGATTTCCTTCGTCGCTGCGCCGCCCTCAGTGCCCCCATGTCCGACGCCTTCTCCGCTACCTCTGAAACCGTACAATCCGTCAAAGGTTTTGGCGATTGTTTTTGGAAGCTGGCCCCATTCGTTGCCGGCTATTGACTTCACGACATCTCCGAGCGTGGATCCTCCACCCGGGAACAGAACCTTTGCGACAGCCTCGACGGCGCAGACGGCCTCTTTCACGACATTCTCGTAGTCGGGCTGGGCTACGTTTCGGAAGTATTTTTTTGCTTTTTTGTAGTGTGTCCGGGCAGAAGAAAATCGCGGATCGCCCAGAACGAGATCAGCGGCTGCAACTTGGTTTGCCGTGTGGCGACGGCCTCGCCGCTGGACGAGGCCGCTCGAAAATTCAAAGGCCAAATTCTCTTCGAGAAAAAGGCGCTGCAATTCGCTGGCAATATATTCTTGCACCGCGCTCTTCGGCGCGATGACTTCAATATCGTTGTTAAAAGTGTAGTTCAATACCTCACGTGCTAAATGGCTGTATAGGCGTTCACAGTAATCGAATACCTTTTGCCACTCGATCGTGTTCAATAGTTCTGCAGCAACTTGACGAGGGTACTTTTCTTGCCCCGGATCACCACGGGCGATTCGCTTCAGCTCTCCGACAAGTTCTTGCCAACCCTCGACGTACTTCTTCTCCACGAGAGTGTAAAGAAGGTGAAGCAGCCCTTTCCTAGTTGTCTCGGGGCAAGCGTTGTCGATTTGCGCCTGCGCGCCACGGTTTCGCGCAGAAAAGGACGGGACGATCTGTTCAGCCATACCCGGGTCTCCGATGTGTCAAATATGCGCAGTCGGTGAACTGGCATGCATTCTACACGTTTTTTGGCGCGATCTGACGGGTGGGCCCGGCTTTGTGGTTGAACTTTGGGTGGCCCGTCCTTGACACCTTTTCAAGGGCGGGGCTTTTGGTTCGACGCTTCTTCGATGAAGTAGGAATCCACGCGGGTCCGCACCGTTCCCGGGTGCTGATGCAAATCTTGAGAACCAAGTCAAAATCCCCGCCCTTCAAGGGACGAAGGACGGGGCACCCCCAACTTCAAAGGCCGGGCCACCCGTCCGGCTGCTTTTTTCGCCGTGTCCTTTGTCTTCGTTTACCGGTCGTTCTACGGGATGCGCATCCGCCAATCGAATTGATATAGAAGATCAAAAACCCCACCAGCCACCCCGCGTGACAGATGGGGCATCTAGAAATTCAAAATCAAAGGCCGGGCCACCCGACCTCGACAATATCGGAGGGTTTGAACGATTGAAGATATGTGCGGGTTGCCGAGAAGTCCCAACATCGCAAAACGGCTCAGCGCCCGCTTGGTCGACGAATTCGAGGGCCACAATTTCTCCTGAGTAAATGCTCTAGGGCTGATCTGTAGTCTCGTTTGCTGTGTCAAGGGCATAGATCTTCCCCGTAAGTGCTAGGATAAAACCCAAGAAATATAGCCCCCAACTAGCTTTTTCGTAGAATTCGCTCTTCTCCAACAATTGCTTCATTTCTTCGTCTGCTTCGTCATCAATCTTATGGCTGAGGGGCTCCCACTTTTTGCGTAATGTGAACAAGGCCTCGTGTATCCCTGGCTCTTGCTTGTCTAGCGTTGTGGGGTCGTTTGTGACAAGTTTTACGCGCTTTTCGACTTCGTTTAATTCGTCATTGGCCTTTTCCATTGTAGAGTTCAACTCATTGGGGCGATCCGGTAATACGCTAACAAGACGATTCATGCTTGTTAGTGCGTCCTGAACTAGGACGTAGCCACCGACAAGAACATGAAACCGCTCTGAGGACAATGACTGTTTTTGGCGACCGTTGTTTCTGTCTCTTTCTATTCTCATCTCCGCTTCATCTATAAGACTGAGTCCTACGTTCAAAACATCTGTATGTACTGCCAACAGACTTCTGCCCAGATCAATTTTCGCTACCTCAGCTCTTACTGCATCGCGCATATCCTCCTTCACCACAAATGTTATGAACACTATGACCGGACCCAAAAGGCGAATCCAGAATTTCCAATCTTTCCCCATGAATGTCTTTCCTCGGTATGTGAGGACCTCGTTGGATTTCGTTCCGGCCTGTGTTGTGGAAGGCATTTGCATTGACTAAACTCGACGCATTGTATGCCGAATGTATATCTCCCCACAAGAACGTGCCCCTTCGCGGGTGGGCCAGGCTTTGGACGGGTGGCCCGAGCTTTGTAGTTGAACATTGGGTGGCCCGTCCTTGATGCTCGACGTGGCGAGGCGGGGCCTTTGACTTGATTCCCAAGGGCAGGATCGACCCGTCGGATCGATGCGGCCCAAACCGTTGTCCCGTTCTATTTTTGAGTATCCGGTTAATTCCATCGGAGACAATTCCCGTACCAATTCGTTGACTTTGCGCGCCGCCTTTGTTAAACCTCGGGAAAGCGTTTCCTAGGAGAAACTCATGAAACCGAAAGATTCCGGCCGCCGGAGCTTTCTGAAAAATGGTGCCGCGTTAGCCGGACTGGCCGTCGGAGCGGCGCAAGCCGCAAGGGCCGGGGCTTTGCCGGACGAAAAATCCGGAGCGCCCGCGAAGGATTTGCACAGCTATGGCGAGCGGTCGCGATTTGAGACTTCCGAACGGCTCGGCGCCATGGGTCTGTACGACCCCGCTCCTCCGGGATACCATCAAGACTTCGGTTGGCGGAATCCGATTCAGAATTCGGTCGGCTATATCACTCCCGCCTCGCTGCATTTCGTGATCGCTCACGGTTACGAGCCGCCCGACATCGATCCCGCCGAGCACCACCTCCTGATTCACGGCCTGGTGGATAAGCCCCTGATTTTTTCCATGGACGACTTGAAGCGGTTTCCTTCCGTCACTCGCGCGCATTTTCTGGAGTGCAACGCGAACGGCGCGCCCGCGGGTCCCACGGGAAAGTACCGCGTTTCTCCGAACGCGACGGCGCAGGATACGCACGGCTTCACGAGCTGTAGCCTGTGGACAGGCGTGCCGCTTTCGATCCTCCTGAAACATGTGGGAGTGAAGCCCGAAGCCAAGTGGATCATCGGCGAGGGTTCGGAAAAAGGAAAACACACGAAGAGCATCCCGATTGAAAAAGCGATGGATGACGTCCTGATCGCCTACGGCCAGAATGGCGAGGCGCTGCGCCCGCAGCAAGGCTACCCGATCCGGCTTCTCGTTCCCGGCTGGGAAGGAATTAACAACGTCAAATGGCTGCGCAAGATCAAGCTCGTCGAAGAGCCCTACATGGGAATGTGGGAGAGCACTAAGTATCCGAGCATCAGGCCCGACGGGCTGTCGCGCTGGTTCCAATTCCAGATGGGTCCCCGGACCGTCATTACTCGTCCCTCGGGCGGACAAAAATTGAATGGCCCGGGCTTCTACGAGATCAGCGGCCTGGCATGGTCCGGCGGAGGACTTGTCAAATCCATCGAAGTTTCCACCGACAATGGCAAGACGTGGCGCGAGGCGGAAATTCAAAGCCCCGTATATCCGAAGGCCCACGTGCGATTCGGATTTGGCTGGGATTGGAATGGCGAGGAAACCATCCTTCAGTCCCGCTGCACGGATGAAGTAGGCGAGAGGCAACCCACCGTGGTTGAGCTCGCGAAATTCTGGAAAGTCGAGCCCGACTTTTTCGTCAAGACCGGAACGATTCCCGGCCACTTCAACGCCATTCAACCCTGGAAAGTGAATCCTGACGGGAGCGTCCAAAATGCGATTTCATTTTAGCTTTCTAGTGCCAGTGGTGGCCGTGGCCGCTTGCGTCACTGCGTTAGCGCAAACGCCGGACTACAAAAACGTCGGCCGTACTCCGACCGCGCAGGAAGTCCAGGCCATGGATATCGCCATCGGCACGGATGGCAAGGAATTGCCGCCCGGCAGCGGGAATGCCAAGACGGGCGCGCGCCTGTTCAATGAAAAATGCGTCGCCTGCCACGGCGAAAATCAGGAAGGCACCTCGCAGGCGCCTGCGCTCGTCGGCGGGAAGGGCACGCTCACTTCCCTGCACCCCAAGATGACCGCGGGAAGCTACTGGCCGTTCGCAACCACAATTTTCGATTACATCCGCCGGGCCATGCCGCGCTATGCGGAAGGATCGCTCAAAACCGACGAGGTCTATTCCCTCACGGCGTTCATCCTCTTTCGCAACGACATCATCAAGGAAGACGACGTCATCGACGCCAAGACTCTACCCAAAATCAAAATGCCCAATCGCGATGGATTCGTTCCTCAGAATCTGGACGAAATTCACGATTGGAAAAAGCGTGGCTGCAAACTCGGGCATTGCCCTTGATGCAAGTCGCCTCACCATGCGTGTTCCGCGATCGCAGTAGGACGGGCTTCAGCCTGTCGCCTTGTAATTTATCTGCACAGAAAACCCGACAGGCTGAAGCCCGTCCTACTCGGGCATTCCGCAGAGCAGGTCCTGTGATACCATTCCGATTAATCTGATAGGAGGGCCATATGAACCCGAAACAAACGGATCGAAGGCGATTCCTCAAGAATGGCGCGGCGCTGGCAGGCTTGGCCGTCGGAGCATCGGCAACCGCTCTTCCAGCCGCGGCTGCGGCCGAACCAGCCCTGGAAAAAGTTGACGAGCTGCACCTCTACGGCGAGCGCTCTCATTTCGTGACCACCGTGCGGAATGGCAGCATCAACAATCCGGAGCGCCGGCTAAAAGATGAAGCCGTGGCGTTCGGTCTCAGGGCTCCTCTTCAGGACTCGGTGGGAATGATCACGCCGTCATCGCTTCACTTCACGATTTCTCACGGTTTCGAGCCGCCCGACATCGACCCTCAGGAACACCATTTGCTGATCCACGGCATGGTCGATCGTCCCTTGATTTTTTCCGTGGACGAAATAAAGCGCCTGCCCTTCGTAACCCGCTTTCATTTCGTCGAGTGCCACGGCAACAGTTCTCCGCGTGGTCCGGGCGGCGATGCCCGAATTTCGAAAGATGCGACTCCCCAGGAAACGCACGGATTCACCAGTTGCAGCCAGTGGACCGGAGTCCTGCTGTCCACGCTCCTCAAAGAGGCCGGTGTGCAAAAGGGTGCGACCTGGATGATTGCGGAAGGCGCGGACGAGCCCAAACACTCCAAGAGTATTCCAATAGGGAAGGGTTTGGACGATGCGCTGGTAGCCTACGGCCAAAACGGCGAGCCTGTCCGTCCAGAGCAGGGATTTCCCCTGCGCCTGATCGTTCCCGGCTGGCAAGGGATCAACAACGTCAAATGGCTGAGGCGCATCGATCTGGTGGACGAGCCTTACATGGCCATGATGGAGACGAGCCGATATCCCAGCATGAGACTCGACGGCAAATCCCGTTGGTTCGAATTCGAACTCGGACCAAAATCCGTGATTACGCGGCCCGCCGGCGGTTACAAAATGCCCGGCCCCGGCTTCCACGAGATTACGGGACTGGCGTGGTCCGGCGCGGGCGCCGTCAAGCGGGTCGAAGTCTCTGCCGATGGAGGCCGCACCTGGAAGGACGCGCAGCTGCACGATCCCGTCGCGCGGAAGGCGCACACTCGATTCTCCGCCCCGTGGACTTGGGACGGCAATGAGGCTGTCCTGCAATCCCGCTGCACCGATGAAACGGGCACGGTACAACCGACGATCCTTGAAGTCGCCAAGCTCTGGAACGCCGACGTGGACTTTCTCCTGAAAACGCAACAGGTCGTCGGCGATTTCAACGCCATTCAGCCCTGGAAAGTAAACCGGGACGGGAGCGTCCAAAATGCGCTTGTCTAAAATTCTGAGTGCCGGGATTTTCTTCCTGGCGGTGAACGTGGCACTGGCGCAAGCGCCGTCCTACTCCAATGTGGGCAGAACGCCGACGAAGGAGGAAATTCAGGCCTGGGATATTTCCATCGGGCCTGACGGCAAGGGGCTTCCCGTGGGACAAGGAAGCGCAAAGGACGGCGCGCCGATATATGCCGCCAAGTGCGCCGTATGCCACGGCGCTAATGGGGAAGGCGGCAAGATCGGACCTCGCGTGGTTGGAGGCATCGCTGACACCGAAACACTCACTACACTTAAGCCCGTCAGATCTGTCGGGGGTTACTGGCCGTATGCGACTTCGGTATATGACTTCATCCACCGCGCGATGCCGCGAGGCCAGAGTGGAACCCTCACGCCAAACGAAGTGTACGCGCTCACGGCGTTCATTCTTTTTAAGAGCAACATTATCAAGGAAGGTGACGTACTGGATCAAAATACGTTACCTAAGGTCCAAATGCCCAATCGCAATGGATTCGTTCCCGCGCGATTCGCGGACATTCCGGACGAACACAAGCGCGGCTGCACCCAGGGCATTTGCCCCTGAAAAAATCGAAAACCTCTTTGCAGAATGATTGTAGCGCCCGCCTTCAGGCGGGCATTTCAGATTCGATCAGATGCCCGCCTGAAGGCGGGCGCTACGTGAGGCATGTCAGGCCAAGACCGCGTAGGCATCCAGCGTAAGAAACTCGTGAAAATCCGGGCTGGTCATGAGTCCCACTAGAATTTTCCCCGCCGCTGGAAATTTGCTGGCGTTGAACTTCTCTTCGCCCATCTTTGCTTTCATCCCGTCCAGCACCGCGGCCATCGTGTCGCGCGCCATTTGCGCCGTCACCGTTTCACCGGTGTCGAGCTTGGCGCCGTGCTTGACCCACTGCCAGACCTGTGTGCGGGAAATTTCGGCCGTGGCGGCGTCTTCCATCAAGTTGTAGATGGGAACGCAGCCGTTCCCGGCGAGCCACGAAGCGAGGTACTGCAATCCTACGTCGATATTCCACTTCAGTCCCTGCGCGGTGATAGTCCCCTTTGGTATGGCGAGCAAATCCTTCGCGGTGACATGCACGTCGCCGCGCTTCACGTCGATCTGGTTCGGCCCTTTCATGTACTCATCAAAAATATCTTTGGCCACGGAGACGAGGCCGGGATGCGCGACCCAGGTGCCGTCGTGTCCGGCCTTCACTTCGCGTATTTTGTCTTCGCGCACTTTCGCCATCGCATTTTCATTCGCCACGGGATCGTTTTTTATGGGAATCTGCGCCGCCATTCCTCCCATGGCGTGAGCGTTGCGGCGGTGGCACTGCTGGATCAGCAACGCCACATAGGAAGCCAGGAAGGGCTGCGTCATGGTCACTTCGGCGCGATTCGGAAGAATGAAGTCTGGGCGCAAGTCGAATTTCTTGATGAAGCTGAAAATGTAGTCCCAGCGCCCGCAGTTGAGGCCGGAGGAGTGCTCGCGCAGCTCGTACATGATTTCGTCCATCTCGAATGCCGCGAGGATCGTCTCGATGAGCACCGTGGCGCGAACCGTTCCGCGAGGGATTCCCACATAGTCCTGCGAGAAATTAAAAATGTCGTTCCACAAGCGCGCTTCCTTGTGGCTCTCGATCTTCGGCAAATAGAAATAGGGCCCCGTTCCGTGGGCGAGCAGATTCTTGGCGTTATGGAAAAAGAACAGGCCAAAATCGAACAGCGCGCCGGAGATCGGCTTGCCGTCCACGAGGAAATGCTTCTCATCCAGGTGCCAGCCGCGGGGACGAACGAGCAGCGTGGCAATCTTTTCGTTGAGCTTGTAGCTCTTCCCTTCCGGACTGACGTACGTGATCGTGCGATTCACCGCGTCGCGCAGATTGACGTGGCCGTCCAGGTTGTTCGTCCAGGTCGGCGAGTTGGAATCCTCGAAGTCGGCCATGAAAACATTTGCGCCGGAATTGAGCGCGTTGATGATCATCTTGCGGTCGACGGGTCCGGTAATTTCGACGCGCCGGTCCATCAGGTCCGCGGGAATGGAGGCCACCGACCATTCCGCCTTGCGAATGTGCTCGGTTTCGGGAAGGAAATCCGGCAATTCCCCGCGGTCGATCCTCGCTTGCCTTTCTCGCCGCGCGGCGAGGCACTGCTGCCGCCCTCCCTCAAACGTGGAAGAGAGCTTCTTGAGAAAGGCTACGGCTTCGGTTGTGAGCACGGTTTTGTGGGCTTCGGAAACCGGCGCGGTGACCTGAATCTCAACCATTGGGCTTGCCATTTTGAACTTAACCTCCCGATAGATGGGCAATGCAGAAAGGACGAGGCAACCATGTTACCAGAAACAAGCCCTGATGAAAAAACTGCACGAGGACTTTGGCATCAGGTCCACTCGCAGGGGAAATCTCTTTAAGGTTCCACGCTCTTCACGGGAGCCGCAGCAGGCGATGCCGCTTTTAGTTTGGTCGGCTGCGGCACGGAGATGAGCCATGCGGCCATGATGGCGGTTATGAAGGCGAGCGCCGCGCTCCCATAAAACACGACGGTCCAGGAACCTGTCCGCTCAAAGAGAAGCGCCGCGAGTCCTCCGGCCAGAATCGATGCCATTCCTTTGGAACTGTAAATGAACGCGTAGTTGGAGCCGGAGTTCTTGATTCCAAAAAAATCCGCCATGGCTGCCGGAAAGAGCGAATAAATCTCGCCCCAGGTGAAAAGCACCGTCGCTAGAAGTAGGACAAACCAGACGGGAGAGCCGCGTCCAAAACGAAGAACGCTTACAAGGGCCAACGACTGGATCAAGAACGCGATGATCATCGTCCGTTCACGCCCCACGTGGTCCGAAACCCAGCCCCAGAAAATCCGGCCTGCTCCATTGGCCAGGGAATTGACGAATATAGCCAGCGTGAAGACGGCCTTAGTGATGCCAAGCGTGTCCGCCACCGAACCCACTTGCGCTGTAACCATGAGTCCGCCAATCCCCATCATCAGCATCATCGCGTACAGCATGTAAAATTGCGGCGTGCACAGCATCTCGGCCGAAGTGAATTGCTCCGCCTGGCTTCTTACCTTAAACCTGCTCACGGCTTTCTTTCCGGCGATCTGCGGGTCGTTCGGATCGGGATTCACCATAAACTGGGAAACCAGCAAAATGATGATTCCCTGCCCGATGCCGGTGTACAAGAAAGCAGTCCGATAACTTTCGACGCTGATAATGTGAGCGATCAAGGGAACAAAGAGCGCCGCGCCGGAGCCAAAACCCGCGGCAATGAGGCCAGACGCCAGGCCAAGCTTGTCCGGGAACCACTTCAAGCCCACGATGGTTGAACCCAAATAAACCAACGCCGCTCCGATCCCTGCCAGGGAATAAAGGGCATACAGTCCCATCAACGTGTGGGCCTGGCCCATTTCCACCCATCCAACTCCGCACATGACCGCGCCCACCGACATGAAAATGCGCGGCCCGAGCTTGTCCATGAAGCGCCCGGCGAACGGCTGCACCCACGTTTCAAACGCGATGAAAAGCGTGAAGCCCCACTGCACGTCGGATAATTTCCAGCCGGTCGCGCCCATCATCGGCTTCACGAACAGAGCCCAGGCATATTGAAAATTCGCGATCATGGCCATCGCGATCACGGAGCCGATCAGGCGCACCCAGCGATTCATATTCTTTTGCCCTCACGACGCGAGAAAACCTATCGACCGGACAACGCGCACTTGCCTCGTTTCGCGGCCGCGTGCTCGAAAAGAGACGGTTGTGAATTCCCCAACGAGCGAATTGAAACTGACAGGTTTCAGGTGATCCAGCCGAGACATCGTATCAAAATTAGTCGCCGTTTGAGCGAAGCTTCTTTCATTTCTCCCATCATTTGCGCGGCAGACTGGTCCATTTGGAGGACCACTATGATCTTGCTTCTAGCCAGTGGCGCAGGCTTCAGCCTGTGCCACAAAACAAGAAACCCGCAACGAATTTCAAGAGGGGAAATAGGACAATGCGCAGTCGCCGCCTGCCAGTTCTGCTATCGATGACGGAATTACGCTTTTAACAGGCGCGGGAATTTCGCCGGACTATTGTCAAAGCCCGGGAAGACCGAGTGCAGATTGCTGCTGCCGAGGTGTCCGCCGATCACTTCTCCAAGAACGGAGCGGAAGTCGGTGGTGAGCGCAAGGTCGCGCCCTTCGTTCAACTGGCCCGGCCCGAGGCCCGGCCATTTGCCGTACACTTTTCCGCCTTTCACCGGTCCGCCCATCACGAACATGCAATTCGCGTGGCCGTGATCGGTGCCGCGGTTTCCGTTCTCATGCGCGGTGCGGCCGAATTCGGACATGGTGACGACGACCACGTCTTCCATCCGGTCGCCCAAATCCTGGTGAAACGCCGCCAGGCCTTGTCCCATGTCGCGCAGCAGATTGGACATTTGTCCTTGCGCGCCGCCTTCGTTGACGTGATTGTCCCAGCCTCCCGTATCGACGAATCCCACTTCCATGCCGATGTCCGCCTTGAGAAGTTGCGCGACTTGTTGCAGCGTCTGGCCGACGCGGCTCTTCGGATAGTCGGCGCCATTTTCCGGCTGGAAACGCGAAGGATCGGCCTTGCGCAACATGTCGATCGCTTCAAATGTTTCCGTGCCCGTGCCGCGCAAAACTTTGTCGACCGTCTGCGCGTACAGCGCCTCAAAACCGCCCTGGACCGCGGTGGACTGGCTCATCACGCGAAATTGTTTGACGTCGGCGAGAGCGATCGCCGGCGCCGCGCCGCGCAGAGTGAGTGGAAGGTTCGGACCCATCGCCACCGCGCGGAAGGGAGAGGCGTCCTGCTCGCTCATTCCGCTCACGGTGCGATTCAGCCAGCCATCTTCCGTCGATTTCACGCCGGGCGTGCCGGACTCCATGAAATCCTGGGCGTCGAAATGCGAGCGCGTCGTGTCGGGTGATCCGGCGGCGTGAACGATGGCGAGCTGTCCGTTGTGAAACAGCGGGCCGAGGGGTGCGAGACTTGGATGCAGGCCGAAGAAACCGTCGAGATCGACTGCGGCGCCTTCGACGCCGTTCCGTGGCTGCGGAATCGCAATCGTCGGGCGAATGCGGTAATAGTTTTCTTCTCCGAACGGCACGACGATATTCAATCCATCGGCGGCGCCGCGCTGGAAGACGACGATCAGTTTTTTCTTGTTCGGCATCGGCGTCGCCGCCACCGCGCGCTGCAGGAACGCGGGAATCGTGCTCATGCCGATCATGGCCACGCCGCCGCTTTTCAGGAAAATGCGCCGTGAAACTTTCATCGTAGTTCTCCTATTGCTGTAGCCCGCGTCTTCAGACGCGGGGGTTTTCTGCCGATCGGCTAAAATGTTACCGGCAGCGCGAAAAAGCCTCGCCTCTGAAGAGGCGAGCTACAACTCGCATGTCGCGCATACGTTTCATCGGCGCTGAAACTCCGGCGAGCCCAAAACCAATCCCGCGATCATCGCCGCGTTTACCTGCTTGACCTTGTCGTCGAGAGCTGCCTGCAATATCTGCGGATCATCGAGTTGCTTCTCCAGCGTGTCGCGAGTTTCCTGCGAGGCCTGGCCGCCTAGCAAGACTTGAATCGCGCGGTCGAGCGTGGCGTGCGGATTGGCGGCCGTGTCGCTGCCGAAAAGAGAATCGATATCCACTTGCGCGCCGCGAAGACGATTCGAGGTGAGCGCGAGCGAAAAATTCATTCGGCTGAGCAGCGCGCCGGTATTCACCCACGCATCGGATTTGTCGGAGTAGCCGGTCGGAGGCTCGCACTGATAGAGCGGCTGGCCAATCCGGCTCGTCCATTGCACGAGCAGGAGCGGGACTTCCACTTCCGCGCCGACGGCCCGAGTGGCCGACGCCACAAGCTCAAACGGCGTCTTGATCTTGGCGCGATACGCTTCCTTCGACCAGAACTCGGGCGAATAAATCATGGTGTGCAGGACTTCGCGAATATCTCCATCGGATTTCAAGAACGTCTGCGCCATGCGGTCCACCAGCGCCGCGGGCGGATTATCGGAAACGAAACGTTGCGCCAGCTCAAACGAAATGTGGTGCGCCGTGTGCGGATCGCGCGCCAGAATGTCGAGGACTTCCTCGCCGTCCTTCATTCCCCCCTCGTGAATCTGGTGCCCGAGCACGGTCTTCACACTTTTGTCATGGAGGCGATCCTCGAAGAAAAATTCCGGATCGCGCCGCGGCTGCCGGATGCTCCATCCGGTGAACGCCTTGGCGACGTTGATGACGTCGTCCTGCGTATATCCGCCATCCACGCCGAGCGTGTGCAATTCCATCAGTTCGCGGCCGTAATTTTCATTCAGGCCGCGTCCCTGTTTCTGCTTTGCGTTCGCGTTCGGATCGTTCGGATTACCATTCGCCCCGGGACGTCCCTGCGGAAAACGCGGCGCTCCAAATGGTCCGCCTCCAAACGTCCCGCCCCGCGTCTGGCGCCTGTCTTGCTGTTCCTGCTGCAGCTTCTGCCACGCGACAGGATCGGCGGAAAGCCAGTTGTCCAGGAAAAACAGCATCGCGGGACTTTTGGCCGTGGCTCCAAGCAAATCGCGAAACTTCCCCATGGCGTGCGGGCGAATCGCTTCGCGTTCATATTCGGTGATGAGCCAGCGGTCCGCTCCCTTGGCGGCGAAAACGTTAAAGTGGTTGTACCAGAAATCCACCATCATTTCCTGGAGCTGGCGCTCGCTGTAAACGGCGCGCGTCATCTTGGCCATGGAAAGTTCGGCGACGATTCGCTGCGGCAGGCGGATCTGCTCGTAATTGATCATGCGGTTGCCGAATCCGCCCTGCCCCTTCCCTTGCCCTTTCCCCTTAGCCGGATTGGCGTTCAGATCGTTGTCCACCATGTCGAAATTCGGCATGTGCATCGCATCAGCCATCTGCATGTCGCTCTGGGCGTTGCCTTGAGCCCCGGTTTGTTGCGGTTCGCTCTGCGTTTCGCCCTGCATGGACGATTGCATGGCCGCCCGCATCTGTTCCTGCTGCTCCTTCCGATATTCCTCGACCGTGATGCCTTGGCGACGCGCTGCGACCTGCGGCTCCGGGAATTCGTCCAGTAGTTTTGCGGAGGACATTTTCAACGTGGGAAACCGTTGGAGGCGCGCATCCAAAGCGGAGTCATCAATCGAATCCGGATGCAGCTGCTGATCGATCCATTTTTGCAGGCCCATTTCCTTGACGCGTTCGAGATCTCCCGGGCGCGGCCCAAAGCCCAGACGATTGAGCGCCTCCAAGGTGGCTTCGTCCTCAGTCAAACCCTCAGTGGGCAGCCCCTTTGATGCTTTTGAAGATTCCGCCGTCTTCCCCTTGCTGTCTTTTTTATCGGATGCGGCGAGAAGATACGGCCCTGCGAATGTGGAGGCAGCCAGAATGAAAATGAAAAACATTCCGGCGAGGGATGACGGTCGAGTCCGGCGTAAATCGGATTTACGGGAAGAAACTCTCTTCATAGCCCTATCTCCCTTTGCGGGAGTACGCGCGGATGGCACGGCAGGGTCGTGGCTTTCAACGCACGCATCCAGTTTAACCCTATGGAAAAGGAAAAGTTGCGGCCTGAAATGGGGCCATGCCCTTACAGTACGCCATGAGGAGAGGCACGGTACTCCGTGAACGGGATTGGGTGGCAGGTTGTAGGTCGCAGGTTGCAGGTTATTCCCATGCGCCCTGCCCCCTGTAACCTCCTTCGTCAGCTCCATCCAACCTGCCCGGCCTCGGGCAAATCCGAGCGTTCCCGAGCGGAACGGAAGGCATCCACGCTCCAGACATCCTGGGGTTCATCGTGGCGCAGGACAAAATAATCGCCGTCCTGGGTGCGGACTCGAAAATAGATCGCGCCGGGCGAATACCATCGGTCTTCCACTTCCATGATTTCAAAGGTGTGCCCGCGCAAGGTAAACCTGGTAGGTCGCTCATCGGCCCGATAACCGGCGTAGCACTCGACGCGCATTTCGCCCATCGCTGCCTCCCGTGACCGAACTCTGGCACACTCATTGTACTCCGATTTAGTAGGACAGCCACTCTTGGCTGTCCGCTTATGCCCAGCTATATTTGCATCTGTAAGGGACAACCGGGACAGCCAAGAGTGGCTGTCCTACGACCGATCGAGCAACTCGGCATTGTATGCGGCGCCGATCAGCAGAATCGTTGCGGTCAGTTGCATCCAGAGCATGAGGCCGATGGTGACAGCCAGCCCGCCATAGATGAGGCTGTAGGGCACAGCGCGCAAATAAAATCCCAGCGCGATGCTGACCCCCCACCACAACACCGTGGCAACTTCCGCGCCGGGCAGATGAGCTTTCAACCCGTGGTGACCGGGCCGGCCCACCCGGTAAATCACGGTCAGCACGCCCAAGGCAATCAACAAGGAGACCACGATGTACAAGCCGCTCCAGATCAATCGAATGAGCACGGGCATCGAGGAAATGTGCAGCATCCTGTTGCGAACCGTCCTGCCAAAAACAACCAGATTCACGATAAGAATGGAAGGAAGGATTGTGGCGGTCAGCAGCAGCAATGCCCGCACGTTCCTGCTGACTGGACCCAGCTCGTTCGGGTCCCTGTAGACCGTGCGAAACCCTTCCATCAGCAGCTTCATCATTTGCGTCCCCGCCAAAATTGTTCCGCCCAGTCCCAGTAAAATCCACTCCCAGGATTGTGTGCTGTTCCGGGAAAGAAAATTATTGAGAATGCTGAGAGTCCCCGGCGGAAGCACGATGCGCAGGCGCGCGATGATTCCTTGCAGCGCTTGCCGGAACGCGGCGGAACCGGCTACCGCTCCCAGCACAACGAGAATCATGGGTGAGAATGCGAGGAACATGTTGAACGCAACCGCTTGCGTCAACGTGATGCAGCTTGGAAAGACACGAAGAACAGCACGGTAGAATCGCTGGAAGAATGCTGAGGTTGGGTCTGGCGTCAATGTTTTCTCAGGTCAAACGCCGTCAGGATAGCCTACTTTCGTTCATTTGGGGACATGGGAAAACAAGTTTTGCAGGCTGCAAAACCAAATACATTCCATGATTGACACAGGCAGCCAATCGGTGTATCCGATGAGTTGCCAATCATTTCAAGTGTGGGCAAAGTGTTGGTCGAGTGTGGATCGAGAGTTGGAGACGCTCCCTCCGCGGGTGGCACGGGAGGTTTCCATTCATGGCAGCGCATTCAAATCGATTTCCAAGGAGATTTCAATGGAGAAAAATCATCTGCTCAAGGCCGGGTTCGGCCGCCGTGGTTTTCTGTCCGGCTCCAGCCTCTTGTTGACAGGCGCATTGCTGGGCGCGGCGGAAGAGGCCAACACCGCGCCGGTTCCTGCGCCTCCGGAAGCCGTACCGCAAGACAAGCAGGACAAAGACGCCCTGCTTGCGGACCTGGTCACCGCGAATCACATTTTGCAGGATCAGGGAGTGGTGGACGGCTACGGTCACGTGAGCGTGCGCAATCCCGCCAACCCGAATCACTTTTACATCTCGCGCTGGCTGGCGCCCGATTTGGTCACCGTGAGCGATATCGTAGAGCTGGACTACGACTGCGTTCCGGCCAACGGCGACACGCGCAAGCTCTACAGCGAGCGCTGGATTCACGCCGAAATTTACAGGGCCAGGCCGGACGTTAAGTCCATCGTCCACACGCACGCGCCAACCGTCGTGCTGATGGGAACTATCAACGAGCCGCTCCTGCCGATCTACCACATGGGAGGATTTATTGGCACGGGCTTGCCCACCTTTGACATTCGCAAATCTTTCGGCATGACGAACATGCTGATCAATGACGCAGCGAAAGGCAAAGCCCTCGCCCAAACGCTCGGCGATAAGCCGGGAGCCCTCATGCGGGGACACGGCGGGATCACCGTAGGCAACAGCATCATGCATTCGGTCGGCCGCAGCGTGTATCTGAAGATCAACGCGGAAATGCACCTCCAGGCCGGCAGCAGGAAGATCGAGACTCTCTCTCCGGAAGAGGCTAAACAGGCGGAAGCCGGCAATCAGGAATTTCCGAAGGACTGGGACCTTTGGGCGCGGAAAGTTAGGAAGAGCTAAGCCGTTTCGGGAAGCGCGACTCGCGATTCTCGAAGTGGAAGGAGACCGACGATGGAAAAGAAGCAAGGTCGGAGACGATTCCTGAAAAATGGAGCCGTGCTGGCAAGCATGGCGGCGGCAGGATTGCGAACCGCGGGCGGCGCGACACTGGAGGCTGAAACTTCTGACGTTCGACCGAAGGACTTGCACGCCTACGGCGAGCGCTCCCGGTTCGAGGCCACGGTCCGCACGGGCAGCCTCGGCACCTGGCCGCAGCTCACCAGCCCGCCGGACTATCACAGAGACTTCGGATTCAGAACTCCGCTTCAGGATTCGATCGGGATCCTCACGCCGGCGCCTCTGCATTACATCGTCTCCCACGGGTACGAACCTCCGGACATCGATCCACGGGAACATCATCTACTGATCCACGGAATGGTAGATCGTCCGCTGATTTTTAGTCTCGAGGATTTGAGGCGCTTGCCTTCCGTGTCTCGAGTCCATTTCGTGGAATGCAACGGCAACAGCGCTCCGACCGGACCGACTGGTGCGATACGCCGAGGAGCAAACGCAAACGCGCAAGATACGCACGGCTTGACCAGTTGCAGCGTCTGGACTGGAATTCCGGCTTCCCTTCTCCTCAAGCAAGCGGGCGTACAGGCCGGCGCGAAGTGGATCATCGCCGAGGGCGCGGAAAAGGGAAAACACTCGAAAAGCATACCCATCGAAAAGGCCCTCGATGACATGTTCATCGCGTACGGCCAGAACGGCGAAGCGATACGTCCCGAGCAGGGCTATCCATTGCGCCTTCTCGTCCCCGGATGGGAAGGCATCAACAACGTGAAGTGGCTCCGGCGAATCAAAGTTGTGGCAGAGCCTGTGATGGCGATGCGAGAAACCACAAAATATCCCAGTTTGAGGATCGACGGGAAAGCCCGCTGGTTCCAATCCCAACTGGGACCGAAATCCCTCATCACGCGGCCATCGGGCGGGCAAAAACTCTCCGGCCCCGGATTCTACGAAATCTCGGGCCTGGCGTGGTCGGGCGGCGGCGCCATCACCAAGATCGAAGTGTCCACCGACGGCGGGCGCAACTGGAAGGCCGCGGAAATGCAGGGCCCGGTTTATCCAAAGGCTCACACGAGGTTCGGGTTTGCGTGGGAGTGGGACGGACAGGAAACCCAGCTCCAATCCCGCGCGACGGACGATCAGGGCGAGGTGCAACCGACGGTGGCCGAGGTGGCCGAATTCTGGCGCGTCGAGCCGGATTTCTTTCAAAAGACGGACACGGTCGTCGGACACTTCAACGCAATTCAACCGTGGAAAGTGAACCGCGACGGAAGCGTCCAAAACGCAATCTCGTTTTAACCCCTTGGCACGAATCGCTTAAGTAGAATCCCGGGAACGCCAATCTCCCGATTGGCGGCTTGTGTGACGCCAATCGGGAGATTGGCGTTCCCGGGGCCCCTTGCGCGCAGGCCTTGTCGCGCGCCGCCGCCGCAGAGTACACTCGCAGTGCAAATTCCGCGGAGGTGCAACATGGCTCGAATCGTGCGTTGCGGTCTCATCCAGGCGCATTGCGAATGGTCTCCCACGAAATTTTCCCTCCCTCAAATCAAAGAGAAGATGATCGCCAAGCATGAGAAGCTCATCGCCGCCGCGGCAAAACGCAAGGTGCAGATTCTCGGTTTGCAGGAACTTTTCTATGGTCCTTACTTCTGCGCGGAACAGCAACAGAAATGGTACGAGTTGACCGAGCCGGTGCCGGACGGCCCGACCGTGACGCGCATG
>JGI12269J14319_10001359_pt1 | contig 24495 bp, 18 predicted proteins | sample PeaSoiSIISIP2007_FD_14319 | JGI IMG/M metagenome (IMG submission 14319)
CGGGGACAGTGATTCAAGTGGCAATATCACTTTAGCCTCCGGCGATGACAAAACTGTAACGATTATCAACGATGATATTCTAGTTGTTCCACCACCATCGTCGCCACCATCGTCGCCATCATCACCATCATCACCATCACCAGCCATCCTTCATGTCATCAAACATGTGATTAATGATAATGGCGGCATAGCAGTAGCTAGTAGCTTCAACCTGCATGTCAAGAGTTCCGGTAGCGACGTTGCTGGCAGCCCGGCACTNGGTGCTGAATCGCCGGGAACTTCCTACACGTTGCCAGCGGGTACTTATGTAGTGAGTGAAGACGCATCGGCAGGATATACNGAAAGTTACAGCGGGGACAGTGATTCAAGTGGCAATATCACTTTAGCCTCCGGCGATNACAAAACTGTAACGATTATCAACGATGANATTCTAGTTGTTCCACCACCAGCCATCCTTCATGTCATCAAACATGTAATTAATGATAATGGTGGCGTAGCAGTAGCTGCTAACTTCAATCTGCACGTCAAGAGTGCCGGTAGTGATGTTGCTGGCAGCCCAGCCCTTGGTGTTGAATCGCCGGGAACTTCCTACACGTTGCCAGCGGGTACTTATGTAGTGAGTGAAGACGCATCGGCAGGATATACCGAAAGTTATAGCGGGGATAGTGATTCAAGTGGCAATATCACTTTAGCCTCCGGCGATAACAAAATTGTAACGATTACCAACGATGACATTTTATTTGTGCCACAAGGCAATGGTGGCGGAGGGCACGGGGGGAGTCCGGTTGTTGTAACTCCGCCGGTAGTGACCACTCCAACAGTTCCGGTTATAGGGGTAACCACCCCAACAGTTCCGGTTGTAGGAGTAACCACTCCAACAGTTCCGGTTGTAGGAGTAACCACTCCAACAGTTCCGGTTGTAGGAGTAATCACCCCAACAGGTCCGTTTGAAGGAGTGATCACCCCAACAGTTCCAGTCGGAGAAGTAGTTACCCCGACTGTTCAAGGTGGAGGAGTAGTTACCCCAACAGTTCCAGTTGGAGAAGTAGTTACACCAACTATGACAGGTGGTCAGCTTCCGAAAACATCCGATCCTTTGTATGAACTACTTTTAATCGGCGTTGCTTTAACTCTGCTCGGAGCCGTAGGCTGGAGAAGCAGAAAGCGGTATGCATAAAGTAAAACTATTATGGAGCAAGCATTCCTTGTTTACTGTCCTATCCCTAGGATTTATGATCTTAGGGATAGGATCTATATCTTGGGTATTGTTTAGTATGTGGGCCCAGGCACATTCTGATTATTATGTCGAGACAACCCACAGCCACTATTCCATCCCTGCCATTGTGGAGGGCATTAATTCGAAATCAGATATTTCCCTCGTTCTGCCCACTCCAGATAAAAACCTTTATTCTGTATATCCTGATGAAGGTGACAATATTGGAAGTCTGACGATTCCAGCTTTAAAGCGGAAACTGCCCATCATTCAGGGGACTGGTGTAGAGGAGTTAAAGGAAGGTGTAGGGCACTTCATCCAAAGCGTTCTTCCCGGGCAAGAAGATAATTGCGTCCTTTCTGGACATCGTGAAACGGTCTTCAGACAAATGGACAATCTGAAGATAGGGGATCAACTGATTGTGCAAACATCGGCTGGTACCTTCACCTATGAGGTGAATGGTACGCGAATAGTCCATGAAGATGACAAAACAGTGATCGTTCCTACCGACCATGCCGTCTTGACGCTGACCACTTGCTATCCCTTCGATACGCCTGGATATTATCCGGATCGCTATATCGTCAGCGCGATATTAGTGAATAAGAAAATATAACAGCATAATATTAAATTGGTCGAAATGAAACAGATTGACTGAATAAACCTTAACCGGCACAAAGAATCTATAGAAACACCAGTGTAGGAAGAGCGTTCTTCCACACTGGTGTTTTCTAATGAGACCTGAGTTATCAAGTTAAGATAAACCGTCAACAAAAGAGACCTGGAGTTATTCAGGAAAATTCCGCTCGGTTATTATATCTTTTACTGCATCATGTCCTTCAATCCAATCGACAAATTGTCTTGCCGTTCGTGCCGAACGGCCGTTATACCAAAGCGCCCATTGCAGTGCTTCTTTATGAAGCCGTTCTTTGTCGACCTTTAAATTTCTATTAGAAGCGATGCCATCGACTATTTTCAGATATCGGTTTTGATCAGGTGAAGAGAACACTACATTAATGCCAAATCTATCAGCGAGCGAAAGCTTTTCTTGGATGCTGTCTCTTGCATGCACTTCTTCATTATAGTTGCCTGATTGCAAGCCAGCTCTCTCACTAAAATACTCCTTTACCAGGTGTCTTCGGTTAGAGGTGGCATAGATTACTATGTTGGGCGTTTTACTTTCCAGGCCACCCTCGAGCATTGCTTTCAGTGAAGTATAGTTCTCCTCATTGTCCCCAAAGACCAGATCATCAACGAAAATGATAAACTTTTGGGTTCTATTTTTTAATAGCCTAATAATCAGGGGGAAATCAGCAAGATAGGCTTTGGGAATCTCTAGCATGCGCAGTCCGTGGCTATGATATTCGTTAAGAATGGCCTTGACAGTTGATGATTTTCCAGTACCCCTGTCTCCGTATAGTAGCACATTGTTGGACGGAAAGCCCTTCAAAAACTGAAGTGTATTTTCAATCACCCTTGAACGTTCACTTTGATAATCCACTAGTTCATTTAAGGTGATCGGATCAGGACTGTCGATTCCTTTGAGGTAGCCATGTCCTTCAGACTTCTCCCAGACAAAAGCATGATAATGAGCAAAGAGGCCGCAACCGTGAGTAGTGTGGAATTTTTTGAGCTCTTCTAGCCCGTCCTGCCAGAAGAGGCAGGTCTTTAGATGTTCTGTTATGTGATTTAGATGGTTCGAAGGGCTGATAGAATTACTTTGCAAGACCCACTCCGGAAGTTCCTCAATGAGGGCATTATGGGGGTCATTTTTGAATAGTTCGAAGAGGTGGGCTTTAACTAGAGCTGGATCCAGCTGAGCGATAAGTTGAAGACCGTTCAGGTCCTGTGCGACAGCTTTCTCAATCACTTGATCGGAGCCGCTAATCTGCACAGTTTGCTTTTGAAAAGTAAAGGGATTTTCATCAAAAATTATTTGTTCGAGGACATAATCATGGAATGACATTGTACCACTTTTGGCAAGTTCAAAGTAAAATTCATGATAAGAATTGATAACCTTTCTAAAGACAACGTCCGTCTTATTTAATGAAATAAGCAGTGCAGTCAACTTACTAAAGACCTTATTCTTTAAAAGTCCCCTGTAAATTGAAAGAGAATCCAATGCCAGTAATGCGGACGATAATTTGTTGTGTTCCATAATAATCCCTCCTAATTAACCAAGTATAGCATTCGAGTGAAAGGAAAGAAAGAAAGAGAAAATTCGCGGAATATGTGAAGGAATTGGTAGAAAACCATGATAGCATCTTGGAAATCGAGAATCCCAAGATGTGGCAATGATTGTTTGAGAGGTGTATAATAATGATGATGAAGCAATCAAGATCGGAATATTTGAAGATTAACAATTTCCTTGGCTGAAATATTTGGAGGATAAGCATTTGTTAGAGTCAAAAGAACAGTATGAAAAACGAAAAACTTATTATTCCCGACGGTTAGAAAAATTAACCCAAACGATTAACCGCTTAAGTAATGTCAGACTTGTTACGTTCCTGGCGGGGTGTGTTCTGGCTGTATTCTTCTACATGACCCAAAGATCTTCCTTAGGCTGGGGGATAGTTATCTTGACGTTAGTTTCTTTTGCGGGCCTAGTACTTTGGCATCAGAAATTAAGAACACAGCAAAACTATATGCGGGTACTTTATGAAAATCATGACCAAGCCTTGAAACGTTTAGAGGGAGAATGGAAATCCTTCCCGGACAATGGAGAAGACTTTAGAGACCCGACTCACCCTTATTCAGAAGATCTCGACCTTTTCGGTACCGGTTCACTTTTTCAATGGATTAATGTTGCGAAGACCTTTAGAGGCAGAGAAAAGCTGAAAGAAGCCTTAACTGAGCCCCCAATAGGGATTGAAACGATTCTAAAGAAGCAAGCGGCTATCAAGGAACTTGCCAGAAATCTTGCTTGGCGGCAGCGTTTTTTGGCAGAGGCTAGGTTGACGAAGCGACCGCTGAATTCCCCAGAGCCAATTATTGAGTGGGCGAAGACTTATGACCCAAACTATCTGAGATTGAGGGTTTTGATTCTAACACGCGCTCTGCCGATTATCACGAGCGCATTTTTGCTTTGTTACCTCCTGACGGCGAGGGTTTCTTTCTGGTTTCCACTTACAGGTCTCTTAGTCCAGACAATTATACTTTTGGTAGGAAAGGGAAGGGGCAAAGTACTAAATGCGGTTTATACGTATAAGGACAGTATTAAGATCTATGAAAAAATGCTGGAACGGTTTGAAAAACGAACCTTTCAGGCGGAGCACCTGCAAGCTTTGAAAAAAGGCTTATACAACCGTGACGGTAAGACGGCTTTTGAACAGATCAGAAAGTTAGCAAGTCTGGCGGAACTGATCGCCAACCGGAGTAATGCGATGTTTCTAATCATTAATATTCTAACTCTCTGGGATATCCAGTGTATGATCGCTCTAGAATCCTGGAAGGAGAAGTCTGGACGTTCTCTTGGCTACTGGGTAGAGACACTTGCTGAGCTGGAGGCCTTAGCCAGCCTGGCGATCATTCCTAGAGACCACCCAGACTGGGGAACGCCAGACATCTCTAGAGAAAATCGAGATATTGTGGCGTCAAAAATGGGGCATCCGCTCTTGAGAGAGTCCGTTTGTAATGATTTATCCATGACGAAAGGCTCGGGGATTTTATTAATTACCGGTTCAAACATGTCAGGAAAAAGTACTCTACTCCGGACAATGGGGATTAATCTTGTTTTGGCCTATGCTGGAGCTTCCGTATGTGCTCAACGTTTTAGTTGTTCGGTGCTGAGAATATACACATGTATGCGAGTGAGTGATAACCTCGGAGAAAATATTTCCTCGTTTTATGCCGAATTGCTACGAATTAAAGAAATTGTCAGTGCCTCAAAAACAGAAGAGAAGATCTTCTTCCTATTAGATGAAATTTTCAAAGGGACGAATTCACAAGATCGACACGCTGGGGCCAAGGTCTTGATTCGTCAACTGAGTAAAGTTGGGGCCATGGGTATGGTGTCTACTCATGATTTAGAATTAGGGGATCTGGAACGTGAAAGTGATCGGAGAATCCGAAACTATCATTTTCGTGAGTATTATCAAAATGATCAAATTCATTTTGATTATAAACTTCGGTCAGGGATTTCAACCACGCGCAATGCCATGTATCTGATCAAAATGGCCGGTATTGAGGTGGACGACTTAGCTAATTAAGAGAGCGGGTTGGTAAATGATTATTGTCAGCGCGTGTTTGCTTGGCCTAAATACGAAATATGACGGTTCGACGAATGCTCAAGCCTTGCTGCAAAAATATTGTTCTTTGGGAAAGTTTATCCCAGTTTGCCCAGAACAATTAGGTGGCTTATCAACTCCGCGTGTTCCGGTTGAGATTATCGGTGGAGCAGGTCAGGATTTGCTTAGTGGACGATGTGTGGTTCAGGGGAAGCAGGGAGAAGTAGTCTCCGCGGAGTTTATCCTTGGGGCAAAAGAGGTTATTAAAATCGTCGCGATGGTTACAGTCACAGCGGCGATTCTCAAGGAACGTAGTCCTTCCTGTGGGGTGAATTTCATTTATGATGGCAGCTTTTCCCATCAAATAAAGTCGGGTCAGGGGGTTACTGCTGCGTTATTAAAAGAGCATAATATCCCCATTTATTCGGAAGAAGACCTAACCGAGGAGAAGTTATTAGTACTGTTAGGCGATGGCGACGATGGACGATGAAACCAAGACGATACTCTATCCTACGTCGGCAGGTATTCCTTTAGGGATCCTCTCCACTATGTAATCCACGCGACATAATTAACGTCGTGCGGATTACATTTTTTTTGCATTACGAAGTATAGAATATATGTTTGGGAGGATTTAACCGCAAAAATTTACATTATAATAATTGGTATCAATAGCAAGGGTTAGGCCTCAGGTAACACTAGTCGTGCTTTTGGCATTTAGATAGAGTGACATTAGGCACTATTCTTAATATTTACAATTAGATACACTTGGCACTAGATAGAAATAAGGAAAATGATAAAGAGGAAGGCAATAATTAATAAAAAAAGAAAATGTAGGAGGAAACAGAAATGTCGAAGAGGACTAAACGTTCCATGTCAATTAAAACTAGAATCACCATCATAGCGGGTCTAGTGGTCCTTTTGGTAGTAGCAGCCTTATCTGGGGCAAGCCTTTGGAATGCCGAGAAGATGCTGAAAACGAGTGAACTTCAAACTGAGAAACTTGTGGTACAGGGGGTACAGGATGAATTTGTCACTCGCTTAGATCGTGCGAGGTCGTCCATACTTTCGATTACTACGAATCCGGATGTGGCCAAAGCCTTAGCAGAACAAGACCGGGTTACCCTCGCACGTCTTGTCCAGCCCGTTTTTGATGAGATCAAGAAAGAAGGTTTTAGCCAACTTCAGTTTCATCTTGCACCAGCCGTTTCGTTCTATCGAGCACATTCACCTAACAAATTTGGGGATGACCTTTCAGGATTCCGCCCGACAGTTGTGGCCGCCAATAAAGAGCATAAGATTATCGAAGGGCTAGAGGAAGGGGTGGATGGATATGGTTTTCGAGTGGTGGCGCCAGTCAAATATCAAGATCAGTGGGTTGGTAGTGCAGAATATGGCATGGATTTTGGCGCGGACTTTTTAAAAGCTTTACAGAACCAGAACCCCGGAGAATACTTTATCTATATTCTCGATCCATCTGCTTCAATGGTCAAGAATGTGAAGGAGAATGGAGGGTTACTAGCTGGCACTGGTAAAGATAGTTATCCTCTTCCTCAAGCCTTAGTGAAAGGACTCGTTAATGGACAAGCTCAATTTACGGTCAGTGGAGATGGTCAGTCCAATATTTTGCTTATTCCCTTCAAAGACTATCAGGGTGAAGTGAAGGGTTATATCAAGACTGTGCTCTCGAGGGCAGGGGCAGTGCAAGATTTAAATGCCTTAATACGTTGGGTATCTCTGGTAGGGTTGGTGGTTCTTGTTTTTGGTGTGATTTCAGGATATTTTGTCTCCTTAGTCTTTACTCGACCGCTGATTCAGTTGACCGAAAACGCGGAAGTCCTGGCTACGGGCAATTTGAAAGTTGACATAAAAACGAATTGGTATGGAGAGTTAGAAACCTTAGCCCTCGCGATGAAGAAGATGCTTGAAAATACCAAGGAAATATGCGCGTCAATTAATCAGGCAGTGGGTCAGGTCGAGGATTCGGCGAGGGAAATGTCCGTTGCGACAGATCAAACGTCAATCGGAGCAGAGCAAGTAGCTATCAGTGTGAGTCAGGTAGCTGTAGGTGCTCAAAAAATTGCTAAGCGTACGAGCGCAATGGGTGTACAAAATGAAGGCATCAATCAAAGTGTCCAAACCTTGGCCGGACATATGGAACGCATCGCGGGCTGTACTTCGGACGTAACTGATCAGACAGTGCGTGGCGAAAAAACAATGCAAGATTTAGCTGAATCGATGAGAAGTTTTGTGGCTAAGGTAGAGGAAATTCAGTCCGGAAGCTTAATTCTAAAAGAGCAGACTGGGCAAATCCGCGGAATCACACAGATCATTACTGGAATTTCCGACCAAACGAATCTTCTTGCCCTTAATGCGGCGATCGAGGCAGCTCGTGCCGGGGAAGCCGGGCGAGGGTTTGCTGTCGTAGCCGAAGAAGTCCGTAAGCTGGCTGAAGGATCAAAGCAAAGTGCCTCTCAAATCGCAGGTTTAATTGATCAAGTGGCTTTAAATGTAGAAAATTCAGCCAGGGCTACAGAGGAAGCGGGCAAGTTGATCGAGGAGCAATCTGGAATCGGTGATCGAGCTATGGGGCAATTCAAGGAAATCTCTCTGGGAACACAAACTGTCTCTCAACTACTGGGAGAAATGGATGGAGAGGTTCAGCAAGTTATCCAGATGGGACAGGCAATAACGCGGTCGGTCTATGAGATCGCGGATATGTCCCAAGAAGATGCGGCTGCAGCAGAGGAAATTGCCGCTTCCACAGAGGAAATGAGCGCATCAGTAAGTATGATTCGAGAAAGTACACAGCACCTGATTTTATTAATGGGGGAGTTAAAGGCTCAAAGTAAACGATTTGAGATTTGAAATTCAGATTTTAAACATGTATAATTCCATATTAGGACATTCTAAAACCTCAATGGAACATTTTGAGGAGGCATTATATATGCAATTGGTAACTGTTAAGGAGATTTACAGAGAAACGGATCGGTTTCTCAATCAGAAAGTAGAACTATCCGGATGGGTTCGCACAGTGCGTTCCTCCAAAGCGTTTGGCTTTATCGAAATAAATGATGGTAGCTTTTTTGAAAACATTCAAGTCGTTTTTGAAGAAAGTCTTGCTAACTTTACGGAGATCGGGAAACTCACGATCAGTTCTGCCCTACGTATCCAGGGAACACTTGTTCCTACGCCTGGAGCAAAGCAACTGTTTGAATTGAAAGCGGAATTCATTGAGGTTCTCTCACTATCCGCTGCGGATTATCCCCTGCAAAAGAAACGGCATACGTTTGAGTACTTGCGAACGATTGCGCATTTGCGCCCCAGAACGAATACTTTTGCAGCTGTTTTTAGGGTGCGATCCGTGGTTGCCTATGCGATTCACAAGTTCTTTCAGGAAAAAGGGTATGTTTATGTACATACGCCGATCATTACAGGGAGTGACGCTGAGGGGGCGGGGGAAATGTTTAGGGTGACGGCCTTAGATATGGCAAAGCCTCCGCAGGACGAAACCGGCGGGGTTGATTTTAGCAAAGACTTTTTTGGTCGCGCTGCGAGTCTAACGGTTAGTGGTCAGCTCAATGTTGAAACGTACTGTATGGCCTTTCGCAACGTCTATACGTTTGGACCTACGTTTCGAGCGGAAAATTCGAATACTGCGAGGCATGCCGCGGAGTTTTGGATGATCGAGCCGGAGATCGCCTTTGCCGATCTTTTGGACAACATGAACCTAGCCGAAGAGATGATGAAATTCATCATCCAGGATGCGCTAGACAATGCCCCAGAGGAAATGGCGTTCTTCAATAATTTTGTCGATAAGACCTTGTTTGAGCGGCTAGAAAATATCTTGAGCTCAGAATTTGGGCATATTACGTATACTGAAGCTGTTGAACTGCTGGAAAAGGAAAATGCTCGCTTTGAGTATCCCGTTCATTGGGGCACGGATCTACAGACCGAGCATGAGCGTTATCTGACAGAAAAAGTCTTTAAAAAACCAGTCTTTGTTTCGGATTATCCGAAAGGAATTAAAGCGTTCTATATGCGGCTTAATGAAGATAATCAGACAGTGGCTGCCATGGACCTTCTGGTTCCTGGAGTCGGAGAAATAATTGGGGGAAGCCAACGGGAAGAACGACTTGAGGTATTGCAAAACCGTATGAAGGAATCTGGGTTGAATGAAGAGGATTATGGATGGTATCTTGACCTGCGGAGGTATGGTGGCGTGAAACATGCCGGGTATGGACTTGGTTTTGAACGCGTTATTATGTATTTGACGGGAATGGCCAATATCCGAGATGTAATTTCTTTTCCGAGAACAGCCAACTCTTGTGAGTTTTAAGGACTATACGTGGTAATTTATTCAAAATAGAGCGGCTTAGGCCGCTTTATTTATTGACGTCCATTAATTTTTCATATGCCAGTCATAGCAACAGTGGAACGTACAGGTATGTTATAATATGGACAAGAAGTGAGGTGGAGTGGTTAAATGTATCGGTTGGACGATTTGAATCCAGTGCAACGCGAAGCTGCTGAGCATAAAGAAGGGCCGCTTCTAATTCTTGCGGGTGCTGGATCGGGGAAGACTCGTGTGCTCACCTATAGAATTGCTCACTTAATTGCTCAGGGGATAGAACCTAGTGCGATCTTAGCGATCACATTTACGAATAAAGCGGCCAAAGAGATGCGGGAGCGAGTAACTACGCTTGTGGGCAGTGAAGGTTATGGATTATGGGTGACTACGTTTCACTCAGCCTGTGTCCGTATCCTCCGTCGTGAAATTGATAATCTGCCCGGGTATAATCGAAATTTTGTTATTTATGATACAGGAGACCAACAATCTATACTTAAAGCGTGTTTAAAAGAACAGAATTATGATGAAAAGAAATTTCCGGTGCGCAGTGTGGCAGCAGTGATTAGTGATGCTAAGAACAAGCTGTTAGACCCGGAGGATTTTTCCCGTAAAGCTGCGGATTATTTTGAGCAAAAAGTCGTGGACATCTACAAATCGTACCAGAAGAAGCTCAAGAGCAATAATGCGCTTGACTTTGATGATATTATTATGCTTACGGTGCAGCTTTTTCAGCAAAATACGGAAGTTTTTCGTTACTATCAAGATAAATTCCGCTACATAATGGTTGATGAGTATCAAGATACAAATCATGCACAGTATATGCTGATCAAACTTTTAGCGAGTCAGTATCGTAATCTCTGCGTCGTAGGAGATGATGATCAATCGGTCTACGGATGGCGCGGGGCGGATATCCAAAATATCCTTGATTTTGAGCGAGATTATCCGGAAGCAAAGGTCATCAAACTAGAACAAAATTATCGTTCCACGCAAAAGATCCTCGATGCGGCCAATGCGGTGGTCAGACATAACGAAACGCGTAAAGAAAAATCGCTTTGGACCGAGAATTTGGAAGGGCAACCCTTGGTGTGTTATGTAGGAAATGATGAACGAGATGAGGCAGGGTATGTCGTAGAGCGCATAATACGTTTACATGAACTGGAAGGACGACCTTTTAATGAGTTTGCCGTTCTTTACCGGACGAATGCTCAGTCGCGGGCTCTTGAGGAGCGCTTAATGAAGGCAGCCACTCCTTATCGGGTTTTCTCAGGGTTAAAATTTTACCAGCGTATGGAAATCAAAGACATCTTAGCGTATTTAAGAGTTCTATATAACCCCGCTGATCAAGTAAGTTTTGCCCGTGTACTTGGCGTGCCCAAACGCGGTCTGGGGGACAGTGCACTGGAGAAGATCCTGGAGTATGCGGAGGAACAGGGAATGCCTGTGTTGGAAGCGATTTTGGAGGCGGAGTATATTCCAGATCTGCCAACTCGAGCGAAGAAACCTTTGGTGAGCTTTGCTCACTTGATGCAAGGATTAGTGACGTATTCAAAGGAAGCGTCGGTGACAGATTTGGTGGAAGCGATTCTAAACAAGACTGGGTACAAGGCGTTGCTTGAAGCGGATAACACGCCGGAAGCGGAGACTAGGCTGGAGAACCTGTTGGAGTTTCTGTCTGTAACGGCTGAGTATGATGCCAAAGCGGCTCAAGATGAGCAAAATGCGCTGAACGAGGGAGTCGATGCCGAGGAGGCTGTTGTCGGCCTGAACGGATTCTTAGAACAAGTTTCTTTGGTCGCTGATATTGATGATCTGGATCAAGCGGAAGAAGCCGTAGCCTTAATGACGATGCACAGCGCGAAAGGGTTGGAATTTCCAGTCGTTTTTGTGGTAGGAATGGAGGAGGGTATTTTCCCCAGCAGCCGCTCGCTAATGGACCCGGTCGTTTTAGAAGAAGAAAGGCGACTTTGTTATGTTGCAATCACGCGAGCGAGGGAAAAGCTTTATCTTTGTAATGCAGAAATGAGAATGCTGTATGGCAAAACGCAATACAATCGAGCCTCTCGCTTCCTAGAGGAAATTCCGGCGGTTTTAATGACGGATATTGACCCTCTCGATCCGCCCAAACGTCGTCCGAATACTCCACCTAAATCGACCCGCCAAAGGGATGGTACGTCGGATCGAACGATTCCCTTGGGTTCAGGTTCGTGGGAAAAAAAACCAGGCAGTACACTTATTATTAAAGGAGGTGAGGCACATACTATAGGAGAAAAAGTGGAACATGCAACGTTTGGACGAGGGATTATCGTCTCCATCAAGGGAGAGGGCGACCAAGCGGAGTTGACCATTGTTTTCGACAGTGGCATCAAAAAGCTAATAGCTGAATATGCCAAGTTAACAAAGCTGTAACATCTTACTTTGTCATTTTTGACTATGGTCATTTCAAAATTTCGTAAAAAGAAAGGTTTAGGTGTAATTATGTCAGATAAGATTTATGTTGTTGGTCACAAAAGCCCGGATACAGATTCAGTTTGCTCGGCGATCGCTTTAGCTAAATTGAAAGAACTAATGGGAGAGACCAATGTTGTACCTTGCTCCGCAGGAAAACTGAACAAAGAGACTGAATATGTACTTAACTTTTATGGAGTTGCTATTCCTGAAGTATTGGAGTCCGTAGAAGCTAAACAAAAATTGATCCTCGTCGACCATAATGAGTATGGACAAGCGGTTGCTGGTGCAGATCAAGCTACGCTCGTCCAAATTGTTGACCATCACAAAGTAGGCGGATTTCAAACCGCAGAACCTCTCTATGTTCGTATTGAGCCCGTAGGTTCTACTTGTACCATCGTGGCACAATGTTTTAAAGAGAAGGGCTTCACTCCAGATAAAGCTATCGCGGGCATTTTACTTGCTGCTATTCTTTCTGACACAGTAATCTTCAAATCCCCAACCTGTACTGAGTTAGATAAAACGGTTGCTGCTGAACTTGCTGCTATTGCCGGAGTTGAGCCTATGGCTTGGGGTATCGGAATGTTTCAAGCTTCTTCCAGCTTAGCTGATCGTTCGAATCAAAGCATGATCGAAGAAGACCTCAAGGCCTTCACCATGGGTCCCCACAAGGTAGGAGTTGGCCAAGTTAGTCTGATGGGTCTGGCTGGTTTTGAAGATGTTCGGGCGTCCTTAACAGCCGCTATTGAAGCACATCGTGTCGCTCAAGAAATGCGTTATCTCTGTCTCATGATCACAGACATTTTGACAGACGCTACCGAACTGATCGTGACTGGTGATAATCCTGAAGAAGTGGCTAAGGCTTTCGGAAAAGAACTCGTCAAAGGAAGCGTAGATCTCCCAGGCGTACTATCTCGTAAAAAACAAGTCGTCCCACAAATGACAACTTACTTCTCAGCTTAAGTTTGAACTAGGCCGAAGTGACGGAGAGCGGAGGGATTTCAGTGCAGGATGAATTCGAGCGCGTAGTAACGCTGCGTAAGGAAATTGAAGCTGCGAACAAGCAGTACTACGAGCTTGACCAGCCCCGTATAACGGATGCGGAATTCGATGCTCTTCTGCGGGAGTTGCTGGATTTGGAAGCAAACCATCCGAACTGGATTACTCCGGACTCTCCGACTCGACGCGTAGGTGGAGAGGTAGCCAAAGAGTACGTTAAAGTACGACATTTGGAACCTCTCCTCAGCTTGGACAATGCCTTCGCGGCAGGTGATTTACGAGAGTTTGACCGACGCGTTCGTCAGGTAGCTCCTTCGGCCGACTATGTCGTCGAACTCAAAATAGATGGCTTAACAGTCGCCTTAACCTATGAAGAGGGGCTTATGGTGCGTGGGGCAACTCGTGGAGATGGCGAGGTCGGTGAGGATATAACCGCCAATGTTAAAACGGTTGGCTCCATACCTCTGCGTTTGAACGATACAGCTTCGAAGTTAAGTGTCCGAGGAGAAGGCTACATGCCTAAAGCCTCGTTCGCTCGCTTGAATCAAGAACGTGAAGACGAAGGGCAACCCCCGTTTGCCAATCCCCGCAATGCAGCAGCCGGATCCTTACGCCAGCTCAACTCTCGAATCACAGCCCAGCGCAAGTTGGACTACTTTGCGTACCAAGTCTTAGCGACGAAAGAACTAGGACTACATAAACAAACAGAGGTCCTCACATATTTGCAACGGCAGGGGTTTGTCGTCAATCCTGAGTATAAGGTGTTTACGGACATGGAAGAGGTTATTGCCTACTGTCAAGGAATGGTTACAGAGCGTCACCGTTTCCCATATGATATTGACGGTCTAGTGATCAAGGTGAATGAGTTCGCTCTGCAAGAGGAACTTGGTTTTACTGCGAAAAGCCCGCGTTGGGCAATTGCTTATAAATTTCCGGCGGAGCAGGTGGAAACGGTGATTGAGGATATCATCATTCGTGTGGGTCGGACTGGGGTTTTGACGCCCACCGCTGTCCTCAAAGCAGTTTCTGTAGCAGGGTCCACAGTCAGCCGCGCAACCCTCCATAATCTGGATAACATTCGGGAAAAGGATATTCGCCTCGGAGATCATGTGCTCTTACAAAAAGCAGGAGATGTGATTCCAGAGGTTGTTCGGGTGTTACCTGAAAAACGCACCGGCATGGAGAGGCTTTTTGAAATGCCGGACCTTTGCCCCGAATGCCAGAGCCTGGTAAGGCAAGACGAAGGGGAAGTCGCCTATCGTTGTCATAGTATCACTTGCCCGGCAAGGCAACGTGAAGGAATTATTCATTTTGTCTCTCGTGATGCCATGGCTATTGACGGGTTAGGTCCTGCCGTCATTCAACAACTGCTCGATGCGGGGTTGATCAAGGATGCTGCCGATCTCTATTCGTTGACATTCGAGGATTTAACGCCTGTGGATCGGATGGGGAAAAAATCGGCGGAGAATCTATTGAAAGGGATCCAAGATAGTAAACAGCGAGGGCTGGCTCCGTTGATTTTTGCCCTGGGAATCCGCCATACCGGAGAAAAGACAGGGAAAATCTTGGCCCAGACGTTGGGGTCCATGGATAACTTACTGAGTGCGACACTGGAAGAATTGCACGCAATTCCAGATGTCGGCCCGACCATGGCGGAAAGTTTAGTCCAGTTTTTTAGTCTGGAAAGTACCCACCGTTTCCTGGCTAAATTGCGTGACGCCGGCGTATCAATGACGGCGGAAAAATCCCTTCAGCCGCAGATTTTTGCTGGCCAAAGCATTGTTGTTACCGGTTCCTTAGAGCGTTGGGAGCGGCGGGAAATTGAGAGAATCATCGAAGAGCATGGCGGGAAAGCGGCAAGCACCGTCAGCAAAAAAACTGCCTTTATCGTTGCTGGAGAGCGAGCTGGTTCGAAGCTTGTGAAGGCGCAGAGTCTAGGCGTGCCAGTTTTGACGGAAGAGGAATTTGAACAATTAATTAAGCCTTAATTTGCGACCCCAAATTTGGGGTCAGGCTTGAATTATTCCCTTGGAATGCAAATGGGGACGGTTCTTTCTTGCATCTAAATGCAAGAAAGAACCGTCCCCATTTGCACATTTGCATTCCTTACATGCTCACTGGCATGAAACCTTAGCATTTTCTACATAGATTGATCACAGATCGGTAACAAATAGAGTTTATGATAAATACAGTAGACGACTACTCGCTAGTTTAGCGGTTCACATATAGTTTTTTCATTCGTTCTATCCTCCTCCTCACTCCCCCTCCTAGCGAGGGGATTTTTTCTGTCAATCAACTCATATGTTGATGCAATGAAGAACCGTCCCCAACTTGCACGCAACTTGCACGCTTTGTTCGTTTTTATTGCCCCTTTCTTCCATTTTTGCTATGATAGAGGTTAAAGCAACAATCTATCTAAAGGGAAGGTGAATATGGTGACAATTTCACGTGAAGACGTTGAATACGTGGCAGCTTTGGCGCGCTTAGAGTTGACCGAGCAGGAAACTCAAGAGTATACCGAACAACTCAACTCTATTTTAGGTTATGCGGCTATGTTGGAGCGCTTAGACACGGACGGTGTGCTGCCTACCGCTCATGCTGTTCCATTGCACAATGTATTGCGCGAGGATCAAGTGGGCCTATCGATTCCTCAAGAAAAGGCACTTCAGAATGCTCCGGATGCCGATGAAGGTTTCTTTAGGGTACCGAAAATAAGCCTGACTTAGAAAGGAGACTCACGGGACAATGGGTATAGAAAAATCAGTTAGTGAACTACATGAGCTTCTTGTTCATAAAGACATCAGCTCCAGCGAGTTGACAAAAGCTTACATAAAGCGGATTCAAACAGTCGATCCGGGGTTAAAAGCATATCTAACCGTCCTTGAAGATCAGGCTTTGGCCCAGGCGACAGAGGTTGACCGGAAAATTGCCCAGGGAGAGGTCTTAGGTGCTTTAGAGGGAATTCCAATGGCCTTGAAGGATAACATGTGCACGGAAGGGGTTCGTACAAGCTGCGCTTCAAAGATGTTGGAAAACTTTATTCCGCCCTATAATGCGACAGTGACAGATCGTCTGAGGGTCGCGGGAACGATTTTGCTCGGCAAAGTAAATATGGATGAGTTTGCGATGGGTTCCTCAACCGAGAATTCTTATTTTGCCAAGACACGGAATCCTTGGGACTTAGAGTGTGTTCCGGGAGGCTCTTCAGGAGGGTCTGCTGTTGCCGTAGCAGCGGATGAGGCTGCTTTTGCCCTGGGGTCAGACACGGGAGGATCCATCCGTCAACCGGCCGCCTTCTGTGGGGTGGTTGGCATGAAACCAACCTATGGCGCTGTCTCTCGATATGGCCTGATTGCATTCGCATCCTCACTTGATCAGATTGGCCCGCTCACCAAAACTGTACGAGACAATGCTTTGGTAATGAATGCTATTGCTGGATACGATGCCATGGACTCGACGTCTGTGTCGTACGAGAGACCGGATTATACGAAATTTCTGGTGAATGATATTACTGGCTTGAGGATTGGGATTCCACGGGAGTATTTCGGTGAAGGGATTGATCTGGACGTCGCGAGAGGGATTCAAGCTGGGATTCAAACCCTGATCGATTTAGGCGCGGAAGTCTCTGAATGCTCTCTTCCCCATACGGAGTATGCGATACCAGCCTATTACCTAATTGCTACTGCCGAAGCGAGCTCAAATCTTGCTCGTTATGATGGCGTGCGCTATGGATTCCGGGCGGAGGCGGAAGATGTCCTAGGTATGTTTAAGAAGACCCGAGCCGCAGGGTTTGGGCAAGAAGTGAAACGCAGGATTATGCTGGGAACCTATGCTTTAAGTTCGGGGTATTACGACGCCTATTATTTGAAAGCCCAAAAGGTCAGAACTCTGATAAAACAGGATTTTGATAAGGCCTTTGAGAGGTTCGATGTCTTACTCTCCCCAACGGCTCCGACTGCGGCGTTCAAGTTTGGGGAAAAATCGGCCAACCCCCTAGCCATGTACTTATCGGACATCACGACTGTCCCGATTAACCTAGCAGGAATTCCAGCAATCTCCATTCCTGCCGGCTTCGTCAATGGTTTGCCGATTGGCATGCAACTCATGGGTAAACCACTAGATGAAGGGACGTTGTATCGAGTAGCCTATACCTTCGAGCAAAACACCAATTATCACACGTTAAAACCCATCTTTTCAGGGGAGGTGCTGGCCTGTGGTAGTCGCTGATCAGTACGAAATGGTTTGCGGTCTGGAGGTTCATGTCGAACTTCAAACTAAAACGAAGATTTTCTGCGGATGTACAACCGAGTTTGGGGGAGAACAAAACACGCATGTTTGTCCAGTGTGTCTCGGTATGCCTGGTGCGCTCCCAGTGCTTAACCGTGAAGTTGTAAATTATGCAATTAAAGCTGGTTTAGCGCTGAATTGTGAGATCGCGGAGTTTTCCAAGTTCGATCGCAAAAACTATTTTTACCCGGATTTGTCTAAGAATTATCAGACCTCCCAATTTGATTTACCTATTTGCGGCAAGGGTGGCTTGGAAATAGAGGTCGAGGGAGAGAAAAAGTGGATCGGGATCACTCGGGCCCACATGGAGGAAGATGCCGGTAAGCTCGTGCACAGTGGAGAAACCATCTCTACATCGAACGAGTCGTCTGTCGACTATAACCGAGCTGGAGTCCCGCTTTTGGAAATCGTTTCAGAACCCGATATGCGTTCGATTCCGGAAGTCCTAGCCTACCTCGAAAAATTGGTGCAGATTCTTGAGTATACGGAAGTATCGGACTGTCGTTTGGAGCAAGGTTCAGTACGCTTTGATGTGAATGTGTCGCTCCGACCATTCGGAGCGACAACCTTGGGAACTCGTACGGAAACGAAAAACTTAAATTCCTTCAGCTCTGTCCGGCGGTGTATGGAATATGAAATAGCTCGTCAAGCCCGAGTTTTAGATGCGGGTGAAAACGTGGTTCAGGAGACTCGTACTTGGGATGAGGGCCAAGGGGTCACCTTAACACTTCGTTCCAAAGAAGAAGCTCATGATTATCGGTATTTCCCCGAACCTGATCTTGTCCCTCTGGTTATTGACCGGGAATGGGTGGAGAACATCCGTAAAACTCTCCCTGAGCTCCCCGCTGCTCGCCGTACTCGCTTGCAGGCGTTGGGGCTGTCTGCTTATGATGCAAACGTTATCACTCAAGCGAAAGCTATGGCAAACTTCTTTGATGCGGCTTTGGCTAGCTATGGAGATGCCAAAACATTGGCGAACTGGGTTATGGGCGACTTTACGCGTTTGCTGAACACAAATCAGTGTAGTGTGACCGACTCTCCGCTTTCAGCGCAACAATTGGCGCAACTCCTGGCCCTCATCGACAAAGGAACTCTTAGCGGCAAGATTGCTAAGAGCGTTCTGGAAGAAATGTATAGTACGGGTAAGGATCCCGACACAATTGTTAAGGAAAAAGGGCTCGCCCAAATAAGTGACGAAGGTGCGTTACTGAGGATTATCGACAGTGTGATCGCCGCCAACCCCCAATCGGTGGAGGATTACCGAGCAGGAAAAGATCGAGCGATCGGCTTCCTCGTCGGGCAAATCATGAAGGCTACCAAAGGGCAGGCTAATCCGGGTCTGGTCAATCAGCTGCTCAAAGAAAAATTAGTTTAATAGTGAGTGGGCTTCCCTGAAGAGGGAAGCCTTTTTCGTACTTTCATAAAGTATAAGGGCAACTAGGAAGCCGCCTTCGTAAAGGGTCACTTCTTGCCATCACGACACCTCGCCATCCATGGCGGTGTCTAATCTTGAACATCTTGTTCGAGTCCTGACCAGCGCTTGGTGCCAACCAAGTTTTCTTTAACGGCTTGTAGGGGCATCAGCCTACAAAGGTTAACAATAAAAAATGCTTGCTATAGAGTATAGTCTATGGTTTATATTACAAAAGGTAGGTGTTAACTATGAGCTATTCGACAAAAGCAATAACAGAGAAGTTAAATCTGTCTATGCACTCTCTACGTTATTATGAAAAAGAAGAATTACTTCCACCAATCACGCGTGACAAAAAGGAGCACGTGAATATAGCGATTTGAATTTAGAGCAATTGATATTAATATGATGTATGCGTACAGCAGGCATGTCTATTTCGTATATCAGAGATTATATGAATCTGTGTATGGAAGGACCCTCAAGTATTTCAAAAAGAAAGGAGATCATATTATTACAAAAGAATATTCTTGAGGAACAAAAGAAGAAATTAAATGACAATCTAAAAGTGATAAATTGGAAGCCGAAGTATTATCAAAAGCTGGAGGATAAAGAGCCGGAGGAATATGCCAGTATTATTGCTGAGGAACGTGCTACTGCTGCTTATGGGAGGATGATTAAATTATTGAAGACAAAACAATAAAGTGTCTGTTTATATGAAATAATTTATAAGAATGGATGTGTCATAATGAAGTTTATGAAAGCAGTTCAAGTAAGTACACCGGGAGGGGAATTTGAGTTAGTGCAAAGAGAAATTATTTTGTTTGGAGGTAAGTATGAAATATTTAGGTGAAACCATTCCGAAACTCGGTTTCGGGTTTATGCGGCTTCCGATGATCGGTGAAGAAATTGATATTGAACAGACAAAGGAAATGGTCGATCTGTATATGTCCAAAGGATTCAGTTATTTTGATTCGTCCTGGGGCTATATCGGCGGCAAATCCGAGGAGGCGATGAAAACCGCAATCGTTGATCGCTATCCGCGCGAGAGCTTTCAAATTGCGACAAAGTGCCCTGCATGGATTGTGAAAACTGAAGAAGAAGCCAAGAACATGATCTGGACTTCACTGAAGCGCACCGGAGCTGGTTATATAGATTATTACCTGCTTCACAACTTAGGCGAAAGCCGTACGAAAACGTTTGATGACTTCGGTATATGGGATTATGTTCGGGATCTGAAGGAAAAAGGACTGATACGTCATATAGGTTTTTCAATTCATGATAAGGCGGATGCGATAGACAAAATTCTGACCGAGCATCCTGAGATGGAATTCGTCCAGTTTCAATTGAACTATGCTGATTGGGAGAGCGACTCAATCCAGGCGCGCAAATGCTATGAGGTGGCTCTGAAACATAACAAACCCATCATCGTTATGGAACCGGTCAAAGGAGGCGCTCTGGCAAACCCAGTTGACAGTGTTAAAAAAATATTCGAAGAAGCGAATCCTAAAACGTCTGTTGCCTCATGGGCAATCCGGTATGCGGCATCTCTGGACAATATCGTTACCGTACTGAGCGGAATGTCCTCAATCGAGCAGGTCAGAGACAATGTTTCATATATGGAAAATTTCCAACCACTAAATGAAGATGAGAGAGACGTTGTTGAGAAGGCGCGGAAGGTATTCAGTGAAATACCGTGTATTCCTTGCACCTCCTGCGAATATTGTGTAGAAGGTTGCCCGCAGAAAATACACATCCCTAATATTTTTGCTGCGTATAACCGCAAAATGATCTACGACGATTTTCCCAGCGCAAAGAACTTTTATCGGTTTGCAGTTATGGCGGGAGGCAAGGCTTCAGACTGTATCGCCTGCGGCAACTGTGAAGGAGTCTGTCCTCAGCATATTAATATTATTGAAAACTTAAAAACTATAGCGAAAGAGCTGGAAAAATAAAAATGGCATGATTGTTGTATTAAGTACATTCATGCCTGAACAAAGGGAATCTGTCTTGGCGTTTATCAAGCTCCTTCAGCGGCTCGACGTGATGAAGCGGACATCATTTAGCGAAACGATCAAAGCACAGCTTTTTATTTTGCTTTTACCCGTCAAAGCAGTATTCGGCGTGATTCCGGAAGTGGGTTTTTATAAAAAGAGTATTAAAACACATAACTTGACATACTATTGTCAGGTTATGTGTTTTACAATGTTACTGAGGTGATCATATGAAGATCAACAGGCTGTTTGAAATTGTATATATTCTGCTTAATAAAAAAACAACAACAGCCAAAGAGCTGGCTGAACGTTTTGAGGTATCTGTAAGAACAATTTATCGAGATATTGATACCCTATCTTCGGCTGGAATACCCATTTATGCATGCCAGGGAAAGGGCGGAGGCATATCGTTGTTGGATGATTATATACTCAATAAATCCATTCTTTCTGAAAATGAACAAAACGAAATATTGTTCGCCTTGCAAAGCTTAACCGTAACACAAAATCCGGAAACCGACAGGGTGCTTTCAAAATTAAGTAGCTTGTTCAATAAAAACAAAATCAATTGGATTGCGGTGGATTTATCGCCCTGGGGCAGTGAAAAACATAAAATATGTGAATTTACTATCCTCAAAAATGCTATCCTTAACCATCAGGTCATTGAATTTAATTATTTTAATACATCCGGCGAAAAAAGCAGCCGGAAGGTCGAGCCTATAAAACTCATCTTTAAGGTTAAGGCATGGTATCTGCAAGGATTCTGCTTATCTAAAAATGCCAATAGAACATTCAAAATTTCACGGATGTCCGATGTCCAAATAACGCAAGAAATTTTTGTAGATAGATTACCGAAAGAATTGCCCGAAGATATAAAGGAGCAGAGTTCCCAAAAGTGGATAGCTGTGCAATTGAAGATTTCTCCTCATGGAGCCTACAGAGTATTTGATGAATTTGATGAAAAAGAAATTACAAAAAATCAGGATGGCTCTTTTACGATTGCGACTGCTTTACCGGAAAGCGAATGGTTGTTTGGTTACATTCTTTCTTTTGGAACGGATATTGAAGTCCTAACCCCACAGAATATACGCGCAATGATTCAAAATAAATTAGATGAGATTATTGAGAAATACAAAAATATAAAATGATAACTTGACGCGATGTCGTCAGGTTATGATTGATATAATCGGAATATGGTTGATTGCCATATAAATCATGAAAACAGGAGGGCCATTTATCTTACCGTGCTTCCTATATTATCGGGTCCGAGCATACTATTGACGGCGGAATCATCCGCACAATATGAAGGAGAATGATGATGAACAGTAAATTTCAATTGCCAAAACCGGTCGAGGCGCATTTCTATTCTACGAACGACAACGATCCGATTACATTCCTTGCGACTTTTGATGATAGCGCCGTAGTGATTGATGCCGGCAAAGAATATCATGGCAAAGCGGCTATCAAGGAGTGGAGCGACCGCACTTATTTTGGGGATCTTCTGCGGCTGGAGATTACCAATGCCGTGCAGGATGCCAAGGAGATTGTTGTCACCGCAAAATCGGACGGGGACTACGACAAAACCGGATTGCCTGATCCGCTGTACCTTGATTTCTATTTTACCCTCGAAAACGATAAAATAAAAGCCTTAAACATTGTTCTTACGCCACTCTGCCGCATGCTGCCCTACAAGGAGTAGGAATTCACGCAGTGCAGGGGATATCCACTTTTTTTTATGATACGCGATCTGGGTGGTAAGTCGTTGCGGTTTATCATCCCAAGCCAGTAGCATTAGTTTACCTGCCCGTACTTCATTTTGCACCGTGATAAGAGGAAGGAAAGAAAGGCCAAGTCCAGACATGACACAGTTTTTTATGGCCTCAATGCTCCAGAACTCAAGGTCAGGATCGGGAAAAATTCCGTGGCTATTAAGATATTGTTCAAAGAGTGCACGGTATGTGCATCCTGGCTCGGTGTGAAGTATCGTTTCATCTTTTAAATGGGCAGGTTCAACATAATCATAGGAGACAAGAGAATGACCTGGTGGTGCGATGAGCGCCATTTTTTCATGCACGAGAGTTTCAATGTGCAGATCCCGTTCTTCTGTCAATGGTTGGAGCAAAAAAGCAAGATCCAGTTCTCCCGAGCGGATAAGGTCATGCAATTCCCAGCATACTCCGGGCTTTAATATGATTTTAACTTTTGGATAACGACTTTTATATTCGCGGATAATGCTCGGCAAGCGAAAGGCTGCCAATGATTCGGGAGCCCCTATTGTCAGCGTACCGGCAAATGCAGTATCCGAGCGGAGCGCGTTTTTTGCTAAGTTGTGCAGCTTAGTAATCTCCTGAGCGTACGGGAGAAGTCGCTGACCAGCATCGGTAAGAATATTTCTTTTGCCTAACCTATCAAAAAGAGGCATTTCAAGTTCTGCTTCGAGCGCCTGGATTTGAGCAGTTACGCTTGATTGGGCGTATCCCAGTTTATTGGCTGCGCGGGTGAAACCACCAACTTCGACCACAGCTATAAACGTAAATAAATGGCGTAATTCCAATTCCAGTATCCCCTTATCATCGTCTGTAGCGATGCATATTATCGAAAACTTTCGTTTCCCTGATGGCACCATTATCTGATACTCTTAGAGAAAATACAAGGGAGACAGGAGCATAAATTATGGATACTCAAGATCTAAAAGGTACTATCGGACTGCCGCAGGCAATAGCCCTATATATCGGAGCCGTACTTGGCTCGGGTGTACTCATCGTACCTGGACTGGCGGCAGAGATCGCCGGTCCGGCTTCCTTACTAGCATGGGGGCTTATGACTTTGCTTGTGTTACCTCTGGCACTGACCATGGGATTGCTGTCGGCTAAGTTTCCCAATGCTGGCGGTGTTTCTCATTTTGTCACGTTAGCTTTCGGACCACAGGCAGGATCGCTTGTCGGTTGGTTTTTCCTTATGTCTGTACCGATTGGTGCCCCTGTGGCTGCGCTGACAGGAGCTGGCTATATGACAGTTGCTATGGGCTGGGGTGACAGTGCAAGAGTGGCCTTGGCAGCAGGCATGTTGGCAATCGGGCTATTAACCAACCTTATCGGTATGAAGGTGGTGGGTCAAGTACAGATCGCCGTTGTCCTTGCCATTCTTTCCGTGCTGGTGTTAGCTATCATAGGGGCTGTACCGCATATTGAGTCTGTGAATTTCACGCCGTTTATGCCCCATGGTTGGGTGAGTGTCGGGCGGTCGGCCGCTCTTATGTTTTGGTGTTTTATCGGCTGGGAAGCGGTTTCCCATTTATCCGAAGAATTCTTAGATCCACAACGGGCCGCGGTGAAAGGGGTAACAATTGCTGCCGTCATCGTTGGAGTGCTGTATTTTCTCACGGCCTTGGCTACAGTTGGAACACACAGTTACCATACAGCAGGGTCGGATGCTTCCCTTGTATTGGTTATTAGTAAACTACTCGGACCTTGGGGCGCATTGGTTGCCGGATTAACAGGTGTGTTCATCTGTACTGCTACCATTATCGCTTACACGGGTGCCACTTCTCGTCTGGCGTATGCCCTGGCACGAAAGGGAGA
>JGI12269J14319_10001362_pt1 | contig 24460 bp, 10 predicted proteins | sample PeaSoiSIISIP2007_FD_14319 | JGI IMG/M metagenome (IMG submission 14319)
CGACATCAGGCAATCCCTCACCCTTCCCATCCCTTCGGGATGGGCCCCTTCCCTCTCCCGCGAGCGGGAGAGGGTATTTCATGCGTGAGGGTGATTCTCATTCCGCGATCTCCGAGACGAACTCGAAATACTTGCCGCTCGGCGCGCGCGGGATTTCGGCGCGGTAGCTGAAGCTGACGGAGAAGTGCTCCCCGAAATTGTCTCGCAGCTTCTGCCGCACCTTGTCCTCGTCGCCCGGCGCAAAGGGCGGGCGCACGACCAGCCTGACCTCCAAGTTCCGCAGGCTTGTCTGCACGACTTGATATTGGACGACCCCCTCGATCTCGGCGAAAGCGAGGTCTCCGACGTTGCCATAGCGCCGCGCCCCGGAGGGCAACACCAGCATCTGGCGCACTCTGCCGAGGAGGCGGGCGAGAACGGGCAGGCCGCGGCCGCAGGGGCATCGCACCCCCACCTCGGCCATGTCGCCGATCGCATAGCGGATGAGAGGCATGGCGAAATTGTGGAGCGGTGTCGCGACCACCGTGCCGGTCTCGCCCGGGCGGCACGGATTGCCCGTGTCGTCGAGCACTTCCACCAGCGCCGATTCCGACTGGATGTGGTAATGCTCCTGCTGCGGACACTGCAATGCCAAGTAGCCCGCCTCGGCAGCGGAATACATGTCGGCGATCCCGACCCCCCACGCGGCCCGGCAGGCACGCCGGAGAGCGGGGTCGACTGCCTCGCCGAGGGTGCGGAGTGCGAGCAGCCGCGGCAAGGCGAGGGCGTTTTCCCGGAAATACCGCGCGAGCAGCATCAGGCTGGACGGGTTGACCAGGAGATAGTCCGGGTTCTCGCGCAGGAGCCATTCGGCCTGCTCTCGGGGTCTGGTGGCGACGTCCAGCAATGCGAGCGGCCCGGTGGGATAGACGGTGGCCACGGGCGGCCCCCAATCGTCGCGATGGCTGCCCTCGGGGTATGGCGCCGAGCCATGACCCAAGTGACGGATCGCGGCAAGCTTGAGGCGCCAGTCGCGGCGATGCCAGAGCTCCTCGCGCAGCGTGAAGGCGGCCCAGAAGAACTGCCAGAGCTCGGTCTTGAGGATCTTGAGCGGGATGCCGGTCGATCCCCCCGTGGCGTCGGCGAGCAGGCGGCCGTGCCCGCGCGGGACGTTCGCGGTGACGATCGCCTCGCCCGCTTCGCGGACCTCGCGCCGGGTGAGAATGGGCAGCCGACGCCAGAATTCGGGCGTGATCTCCTGGCCCGGACGATATCCAACCGCGGCAAGGCGCTCGCGGTAGAACACGATGTTCGCGAAGGCGTGATCGAGGAGCCGGCCGAGCTGGCGGAATTGATGGTGGAGCATGACGTCGGGCGGCCACCACTGGGACTCCTCGAGCTGATGCTGCACGGCGAGCAGCCGCGCCGCGACATCGCCGGGCACGGCCGGCCACAGGACTCCCTCGATCGCGGAATGAGGAACTTGCAAAGGAGACAAGCGCGCCTCGATTTACCCGGTTTTAAGAAGGTTCACCACGGAGGCACGGAGGACACGGAGAAGAAAAAAGGTGACCTGAACCACAAAGCCACGAAGACACAAAGAAAAAGGACACGAATGCGCTTCGCGCAAGAAATCGTCTTCGTGCCTTTGTGCCTTCGTGGTTAATCATCTCGCTTCACTTCTCTGTGTCCTCCGTGTCTCCGTGGTGAACCTTCTTTTTTTACTCCATTGCCGTCGCGGGTGCCGACTACCTCCTCACCCTGCCCTCTCCTCCTAAAGGAGGAGAGGGGGTTCGATTCACTCCGCGATCTCGCACACGAAATCGAAAAACTTGCCGCTCGGCGAGCGCGGAATCTCCTCGCAATAGGCGAAGGTGATGACGAAATGCGGGCCGAGGTTGCTTTCCAGCATCTCGCGCAGCCGGTCCTCATCGGCGGATGCGAATGAAGGAGCGACGACCAGTCTGACCTCCAGATCCCGGATGCTTTTCTGCACGACTTGGAACTGCACCACACCCGCGATGTCCGCGAGCTTTTTGGTGCGAAGGCGAGGAAAGCTCCTGGCTCCGGACGGCATGACGAGCATCTCGCGCACCCGGCCCACGATGCGATCGAGGACAGGCAAGCCGCGCCCGCACGAACAGGGCTCGCCGGGTTCGGCGAAATCGCCGGTGTCGTAGCGGATGAGCGGCATCGCGAAATTATGCAAGCTGGTCACGACCAGGCGCCCGCTTTCGCCGGGCCGGCAGGGATCGCCCGCCTTGTCGAGCACTTCCACGAGCGCCGACTCGGACTGGACGTGGTAGTGCTCGTGCTCCGGACACTGCAGCGCGCAGTACCCCGCTTCCACGGTCGAATACATGTCGGCGATCCCCGCTCCCCACGCGTCGCGGCAAGCCTGCCGCAGCTCGCCATCGACCACTTCGCCGAGCGTGCGGATCCCGCGCAGGGTCGGCAGCGTCAAGCCGTGCTTGCGAAAATGTCGGGCGAGCTCCCCGAGATTGGAGGGCATGGTAAGGAGATAACCCGGCTTTTCGCGGATGAGCCACTCTGCCTGGTCCGCGATGCTCGTCGTGATATCTAAGAGCGCCTGCGGTCCCGTCGCATAGACTTCGGCGACGGGCGCCCCCCAATTCTCACGGCGGTCGCCGCTCGGGCCCGCGGCGGTCGTTCCCAGGCCGGGCCTGATGACGGCAAGCTTGAGGCGCCAGTCGCGGCGGTGCCAGAGCTCCTCGCGCAAAGTGAAGGCGTGCCAGAACAGCAGAAAGAGCTCGCTCTTTTGGATCTTGAGCGGGATGCCGGTCGATCCCGACGTCGCATCGGGAAAGCGCCCCCCGTGAGCCGGCGGGATCGTTCGGCTGACGAGGGCCTCGCCCGCTTCGCGGACCTCGCGCCGGGCGAGAATAGGCAGCCGACGCCATAATTCGGGGGTGATCTCCTGGCCCGGACGATATCCAACCGCGGCAAGGCGCTCGCGGTAGAACCCCATGTTCTCGAACGCATGATCGAGGAGCCGGCCGAGCTGGCGGAATTGATGGCGCAGCATGACGTCGGGCGGCCACCACTGGGACTCCTCGAGCTGATGCTCGACGGCGAGCAGCCGCGCCGCGACATCGCCGGGCACGGCCGGCCACGCCACACCCTCGATGGCGGAATGAGGAACGTGCAAAGGAGACAAGCGCGCCTCGATTGGCCCGGCTTTAAGAAGGTTCACCACGGAGGCACGGAGGACACGGAGAAGAACTTTCCCCTAGATTGCTTCGTCGGCTTCGCCTCCTCGCAATGACGAACTCAACCCGTCATCGCGAGCCCCCCGGGTCTGGCCTTCGGCCGGCCCGAGGACAGGCTCCGGCGAAGCGATCCAGATCGCCACTCCGTGTCCTCCGTGTCTCCGTGGTGAATCTTCTTTTTTCACTCTGAGGAGCGAGCGGAGCGAGCGTCTCGAAGGACACACCGCACCCCGTCCGAGGCGCCATTGCACAGCGCAATGCCGCCATTTGCCAGCTATTGATTGGAGGAGGTCTTGTCGACGTTGCTTCTGATCAGGAAGTCGGTGCCGCGGCGATAGCCGACGGGTACCTGCGGCCCCGCGCCGAGCTTCTCGGTGACGACGGGGAGGGTCTCGAGCGAGTAGCTCAAGAGCTTGCTCACGGTGATGCGGCCGTCGCCCGGGTCGAGGTCGGCCTGCCCGGCGAGGCCTTCCAGCATGACGTAGGTGAAGGCGCCGTGCCCGAGCGTGGGCAGCTCGGCCGCCACCTGGTCGGGGCGCGAGGCGGCGATGACGGCAACGCCCGAATCGCGCGCCACTTGGCGCAGCACCTTGCGGTCGAGCGCACTCGTCAGCGTCTCCACACTGCCGCCCGATTTGCAGGCGTCGATGAAGAGCATGACCTGATTGGCGCCGATGCCGACGACGGCGTCGCGCAGATCGGCCGCCGAAATCGCGCTCTTGACCTCCTCCGCCTCGCTCGCGAGCGAGGCGTCGTAAGGCAGCATGTACCACTGCTTGGCGACGATCTCGCCGTGCCCCGCATAGTAGATGACGACCTCGTCCTCCGGCTTGGTCTCGTGCAGGCTCTTGAGCAGCTCAAGGATGTTCGCCTTCGTCGCCTGCTCGTTGGTGAGCCGGTGCTCCTCGACCTTGCCGAAGCCTGAAGCGCTCGTGCGGGCGAGGGCTGAGAGCATGGCCAACGCGTCGGGGGTGCTGTAGTCGAGGTCGAGCCGCGCGTCATAATAGGTGTTGATGCCGATCGTCACCACGTGGAGCGTCGCTGCCGCGGCCTCGCCGGCGGCCGTGATCACGGCCGTGGCCGAAGCGCCGTCGACCCCCTGCTTGCTGGTGCCGACCGCCTCGAAGCCGTTGGCCCCCGCAAGCAGCACGGTACGATAGACGCTGGTGCGGAGCTTGGGATCTTTCGGGTTATCGAGCGTCTCGGAGACGAGCCGCGCGGGCGGCACCAGCTTGCCGTTGTGGAAGAGGTGCTGCGCCGAGATTCCCCCGCCGCGGTCCGTCGTGGTGACGGTGACCTCGATCTCCTGGCCCGCCTGGTAGGGGCCGGCGCTGAGCGCAAGGCTGCTCTTCGGCGTCGGGAACACCCCAGAGGAGAGCGGTGCCGAGGCGTCCGCCACATAGACCGGCTGCGCCTCGAAGACCTTGGCCAAGAGGCCCGGCTCGTAATACTTCTCCGAGAAGTTGTCGATCGGCAGCGACGCCGCCGCGACCCACGACACGTCGTCGACGCCCTGCTGCGAGCCGTCGAAGCGTCCCGCCGTATCGACCACGGCCCAGCCCTTCAAGGTCGAGATCATGCGCGCGGCGCTCGTCCCTTGGGCCAGGCTCCAGATGCGGATCAGGCCGTCCTTGCCGCCGGTCAGGAGGCGCTGGTGTGCTGCATCGACGAGGACGAAGCGCGCCGTGCCTGCCGGGCCGGCGAAGTCGCGGGCGAGCTGGCCGCTCGCGCTGTCATAGAGGTCGGCATGCCCTGCCGCGTTGCCGAGCGCCACATAGCGCCCGTCCGGTGCGACCTCTGCGGCGACTGCATTGGCGCTTCCGGCGAAGGCTCGGGCCTCGCCCGCCCCGCCCTTCGGCCACACCCGCATCAGCCCGGTATCCTCCGTCGTCACCGGATTGCCGGCCTGATCGAAGCCGACGGCGATGACGCTGCCGCTGTGGCCGCCGAGCGTGGCCACGGCCCGCTTGCCGCTGCGGCTCCACAAGACGGCCTTGCCGTCCGCACCCCCGCTCAGGATGGTCTGGCCGTCGGCACTGATCGCGACCGACGCCACCGCCCCGGCATGGCCGAAGAGCACGCCGAGCGGCTTGCCCGTGCCCGGGTCCCAGAGCCGCACGCTGCCGTCCGCCCCGCCGCTCACGAGCAGGCTCTCGTCGGGCGCGAGTGCGAGCGCGTCGACGGCACCGGCGTGGCCCGTCATGCTGTGCATCTTGGCCCCGGTCAGCGCATTCCACACCACGACCGTGCCGTCCGCGTTGCCGCTCGCGAGGTAGGGGTTGCCGCAGGCGACCGCACCCGTGTGCCCGCCGCCGGAGATGTGGAAGCGCTCGGTCCCCGAGCGCAGGTCGAAGAGCCGAATCGAATTGTCCGCGAGCGCCACCGCCAGGAGATTGCCGTCCCGGCTCTGGCACACCGCCTCGACCGCACCCGCCGAGTTCCTCACCTCGAGCACCGGCTCGATCGCGCCGGCAAAGAGCGCCGGGGTGCCGACCTCGCCTGGGGTGCTCTCGACGACCACCGTACCGCCGGTTGCGACGAGGTCGTCCGTGTCGATTATGCCGCTGTCGAGCTCGGACGTCGTCTCAAGTGCCGCCTCCGGCGTGATGCTCGGCGGCGAGGTGGGTGGCGGCGATACCGCGGTCGATGTCGTCGGCGGAGAGGTGGTCGGCGGCACTGTTGTTGTCGGCGGCGGTGAGGTGGGCGGCGAGCCGCCTGATACGGTTCCGACGCCGAAATAGGGATAGGTCGAGCTGCCGTTGTAACCGATCGTCCAAATGCCGTTGAAATCCCAGCCGGCGGAGACGTAGGTCGCCTCGTTCATCATTTCTGCGGTGGACTTGCCCATGCTGTGGGTGGGATCGCCGTCGGTCGCCTGTCCGGAGGCGGTTTTATCCCAGAAGCTCTCGACCGTCAGGAAGGGAGTGCCGCCGCCGGTCAGCCCACCCACATCGCCACCGCTGGCGTTGACAAACCCTGCGGAGTAGCTGTCGGTGACCGTGCCGGGGTTGTAGCCCACCAGCCCGCCGACGCCGTGGTGCGGGGCGGTGGCGTTGACCGTCCCCAGCGAATAGGTGTTCACGACTTGCCCGTCGTTCTCTCCCACCAGCCCGCCGACCGCGAAGCTGCCCTCGCCTCCGGTCACGGCGCCGAGCCCTGGGCTGGCCGAGCCGCCGCTGATGACGATGCAGTCGTAGCAGCTCATGCTGATGGTGTCGCCGCTCGCGTTCCATCCGACCAGGCCGCCGATCCGAGAGCTGAAGCTGCCGGCGGTGACCGAGCCCGAGGCGCCGCTCGCGGTGATGAGACCGGTGCCGGCGACGACGATGACGCCCTCGGCCGCATCGTTATACCCGACTAGGCCGCCGATGTTGGAGCTGAAGGGACCGGCCGTGACCGAGCCCGAGGCGAAGCTGGCGCTGATGCTGCCGCTGTTCAGGCCCACCAGCCCGCCGACGTTGCTGCTATAGCCGGCGCCGCCGTCGCCGCTGACGTTGCCCGAGGCGCTGCCGTTGCTGACGATGCCGGCAAAGGTGACGGCGGAGCTGCCGGAACCGAAGCTAGCGGAGGCGTTGTAGCCGACCAGCCCGCCGATGTTGTAACTGCCGCTGCTGCCGCTGACGGCGCCGACGCCGGCGCCGCCGTTGCTGACCGTGCCGCCGAAGTTCTCTCCCACCAGCCCGCCGATGTCGAAGCTGCCGCCCAGGCCGCTGACCGAGCCCGTGGCATGGCTGTCGAGAACGGCGTCACCCAGGTCATTCAGGCCGACCAGCCCGCCGATCTCATGGCTGCCGCTGCCGCCGCTGACGCTGCCGATCGCGAAGCTCGCGGTGATGATGCCGGCCGCCGCCGTGAGATCGTTCCAGCCCACCAGCCCGCCGATCTGGGAGCTGCCCGAGCCGCCGCTGACCGAGCCCGAGGCCGAGCTACCGCTGATCAGCCCACCCTCGTTCCGGCCCACCAGCCCGCCGATGGCGGAGCTGCCGTCGAGGCCGCTGACGTTGCCGCTCGCACTGCCGTTGCTGATGCCGCCCTCAGCACCTGTGGATGAGCTGCTGTTCAATCCCACCAGCCCGCCGATGTTGGAGCTGCCGCTCAAGCCGCTGACAGCACCCGAGGCGGTGCCGTTGATGACCATGGCGATCCCGTTGTCGCCGTTGTTGTAGCCCACCAGCCCGCCGATGTTGGAGCTGCCTGCGCCACCGGTGACCGAGCCCACGCCTGCGCTGCCGTTGCTGACGGTGCTGCCGTTGCTGACGGTGCCCTCGTTGAGGCCCACCAAGCCGCCGATGTTGGTGCTGGAGCTGCCGCCGCTGACCGAGCCAGAGGCGCTGCCGTTGCTCACGGTGCCGCTGAAGATCGCTCCGACGAGCCCGCCGATGTCGGTGCTGCCCGAGCCGGCGCCGACCGAGCCGGTCGCGGAGCTGGCGCTGATGTTGCCGTAGTAATTCCCGCCCACCAGCCCGCCGATGTAAGAGCTCGAGCTGCCGGCGCTGACCGACCCGCTGGCCGAGCTGTTGCCGATGAAGCCCTCGTTCTCTCCCACCAGCCCGCCGATGAAGCTGCTGTTGTCGCCGGCGCTGACCGAGCCGCTCGCGGAGCTGGCGGTCACGATGCCGCCAATGGCGTTGTATCCGACCAGCCCGCCGATGTCGTTGCTGTCGCCGGTGACAGCACCCGAGGCGGTGCCGTTGGTTATGCTGCCGCCCGTGTCGTTCCAGCCGACCAACCCACCGACATATAGGCTGCCGCTGACCGGGCCGGAGGCACTGCCGTTGTTGACCGTGCCGGCGTTGTATCCGGCCAGTCCCCCGACAGCCGTGCCGCCGCTGACGGCACCGCCCGCCGAGCCGTTGGTTATGCTGCCGCCGGTGTCGTTGTAGCCCACCAGCCCGCCGACATATTGGCTGCCGCCGGCACCGCCGTCGCCGCTGACCGGGACCGTGGCGAGGCCCGCGACGATGATCCAGTTGTTGTAGCCCACGAGGCCGCCGATCGCCTGGCTGTCGAAGCCGCCGGTCACCGGGTCGGTGACTGTGGCGGGGGCCGCCGCGCTATTGACGACGACGCCGCCCACGTTGGCGCCCGCGAGCCCGCCAATGAAGTCGCTGCCGCCGCCGCCGTCGACCGAGCCCGAGGCCGTGCTCATGCCGATGAAGCCGGTAGTGTTGAGGCCGACGAGGCCGCCCAGGAAGAGGCTCGCCGTGCCGCCGTCCGAGACCGTGGTACTCGCATTGCTCTCGACGATGCGGCCCGCGTTCTCGCCCACGAGGCCGCCCAAGTCCTGGCTGCAGCCGCCGCAGGTGGCGAGGAAGAGCGCCTCGCCCGAAGCCGGCGTGATCCCGCTGCCGCCGCCGCCGCCCGTGACCGTCCCCGACGCCCTGCTCTGGACGATGGTGCCGGCCGCGTCGTTGAGGCCGACGAGCCCGCCGATGTTGTAGCTGCCGGGGCCGCCGGTGACGTTGCCGCTGGCGGAGCTCGCGGNGATGCCGACGCCCTCTGCCAGTACGGGATAGGCGTTCTTGCCCACCAGCCCGCCGATGTTGTAGCTCAAGCTGCCGCCGGTGACGTTGCTCACGGAGCTCGAGGCGCTGATGGCGCCGCCGTTGTAGCCGGCGAGCCCGCCGATGTTGTAGCTGCCGTCCCCGCCGGTGACCGAGCCCGAGGCGCTGCTCGCGGTGATGCCGGCCTCTAACAGTGCCGCCAGGGGATAGGCGTTGGCACCCACCAGCCCGCCGATGTTCCAGCCGCCGAGGCCGCCGTCGACCGGGCCGGAGGCGCTGCCGTTGCTGATGCTGCCATTATTCAGCCCCACCAGCCCGCCGATGTCGACGTAGCCGTAGCTGGAGGGGAGAGCGCCGCCGACCGTTCCGCTGGCGGAGCTGTCGCTGACGCTGCCACCCGTATCGTTCCACCCCACCAGCCCGCCGATGTTGGAGCTGCCGCTGCCGCCTGAGACCGAGCCCGAGGCGTGGCTCGCGCTGATGCTGCCGTCCGCCTGGTTCCAGCCGACCAGCCCGCCGATGTTGCTGCTGCCGATGCCGCCTGAGACCGTGCCGCTGACCGAGCTCGCGCTGATGCTCCCCGAGCTGGCGCCCGCGAGCCCGCCGATATATTGGCCGCCCTCGCCGCCGCTCACATTGACGTTGGTCAGCGTGACGTTGCTGATGCTGCCCGAGCTGCTGCCGAAGAGACCGACGTAGCTGTTGTAGCCCGCCGGCGCGTTGATGGTGAGCTTGTCGATCGTATAGCCGCTGCCGCTGTTGCCGTCGAAAGTGCCGGCGAAGGGCGTCGTCGCGTTGCCGATCGGCCCGAAACTGCTCGAGACCCACACGCCGCCCTCGGCCGCGCCGAGCTGGGAGAGGTCGATGGTGGCGCCGAGCGCATAGCTGCCGCTCGGATTGGCGCCCACCAGCTCGAGCTGGTAGGCGTTGGTCACGGTTCCGCCGGGCGCCGCGAAGGCGGTCAAGAGCGGCGTGGTGTAGCCCTCGACGATGTACCACGCGGCCCCGGCCGTGCCGGGGGCGAAGCTGAAGGCGGTACCACCCGAGGCGTAGCCCGCTGCCGTGACCTCCTGCGTGGCGTCGAGCTGGGTCACGTCCGCAGTTGCGCCGCTGGTGTTGCTGCCGCCGCCGATGCCGGGAGACGTCGCCGAGAGCCAGTAGCCGCCGCTGATCACGCCGTCGTTCTGCCCGACGAAGCCGCCGATGTTCGAGCTGCCGGAGCCGCCGGTGGCCGAGCCGCTGGCGTAGCTCGGGTTGATGACGCCGCTCTCGTTATTGAGGCCGACGAGCCCGCCGACATCGGTGCTGCCGCTGACCGAGCCGGTGGCGTAGGTGTCGGTGATGGTGCCCTGGTTCTCGCCCACCAGCCCGCCGACATTGGTGTTGCCGCTGACATTGCCGGTGGCGTAGCTGGCGCTGATCGGGCCGGCAGTGGTGTTCAGGCCCACCAGCCCGCCGACGGCCGTGCCGCCGCTGACGTTGCCGGTCGCGTAGCTCGCGCTGACGAAGCCGTTATCTAGGCCCACCAGCCCGCCGACGGCCGTGCCGCCGCTCACGTTGCCGGTGGCGTAGCTCGCGCTGATGAAGCCGCTATCCGAGCCCGCCAGCCCGCCGACGTTCTGGCTGCCGCCGGCACCGCCGTCGCCGCTGACCGAGCCGGTGGCGAAGCTGGCAGTGATCGTGCCGCCGTGGTTTTGTCCCACCAGCCCGCCGATGTTGGAGCTGCCGCTGCCGCCGGTGACCGACCCGCTGGCGCTGCTCGCGCTGATGATGTGGTCGTTGTAGCCCGCGAGGCCGCCGATGTTGGAGCTGCCGACGCCGCCGCTCACCGCTGCGGAGGCGGTCGAGTTGCTGATGACGCCGCTGTGGGGGTCGAAGCTGATGTCGTTGTACCCCACCAGCCCGCCGATGTATTGGCTGTTGCTGCCGCCGCTGACCGAGCCGCTCACTGAGTCGTTGTTGACGGTGCCGGCGTTCCAGCCCACCAGCCCGCCGACATAATTACTGCCGCTGCCGCCGGTCACATTGACATTGGTCAGCGTGACGTTGCTGACGCTGCCCCCGCCGCCCACGTCGCCAAAGAGGCCGACGTAGCTGGCATTGTCCGCTGCCGCGATGGTGAGCCCGTCGATCGTGTAGCCGGTGCCGCTCTTGCCGTCGAAGGTGCCCGCGAACTGCGCCCCCGGGCTCGAGTTGCCGATTGGCCCGAAGCCCGCCGAGCCCCATACGCCGCCGAGGCTGGCGAGCGCCGTGCCGGCAAGGCTGATGCTGGTGCCGAGCGCGTAGTAGCCGCTCGGGTTCGCGGCCACCAGCTCGAGCTGGAAGGCGTTGGTGACGATGTAGGGATCGCTCGCGCTGTTCGCGCCGCCGTCCGCCGTCTTCGCGGCAAAAGCGGTGAGGAACGGCGTGGTGTAGCCGTCGACGTTGTACCAGGGACCGCTCGAGCCAAAGGTGAAGCCCGTGTAGCTGCTCGCCAGATACTCTCCCGGACTCGAGAGCTGCGTGGCGCCGGCGACGGTGCCGCCGCCGATGCCGGTGCTCGTACCGGAGAGCCAGTAACCGTTGCTGATGGTGCCGTTGTTCAGCCCCGCGAAGCCGCCGGTGGGGGAGCCGCCGCTGACCGTGCCGGCGGCATAGCTGGTGTTGACGGTGCTTTCGTTGTCGCCCACCAGCCCGCCGACATTGCTGCTGCCGCTGACCGCGCCGGTGGCGTAGGTGTCGCTGACGTTGCCGGCGTTGTAGCCCACCAGCCCGCCGACATCGGTGCTGCCGCTGACATTGGCGGTGGCGTAGCTGGCGCTGACGCTGCCGTCGTTCTTGCCCACCAGCCCGCCGACAAGGGAGCTGCCGCCGGCGCCGCCGTCGCCGCTGACCGAGCCCGAGGCCGAGCTCGCGGTCACCAGGCCGTCGTTGTAGCCGGCGAGCCCACCCACCGCCGAGCTGTTGGCGCCGCCGGTGACGTTGCCGCTCGCCGAGCTGGCGCTGACGGTGCCGCCGCTGTCGTTGTAGCCCACCAGCCCGCCGACATAGAGGCTCCCGCTGACGGAGCCGGTGGCGGTGCCCGTGCTGACGTTGCCGGGGTTGTAGCCCACCAGCCCGCCGACGTCGCTGCTGCCGGTGACATTGCCGGTGGCGTAGCTGGCGCTGACGGAGCCGAAGTTCTCTCCCACCAGCCCGCCGACGTTGCTGCTGCCGCCGACGTTGCCGCTCGCGGAGCTGGCACTCACGGTGCCGGCGTTGTAGCCCGCGAGCGCGCCCACGATATTGCCGCCGGCGACGCTCGCGGTCGTCAGCGTGACGTTGCTGACGCTGCCCCCGCTGCCCACGTAGCCGAAGAGGCCGACGTAGCTGTTCGACGGCGCGTTGATGGTCAGGTTGGAGATCGTATAGCCGCTGCCGCTGTTGCCGTCGAAGCTGCCGCTGAACTGCGCCCCCGCGGTCGAGTTGCCGATCGGCCCGAAGCCGTTGCCGGCACTCCACACGCCGCCATGGGCGTTGTCGAGGGCGGAGAGGTCGATGCTGGCGCCGAGCGCATAGCTGGCGGTCGGGTTCGCACCCACCAGCTCGAGCTGGTAGGCGTTGGTGACGCTGCCGCCGGGTGCCGCGAACGCGGTCAGGAGCGGGGTGGTGTAGCCCTCGACGATGTACCAGGGAGCGCCGGCGGTGCCGGGGGCGAAACTGAAGCCGCCGTAAGTCGACGCCGTGGTCGACGACGTAAGGTAGCTGTTGGTGGTGGTGCCAGTACTGCCCAAGCCGACCAACAGCAGGGCGCTCGAGGTCAAGGCATAGCTGGTGTTGACGGTGCCCACGTTGTCGCCCACCAGCCCGCCGACATTGAGCAAACCGCTGACCGAGCCAGTGGCGTAAGTGTCGGTGATGCCGCCGCCGGCATCGTTCAATCCCACCAGCCCGCCGACGTTGCTGCTGCCGCTGACCGCGCCGGTGGCGTAGCTGGCGCTGACGGTGCCGTCGTTGTAGCCCACCAGCCCGCCGACAGACCCGCCGACGGGGAGGGGGGAGTCGGTGACCGCGCCGGTCGCGTAGCTGGCGACGATGCCGCCCAGGTTGTAGCCCACCAGCCCGCCGACGTTGCTGCTGCCGCTGACATTGCCGGTGGCGGAGCTGGCGATGACGATGCCGGTGCCGTAGTTCTCGCCCACCAGCCCGCCGATGTTTTGACTGGAGCCGCCGCCGCTGACCGATCCGCCGGCACTGCTAGCGCTGATGCCGCCCTGGTTGTACCCCACCAGCCCGCCGACTTTGGTGCTGCCGCTGACATTGCCGCTCGCGAAGCTGGCGCTGATGTTGGCGCCGCTGTCGTTGCTGCCGACCAGCCCGCCGACGTTGAAGCTGCCGCTCACCGAGCCGCCGCCGGCGCTGCCGTTGAAGACCGTCCCGGCGTTCTCGCCCACCAGCCCGCCGACGTAGCTGCTGCCGCCGGCGCCGCCGTCGCCGCTGACCGAGCCCGAGGCCGAGCTCGCGGTCACCAGGCCGGCGTTGTAGCCGGCAAGCCCGCCCACTGCCGTGCTATTGGCGCCGCCGGTGACGTTGCCGCTCGCGGAGCTGGCGGTGATGGTGGTGCCGGTGTCGTTGCTGCCGACCAGCCCGCCCACGTAGTTGCTGAGGCTGCTGCCGGTGACGTTGCCGCTGGCGCTGCCGTTGCTGATGGTGCCGCCGAAGTTCCAGCCCACCAGGCCGCCGATGAAGTAGCTGCCGTCGGTGCCGGTGACCGAGCCGCTGGCGGAGCTGTTGCTGATGGTGCCGCGGTAGTTGTAGCCCACCAGCCCGCCAACCAAGCCGGCGGTGCCAGTGACGGAGCCGGCGGCGCTGCCCGCGTTGACGGTGCCGAAGTTCTCGCCGACCAGCCCGCCGACGCTGTCGCCGCCGCTTACGCTGCCGCTGCTGGTGGCGGAGCTGGCGCTGACGGTACCGCCCGCGTCGTTCAAGCCCACCAGCCCGCCGACGTTGCTGCTGCCGCCGGCACCGCCGTCGCCGCTGACCGAGCCCGAGGCCGAGCTCGCGCTCACCAGGCCCTGGTTGTAGCCGGCGAGGCCGCCGACGTTATAGCTGGAGCTGCCGCCGGTGACGTTGCCGCTGGCGCTGCCGCCGGCAATGGTGCCGCCGCTCTCGTTGCTGCCGACCAGCCCGCCGATGTTGCTGCTGCCGCTGCCGCCGCTGACCGAGCCGCCGCCGGCGCTGCTGTTGGCGACCCTGCCGCCATCGGCGTTCTCGCCCACCAGACCACCGATGTATTCGCTGCCGTCGCCGCCGCTGACCGAGCCCGAGGCCGAGCTGGCGGTCACCAGCCCGGCGTTGTAGCCGGCGAGGCCGCCCACCGCCGAGCTGCCTTCACCGCCGGTGACGCTGGCGCTGGCACTTCCCTGGTTGATGGTGCCGCCGCTGTCGTTGAAGCCCACCAGGCCGCCGATGGCGCTGCTGCCGCTGCCGCCGGTGACCGACTCGCTGGCGCTGCCGCTGTTGATGGTGCCGGAGTTGTAGCCCACCAGCCCGCCGATGTAGGAGCTGCCGTCGCCGCCGCCGACCGTGCCGCCGGCGCTGCTGTAGCTCACCGTGCCCTGGTTGCTGCCGACGAGCCCGCCGACGTAGCCGCTGCCGCTCACCGCGGCGGCGGCGATGCTGTCGGAGATCGAGCCGAGGTTGCCGCCCACGAGCCCGCCCACCGCCGCGCCGCCCGTGACCTGCCCGAAGGCGCTCGCGAAATGGATTTGGCCGCCGGCCTCGTTCTGCCCGACCAGCCCCGCGATCGCGAGGCTGGTGGCGTCGCTCGTCACCGTGACGTTGGCGGTCGACTGGTCGACAATGCCGAAGTTGTCGCCCACCAGCCCGCCGACCTTGGTGCTGCCGCTGCCGGCGACGACGCTGCCGGTGAAGCTGCTGGCGAACACGACGCCGGTCGAGCTGTTTGAGATGTTGTCGCCTACGAGCCCGCCCACCGCCGAGCCGTTGGCGCCGGCGGTAACGGTGCCGCTCGCCGTGTCGTTGCTCAGCGTGCCGCTGTTGCTGCCGACCAGCGCCCCTACGTCCGACTGGCCGCTGACGCTGACGCCCGTGAGATTGAGATCGTTGATGAGGCCAGCGTTGCTGCTGAACAGGCCGACGTTGCTCGTCCCGCTGATCGTGGCACCGGAGATGCTGTTGCCGAAGCCCTCGAAGTTGCCGCTGAAGCCGGCGAGCGGCGTGAAGCTTCCGGTCAACGAGACGCTGTTGGCGAGCACGTAGTTGCCGCTGCCGCTTACCGCACCGAGGCCGGCGGCGCTGGTCACCAGGGTATAGGGCGTGCTGTTGATGGTGACGCTGTCGCCCGAAGCGACCGTGACCGCGGCGTTGCCGCCGACCGTCAGCCCGTCGCCCGAGGTGCCGGTGGCGTAGGTGAGCGCGAGGGTCGCCGAGCCGCCCGAGAGCGTCACGTTGGCGCCGACGTTGACGTTGCGCGAGGCGTCGAGCGTCAGGCTGCCGCCGCCGTAAGCGCCGATGTACGCGTCGACGTCGATGTCGCGAGAGGCGTTGAGGGTAAGCGTGCTGCTCGTGTCCCACTGGATGAAACGGGCCACCACGATGTCGCCGTAGCCGCTCGTGTTGGGGACGCCGCCGGAAAGGGGCGGCGAGACCGTGGCCGAGGCCGTGCCCGTCGTGACCGTGACGTTGGTGCCGGCGCCGAGCGTATCATCGATGTTGTTGGCGAGGGTCGCGTCGATGGTGAGGTCCCAGGGGTCGAGCAACCAGGTACCGGCCTTGCCCTGCGGTGCGGAGGCGTCGACGGTCAACTGGCCGACGGCGAGCGTGTCGCCCGAGGTCTCGACCACCCCACCATCGCCGCCCTCGGCGCCGCCGCGCGCCGAGACCTGGCCCGCGAGCGTGGTGCTGCCACCCGAGAGCAGCTTGACCGTGCCGCCGCTGCCAAGCTCCGTCGCCGAGGCGTCGAGGCTCGAGGCCCCGTCCATCGCAAGCGAGGTCGTCGACGAGCTGCCGACCGTGATGGTGCCGCCGGCATTGCCGCCCGTGGCGTCGATCGCGGCACCCGTGAGCGCGATCGAGACGGCATTCAGGCTGGCGCTGCCGCCCGCGACCGTTCCCGCCACGTTGATGGTGCCCGCATCCGCGATGCTGTTGGTCGCGACGACGCTCACCGAGCCCCCGCTCGGCCCGCCCGTCGCCTTGACCGTGGCCCCGGTCGCGAGATTGACGGCGGACGCGGTCAACGTCACCGCCCCGCCCGGCTGCGAGGCGCTGACCGCACTCGCGTCCACCGTCCCGCTCACCGAGACCGTGCCGCTCGCGTTGCCGCCCGAGATCGCAATGGTACCGCCGGCACCGTCAGCACTCTGCGCCGCGACCGTGCCCGTGAGCGTCACGTTGCCCGACGCCGTGAGCTGAAGCTGGCCCACCGCCGTCACCGTGCCGGAGACGCTCAGGTTCCCCGCCGTCACCGCGAGGCTCACGTTGCCGGCCGAGCTCACCTTCCCGGTGGCGGCGAGCGAGGTGGCGTCGGTCAGGCTCAGGCTGCCGCTCGTGGTGTTGCTGAAGGAGGTGAGGGTCGAGACGGCGTTGCTGCCTGTGAGATTGGCGCCACCCTGGGAGCTGCCGGAGAGGCTCGTTGCGGTGACCGCACCGCTCTTCTCCACGACCGATCCCGTCGAGCTCAGGGTCACGGTGCCCGCGGTGACCGGTGCTGCGAGCGTGATGCCGTTGCCCGAGAGAACGAGCGAGCCGCCCGAGCTCGTGGCGCTGCCCGCCGACGCCGTCGCCGTGCCGCCGGTCGAACCGCTGGCGCTGCCGCCCGAGGCACTCGCCGTGCCGCCGGTCGAGCCGCTCGCGCTACCTTTGGAAGCGCTCGCCGTGCCGCCCGTCGAGCCGCTCGCGCTGCCGCTGGAGGCGCTCGCCGTGCTGCCGCTCGAGCCGCTCGCGCTGCCCGTCGAGCCACTCGCGCTGCCGCTGGAGGCACTCGCCGTGCTCCCCGTGGCACTCCCCGCAGCCGCACTCGCGCTGATGCTCGCCGAGACCGTGATGCTCCCCGAGGAATTGAGGGTGAGCGTGTTGCCGCTGCTCCACGTCACCGGTGACGTCACCGCGATCGTGCCGGCCGCGTTGCCGCTCGTGCCGGTATTGGTCGTGGTGATGGTGACGTTGGTGGTGGCGAGATTGGCCTCCAGCTCCGTCGCCGAGATGTTCGACGCCGCGGCCCCGCTGGTCGGCGTGTAGGTGCCGTTGACCAGGGTCTCGTTGCTGTCGGGGTTGTCGCTGATCGTCACGTCCGAGGGATCGAGCAGCCACGTCCCGGTCTTGCCCTTAGGTGCCGTGGTATCGACGGAAAGCGCCCCGACGTTGAGCGTCTCGCCCGAGGTCTCGACCTCGCCGCCGTCCCCACCCTGCGGCCCGCCGCGCGCCGCGATCTTGCCGGCGACCGTGGTGACCCCGCCCGAGATCACCGCGACCGTGCCGCCCGGGCCGGACTGGGTGGCCGAGGCATCGAGGCTCGAGGCCGCGTCCATGCTGACCGCACTCGCCGCGGAATTGCCGATCGCGATCGTCCCGCCCCCACTCGGCCCGGTCGCGTTGACCGTGGCCCCCGCGAGCGCGATCGAGGCGGCATTCACCACGGCCGTGCCGCCGGCCGTCGCCCCCGAGACGTCGATGCTGCCGGCCAGCTTGACGCTGTCGCTCGCCTCGAGCGAGACCACCCCGCCGTGCGAGACCAGCGAGTTGGCCTCGATGACGCCCGTGTTGTTGATGACGCCGCCCAGGAGCGCATTGGCCGCCTGGGCCGACATCAGCACCCGCCCGTCCGGGGCCGCGATCAGGTTATGGTTCTCGATCAGCGCCCGTACCGTCGCCGGATCGACCGCCACGCTCACCAGGCTGGTGCCGCTGAACTGCAGCGTCACCGTCTCGCCCGCCGCGAGGACCACCGTGCCGAGCTGCGCCGAGATCACACCCTGTTGATCACCTCGGGTGCCAAGAGCCCGATATAGCCGCCCGAGGCCGCCGTCAGCGTGCCGTAGTTGACCACCGAGCCGGTCGAGCCGTTGCGCTGGAAGACGTAATTGCCGGCGAGGAAGTTCGCGTCCGAGATGCTCATCGTCGAGGCGACCAGCGCGCCGACGTTCACGCTCGCACCCGCGCCGAAGATCACGCCTGCGGGATCGAGCAGGAAGACCTGGCCGTTGGCGTGGAGCTGGCCCTCGATGTCCGCGATCGAGCCGCCGACCACGCGGTTGAGCGCGACTGCGGACGAGCTCGGCTGGTTGAAATCGACCCGCGCCTGCGAGCCGATGTTGAAGCTCTGCCAGTTGATGATGGCGCGCGCGCTCGACTGGTTGACGTCGAGGGTCGCGCCCGACCGGCTCAGCGTGACCTGGCCTGAGGCGACGTTGGCGCCGCTCGGCAGTGCCGTCGACGCCACCTGCGCCCACACCAGCCCCGGCGACAGCAGCGTCGTGGCCAGGAGGAGCGCCTTGAGCTTCGCGCGCGGATGGCGCCGGATCGGGACCAGGAGCGGCGGCGAGATTCCCCGCGGCGCGCACGCACCAAGCGCGCGCCGACGGAACCTGCGTCGACTGCTCTGGCTCATCGCCCAGAGCCCTCCCCATCACGGTGCGGCCGTCCGCTCTCCACTCTTTTTTGATTTTGGCGCGGCCGGCCGCGCTCTCTGTTTCTTAACCTATTCGCTTCAACTTTCCTAAAGGTTTTTTGACCCTTTCTCTCGCCGCAGCCGAAGGCCGTGCGGAGCACGCCGATACCCTCACCCTTCCCGTTGCTGCGCAACGGGCCCCTTCCCTCTCCCGCGAGCGGGAGAGGGGCATATTGCGCTGACTCCAAGCCCCTCTCCTCCTTCCGGGGGAGAGGGATACGAAGGGTTGGCGAGGCGAACCCCCGGGCCTGACCCGGGGGCTTACCCGCAGTTGGGTGAGGGGGCGAGGGGGCGAGGGCGGACCCGATCTCAGAAGACGTAGCCGATCTGCAGCCAGAAGGTGTTCTTGCCGTGCTTGCCGGCGCTGTTATTGCCGTTGATGTCGTGGCCCGGATTGTCGCCGATCGCGCGCGCGTAAGTGGCCTTGGCCAGCAAGCCTGCGATCGGCGCCCAGCTCGCGCCGACGCCCACACCCTCCAGCATATAAAGGTTCGGCTGGCCCGGCACGGTCTGCCAGCCTTTCCAGGTATTCTCATGCAGCTCGATGCCGCCCACGTCGTAGAAACCGATCAGCTGCAGGCCCTGGACGACTTGGCGGCGCAGCTCGAGCGTGCCGACCGCACCGTCGTCGCCGGTCGCCTCGGTGACCGGATAGGCGCGCACTCCGTCGGGTCCGCCGAGCGAGAACTGCTCCGAGCTCTCCAGGTTCTTGAAGGCGAGCTGGCCGGAGAAGGCCATATAGAGCTGAGTCTGCTCGAAGAGCGACTGCACCCGCGCGAGATTGGCGCTGAGCTTGCCGTAGGTGCCGCTCGTGCGCGCCGTCACTTGGTCGACGGCGAGGTCGGCGGCCACGGCACTACGGTCGAGCGAGCCGACGGTGGCACCTACGCCGAAGTTGTTGAGGCCGCCGCCGAGGAACTGGTCCGGCCAGAGCCCGACGAGGCGCAGGTTGCCGACCTCGATCGCATGATTGGAAGTGTCGGTACCGAGCGCCCAATCGACGAGCCGCTTGTGGTCGAAGCTGGCAAGTGCCGTAAGCGCCAAGTCGGACATGCGGCGAATCGGGTAGGCCGCCGTGAGGCCGCCGGTGTAGGCGTAGCCGCCTTCGTCCAGCGTGTTGAAGGGCACGCCGAGATGGAAGAGGAGCTCCGAGCCATTGACCCCGAGCTTCAGCCCCGACGTCCCGACCGGCATGGCGAACGCGAGCCGGCTATAGGTGCTCCCGCTCGTCTCGAGTGCGGTAAGCGTGCCCTGCTCGCCGAGGCCGAAGGGGTCGTTGACCGAGGCGCTCTCGATCAGCCGGTGCGCGCCGGCAAAGCGCTGGCCCGCGTTGTCCGCCTGCACCGAGCCCGAGAACAGCGGGCGGTCCAGGAGCTTGAGATCGGCGTTCGTCTCGCCCGCCTTGGCACCGGGCACAAGCGTCGCAGTCGCGGCGACGCCGGGAAGCTCGTTGACGATCGCCGTCCCCTCCTGAATGGCGCTGGGGTGCACGACCTCGCCCACCGGCGCGCGCGCGCCGACGATGCCGGTCGCGACCGAGGGATTAAGCCGCGTGACGCTCGCGGGATCGACCGTGATGGCGCCGAGCGTGCCCTCGAGCACGATGATCTCGACCACGCCGTTCGCGATGGTCTGTTGCGGAATATAGGCGCGCGCCAGGATATCGTGCGCGCGATAAAAATCGCTGATCCTGCCCGCCGCCTCCTGCAGCTCGCCAAGCGTCACCCGGCGGCCCACATAGTCCTTGAGCAGAGCCTTGAGCGTGGCCTCGGGGAATTGAGTGGCGCGTAGGATATGAAAGTCCGTGACCAGAAATGTCTCGCCGCCCTGCACGGGGACCGCCGCCGGCGGGCTCGCGAGCGGTGGGGGCAGGGTCTGCGGCACCGGCGGCTGAACCGTGGGGCCGAGCTCCTTGAGCAGGGTCCCCGAGCTTGGCGGCGTCTGCGCAAGTGAGGACGATGCAAACAGTGCAAGTGCGATGCCGGCGGCCGCAAGGAGCCCGCGCCGCCGGCGACCGACGCGGCCCGCGGCCACAGCGACCGCGCGCGACAAGGTGCGCCGCTCCGTTGACGTATCCACCTTGCCTCCGCCCATTCCCCCCTCTATCGATCGAGCGCGGCGGTTCCAGTGTCTCCGTTGGGCCGTGTAAGACCCTATTGACGACCGCTGCGCCTGTCAATTGCGCCGACCGGCGGCAATGGCCGCACCCCCGAGATGCCTCGACCGGTTGGATAGAAGCGTGAAAGAGATTGATGTGGGGCCAAGCTGCTTAGAATTGTCCGCGCGGAATGCGGTATATGTCGGGATTGGTATGATCGAGGATATAAGAGAGCTTGAGCGAGATCGGTTGCGGCTGGGCCTGCTCGCCGGCGGCCTTCGCCGCCGGTCCGCCCGTCAGCACCAAGAGCGTCATACGGCCCTGCTCGTCCTCGCCGCGAAAGACCACGATCGAGCCGTTGGCGAGCTTGGCGTTGGCGACCACACTGTCGCTCTTGTAACCGGCGGCGAGGAAATAGTCGCGCAAAGCGTTGGCGACGTCGAGCACCCTCTCGGCCTTGGCCTTCGGGTCAACCTCGCTGCCCCACACTACATTGACCTGGATCAGGCGCTTCGAGTGGTAGCCGAACACGTAATAGACGCGCGCCGACCCGCCGCCGGACAGGAGATCCTTGACCGTGACGGCGAGGTTCTGGGTCTTCTCTGCGGCGTTCTCGCCCTTCGCGATGGCACTTTCCGCGGCGCCGAAGTCCTTCTGGATCGCAGCACTCACTTGCGCCTCGGTCATGCCGAAGTGGGCGGAGCGGAAGCCCTCGACCTTGACCGGCTCCACCGTCTGCTGTGCCGGAGGCTGGCTGGGTGCTGACGGCGGCGTCTCGGCCCGCAGTGCCGCGGGTGCGGCGCAAAGCCACAGAGCGGCGGCGACGAGGGTGCCAAGCTTGCAGCGTGCTCTCACGTAGGTACCTCCGTCGCCATCAAGTTCGCGAGTGTCCGGAGCCGCATCAGCGACAACACAAGCCGGTCGCACTCTGGGGAGGGCCTGAGGTGGAAGATGAAGGGATAACGGCGCACATAGGCCGGTACGTAACCTACCCATTCTGCGCGTCCCTTTGAATATCCATTTCCCATTCGCTACAAATGCCCCTGTCAACGCGCCCCCTGTGCTGATGGCCTCCGCGACTTGCGGATATAATTAGAAGATGGACGTTCGAGGATGACCTTTCGATCGCAGCGTTCCAGCGGTGAAGTGTTAGCGGCTCTATAAAATGCCGCTCGACTTCATTCTTCAAAATTGCCAAGCGCTGCGCGCTACCGCTGTCCATAGCCAAAGCCGTTGCCCACCGCATCGCCTAACTTACTGGAGTTTCGTCTGGGCGGGAAGGCAGGTGGGCGGCCGTCGGGCGAGGGCGGGGTGGAGCGGCGGCCTTCGTTGCCGTATGGAGCAAGGTCCGGAATTGGCAGATTTTGTTGCAAAAGTCGCCGATAAGAGGAGTGCGGTCCGCGGTTGGCGAATTTGAAGACGACCGCGAGCTCTGTGTTGCCGCTTGCTCCCTTGAGAGGAGCAGCTTGGGTGGAGGGATGCTGACACGTGCTGTACGGCTCCGATCCGACCTCGCGCTTACCCGACGTACACGGCGACAATGGGAGGCGGCTGCGCGGCGAGCTTGGCCAGCCTGCGCAGGTTCTGGGCGATCGCTGCCAGCGTGAACTCGTCCTGTGCGCCACGGGGTCCGCGCGGCCGCAGACGGCTGAGCTTCAGGATGCGCTTCAAGTGGGCGAACAGCATCTCGACGCGCTTGCGATCGTGGCGTGACTGCTCGAATGCCTCGGTCTTGGCGAGTGCGCGAGCGATATCGCGCGCCTCGTCGTAGATGCTGCGCGGAATCTTACGCGCCGGCTCCTTCGGACAGCACCGCATCTTGAACGGGCATACGTCGCAGTCGAGCTTGCTAGCCCTGTAAAGGAGCTGGCCGTCATTGACGACCTTGCGAGTGGTCGTGAGGGTCTTGCCTGCGGGGCAGGTGTAGATATCGCGCTCCTTGTCGAAGATGAAATCCTCCCGGCTAAACGTGCCGTCATCGCGCTTCGACTTGTCAAGGAGTTCATCGCCGAGTTCCACCGGGAGATAACCCGGCTGAGCCGCCATCAGGAGCTGGAACATGGGCGTCAGCGGCACGAGCTCGACGATGTCAATCGCAAGCTCCGCGTGACCTGAGCCCGAAGTTTCATCCAGGAATGAAGAGAGTCCGTTCATCATTTGAGCCTGTCTGGCTCGGTGGTGCAACGGGACGGGGCGCGGAGCCCCCAGCGAGCTCAAGCGCCCCGTCCCGTTGCGTCAGGGGGGCGCCGAGCTTGGCGTAGGCCGCCGGCGGCAGATTGCCGAGTGCGCTGTGCGGTCTGAGGCGATTGTAGTCGTCCCTCCAGGCTTCGAGCACGGCGCGGGCATGGGCGAGGGACGTGAACAAGGTCTCGTTCAAGCACTCGTCGCGCAGTCGGCCGATGAAGGATTCGGCGAAAGCATTCTGCTGCGGCTTGCCGGGCGCGATGTAGTGCCACTCGACGCGGGTCTCCTGCGACCAGCGCAGGATCGCCATGCTGGTGAGCTCTGTCCCGTTGTCGGAGACGCAGGCGAGCGGCGGGCCGCGCTCTGCAACAATCGCATCGAGCTCGCGCGCGACCCGGAGGCCCGAGAGCGAGCTGTCCGGCGCCAGGCACAAGCACTCGCGGGTGAAGTCGTCCACCACGGCGAGGATGCGGAAGCGCCGGCTGTCGCTCAGCATGTCGCTGGCGAAGTCGAGCGACCAGCGCTGGTTCGGCCCCTGGGGCAGCATGATCGGCGCCCTGGTGCCCAGCGCCCGTTTGCGACCGCCCCGCCGCCGCACCTGGAGCCGTTCTTCGGCATAGATCCGGCGGAGTCGCTTGTGGTTCATGCGGAAGCCTTCCCGGTCGAGCAGGATGTGGAGACGCCGGTAGCCGAACCGTCGACGGATCGCCGCCAGCTCCCGCAGCCGCGTGCGGATCACGCCGTCATCCGGCCGGCGCTTGCGATAGCGGGCCGAGCTGCGATCGGCGCCAAGGGCCTTGCACGCCCGCCGCTGGCTCACCTCGTAGCTCTGGCGAAGGTGAACCACAGCCTCCCGCTTGGCGACGGGCGTCACCATTTTTTTGAGGCGATGTCCTTCAGCATCGCGTTGTCGAGCATCGCCTCCGCCAGCAGCTTCTTCAGCCGCCGGTTCTCGTCCTCGAGCGCCTTCAGCCGGCGCGCGTCCGAGACATCCATGCCGCCGAACTTGGCCTTCCACTTGTAGAAGGTCGTCGGGCTGATGCCATGCTTGCGGCAGACCTCCGCCGCTGGCCGAGGTCTATCGCCGCAAGGTGGCCGACCTGCATACAGCGCTGGCCGATCCCAAGACGCAGAGCGAAGCCCTCGAGATCCTGCGCGGGCTCATCGAGCGCGTGGTAGTGCATCCGATTGAGAAGGGCTTCGAGATCGAGCTCGTCGGCGAGATCGCCGCCATGGTCGATCTCGGCGCCCAAGGCAAGGCAGCCGGCCCGAAGAGGCCGGCTGTTCCTGAAGCGTATCGCAGTTCGGTAAAGGTGGTTGCGGGGGTAGGATTTGAACCTACGACCTTCAGGTTATGAGCCTGACGAGCTACCGGGCTGCTCCACCCCGCGGCATCGGACGACAGAGCACGGATGACGGACGAGAGAACATTTTTCGCCTCTCTTGGGATTGCGAAGGACGTGACGGTTGTGAGACGGAGCGCGGCCGGCGGATGCTTTGTCCGTCGTCTGCCGTCCGTGGTCAGCGCTCTGGCCTTGGAGGGCCTGGCGGCGACCTACTCTCCCGCGTCTTAAGACGCAGTACCATCGGCGCTGAGGGTTTTCACGGCCGAGTTCGGAATGGGATCGGGTGTTCACCCCTCGCTATGGCCACCAGGCCGTCCAAGGACGGAGAACAGACGGCGGAGGACGGACGACGGATCGCCGGTCTGTCGTCCGTCGTCTGTTGTCGGTCATCTGGCGTGTGAAGGTTATCCATGCTGGTCGGGGCTTTCGGATGGGGCTTGTTCCTGCGCGAGGCGAGCAAGCCGATCGAG
>JGI12269J14319_10001363_pt1 | contig 24443 bp, 21 predicted proteins | sample PeaSoiSIISIP2007_FD_14319 | JGI IMG/M metagenome (IMG submission 14319)
ATCGCAGGAACGCTCATGGCAGGAGCGGCGGCCGTGGCCGCGCCTCCCGCCGATGCTGCGATCGAAGGCATGTCCGCCGGAGCAGCCGGAATCTCAATTGCAATATGTGCCGCTGGTTCGTTCGCCACGGGCTCCGTTTCCGGTTCGGGCGTTTCGGCTGCAGCCGCCGCCGGCCAACCCGGCAACGGTTGGGTGGCAGATGGCTGGGTGTCGGGTGGCTGGTTGTCGAATGGCTCGACTACCGGTGGCTGGGTCTCGGGAAGCTGATCAGCGGGCGCCGGCGCTTGCGGGAAAGAATCGCCGAGCGAAGCTTCCAGATCCGCGACCAGCGCGGTCAATTCACTTGCCTCCGCAGGCGCGGCTTCTGCTGGAGCGGATTCGGCGTGTGCCACCATATCCGGCAAGGCTTCGATCTCGGACTTGTGCTGGGTCTCTATTTCAACTTCGAATCCCTCCGGTTCGTCGGCGTTGATCTCAGTGATTTCCGGCTCAGGCTCGGCCGGCGGCTGGCCGGCGGATTCGACGGCAGCCCGCAACGGATCGAGAATGCGGGCATCGCTGGTCATGGTTTCCAGTTTCTCGATCCCGGTTCGTGCCTGATCGGTCATGAAGTGCTCGATATAGAAGCGGACTTCTTCGACCGTCTCGCCGATCTCAGGATTGCCGGAGGCATCGTCTTCGACCGGGGCCGATAGTGCTGCGGCCGAAGCGTCCTCGTCGACGGGAAGCGAATGCTCCCATTCGGAGGCGAGGTCGGAGGAGAGTTCGGAAGAGGGCTCGGAGGAGAGTTCTTGCCCCTCTGCGGGCGCGTACACCCCCAATCCCTGGATAGCGAATTCCGGATGCGCGGCAGCGACCATTTCGTGATCGGGAGCCGCGGGCGCGGCCATCGGCCAGGGCGCGGGTGAGGCCGCAGCGGCGGCGCGGGCCGCAGGCGGAGCGGCGACCGATGAACCTATGGCGGGCGAAGCGCTCGCCGACGGAGCAGCAGCCAATGACGCAAACGTCGATGATGCAGAAGTCGATGCAGCGGCTTCCGCGCTGCGCTCGTAGCGCGCGGCCAACTCTCCATAGCGCACGGCTTCATCCGGACAGCCGGCATCGTGGTACACGCCTTCCAGTGTGCGGCAGCAGACGGCGGCTTCGGTAAAGCGCTGGAAGCGGGTGTGGAGCGCGGCCAGGCGCTGGTTCAGGCGCACGTCGGACGGTGCCTGGGGCAGAACGCCCAGCAAAGGCACGACCGCCTTGTCCGGCAGATTGTAAGAAAGGAATAGGTCGGCATCGGTGACCGCGGAGCGCACTGCGATGGCGATGTGGTCGGGATAAGATTGATCGATGACCGGAGCGGTCGCTTCCAGTTCCTCCACGATGACCGCTCCTTCTTCGGCGGTGATCCCGATGGCGGGCGATGTTCCGGCCAGGCGCCCCACCACCTGCTGATAGTTCTGCATGTGCAGAGAGTTCTGGGGCTCGGTGGTGGCCAGCATCTGGTACAGGTCGCGAGCGCGGGACAGGTTTCCGTCCTTGACGGAGGCGTGAGCCAGAAGCTCGGTGACTTCGTTGATGTGCGTGCTCTCGCCGGCTTTGTTCAGCAGCTGCATCAGCGCGTCCAGTGCGCCCGAATCGTCGCGCACATGGGCGATCATGGTATGCAGGCTGCCCAGCAGCTTGGTCGAGTCGGTCGCCAGCAGGCGATCGGCGTGGCGGGTGTAAACGTCAAGTGCCTGGTGATATTGACCGAGGCGGGCGCAACCCTCCGCCAGCAAGAACACCCCCTCGGGATCGTTGTGCACGGTCAGCAGCTTCTCGGAGATCGGGACAGCCTCGGTCACGGTCCCGATTTGCAGGTACGCCTTCAGCAGGTCGCGTAAGCCTTCGGGATGAGAATCGAGGTCGGAAGCCCCTTCCAGGTACTCGATGGCATGCTTGGGATCGTCGCTTTCGAGGGCGGCCTTGCCCCGCAGCAGCAGAACGTAACTGTTGCCCGGGTCGAGCGTCAGCATCCGCTTCAGAATGTCTTCCGCGGCGGTGAGTGAACCGCGCGAGCGCAACGATTCCGCCACCGCGCTGAAAATCTCCCACGCCTCTTTCTTTTTTCCCAGCCGGACATAAACCTCGGCGAGCTTGACCCGCATGGGCACATTTTCCGCGTCCATCTCGAGGATCTTCTGGAAAAGCCGCACCGCTTGTTCCAGGTCGCCTACCTTCATGAAGTCTTCGGCGACTTGCAGGTACTGGGCGCGGGCGTCATTGAACAGCCCCTGCTGGGTGTACAGTTCCGCCAGTTTCAAAGATCCATCCACGCTCGGCTGCAGCTTGGTGATCTTCTTGTACATGGCGATGCCCTTGACGGTGAAGCCCTGCGCCGCATAGGCATCGCCCACCATCTTGAAGCACTCGATGGCTTTGGCGTTGTCGCCCAGACGCGAGTAGAGATCGCCGATGGTGTTGTTGACGGTAAGATCCTTGACATCGTGCCTCAGGACCTTTTCATACTCAGCAATGGCGCTCTGCAGCTTGCCCTGCTGGACAAACTTTTCCGCGGCGCTGAGAACCTTCTGTTTATTGAAACCAAAACCAAACGCCATAGGGTGCGGACTCCAGCCTTTTTCCCGCCGAACGCCCGCGTTTTCCTCGAGCGTTGCCCAACGGGTCCTAACCTCGCCGGGAGATTCCCAGGCGAAACCCCGCAAACCGCGCAACCGGGATCGCGGAATAACCTGATTGTAAGGCCGCGCACCCTCAGTTCGATGGTTACCGACGATTACCGGGGTTACCGAAAGGGAGTGTACGTCCGGTTCCGGAAAACCTTCGCTTCCCGCTGCCAAAATGGAAGCGTAGATTCGGCAACCGGATCGCATTGACTAGCTTCCCGTGGACTTTCGCTCTATGGACTTGCGCTCTTCCCAGCGTTCCCGCACTCCCGCAAGAAACCCCTTTTTGTCCGCTCGCATGAGTTGGACGAGCGCTTGATTACCGGTATCTTCGTGCGCGGCCGCCCAGAGGACCATTTCCGTGAGAACTGGCGCCAGGTCAATCCCTTTCGCTGTTAGCTGGTAAATCAGCTTCCGTCCGTCCCGCGGGTGTGGTATCGCGGTGACGATTCCATTCGCAGCCAGCCGACGCAGGCGATCGGCCAGGATGTTCGTCGCGATCCCCTCGTAACACTCCATAAATTGCTTGTACGTCCGGAACCCTCGCAGCATCATGTCGCGGATGATCAACAGCGACCAGCGATCGCCCAACATCTCCACCGAAGCGTTCAGTGGACACTCCGACCGGCGCTTGGCATCGCGCTTCTGGGGCACATTTTGATTCTACATTTTTCACTTGCATTTCACAAGTAACATGATTCATAATCTCGGGCCGTGGGGATATTCTTTATCCTATGCAGCCCGTGGCGTGCTGCCGAACATCTGAATCATGGCCGCTCACCGAGGCCGCTGACAATGCAAAGAAGACAATGCAGAGAGAAAGATGACGTCGAACTTCAATCTGGTCGATTCACAAAAAACAATAGAAAGAAGAGGAGACAACTATGGACGCGAAACCCACGCACGAACAAGCGCAACTCCACCTGCAGATCTATGACATGCGCCGCGAGGCCCGGCTGCGCCAAGCCCGCGATTGGTTCTTCAAGAACTACTTCGTGGACAATCTCGACGACTGGATGCGACTCGCGGCGCCGGGAACGGAAAATGGCGCGTTCGCGATGATGGTGCTCAGCTATTGGGATCAAGCCTGCGCCATGCTCAACTACGGTCTGCTCCACGAAGATCTATTCTTTGAGACCAGCGGCGAATTTTTCGGGATCTGGGAACGCGTCAAGCCCATCGTTCCGCAGGCTCGGGAGCGGTTTGTGAATAAGCAGTTCCTCGCGCACTTGGAAAAAGCTGCGCAGCGCTACGAAGCCTGGATCGAAAGCCGCTCTCCCGGTAATATCGCCGCCATGCGCCAGTTTATGACCCAGATGCGCGGTCAACTTGCAAAAGCAGCTTAGAGCCTGACTCGGACGCGAGAGTAGAGCGACGACGCGAGAGTAAACAACGAAAGTAAACAACGCGAGAGTAAACAACGAGCGAGCCTGCGACCCCGGGTGTACAACCGTATTTCCGAGGCGCAGGCTCACATTTAGCTTACGAAGCAAATGCTGGGTCGTGAAGCTCCGCCTAATCCGCGATCAGAAGCCGCAGGGTGAAATCCGTATCCGTATGACAAAAATGTAGTACGGCAGAGGAAAACTACATGCAAAAAATCACTCCATTCTTATGGTTCGACGGCAAGGCCGAAGAGGCAGCAAACTTTTATACGTCCATTTTCAAGAACTCGAAAATCCTGAACACCGCCCGTTACGGAGACGCGGGGCCGGGGCCGAAAGGGACCGTGATGACCGTGACCTTCCAACTGGAAGGGCAAAAGTTCATGGCGTTGAATGGCGGCCCACACTACACCTTCACTCCAGCCATATCGTTCTTCGTAGACTGCGAGACCCAGGCGGAAGTAGATGAGTTGTGGGAGAAGCTCTCCGCGGGAGGGTCAGACATGCAATGCGCCTGGCTGAAAGACAAATTTGGCGTATCGTGGCAGATCGTTCCCAGGGCTCTGCTCGAACTGATGCAGGACAAAGACCCTGTGAAATCGCAAAGGGTCTTCAAAGCCATGCTGCGAATGACCAAGATTGACATTGAAGGCTTGCGGCGAGCTTATCGGGGTGAATGAAACAGGAGAAATGAATGAAGCGAAAGATAGTCAGGACGATCACTCTAAGAAGTTTCACGCTGATTATCGTGCTGGGCGCGGCGTGGCAGGCGCCAGCACAGGATGCCAAAGCACCGTATCTGAGCATGGCCCCGCTTGACCAATACCTGATAGCGGACCGAAATGCCGAGATAGCGCTGGCGCGGAGCGCGGCCCCCGAGTCCATCTCACGCGATGCCGAGGTCCTGGTCCTCGGGCGGCATGGCTATGAAACCGCAGTCAAAGGCAAGAACGGTTTCGTATGCGTCGTGGAGCGAGGGTGGATGTCCCCATTCGATGGTGATTTTGCTGTAAATTTTTGGAACCCCAAAATTCGAGGTCCGGTCTGCTTCAATCCGCCGGCTGCCCGCTCCATCCTGCCGATGACGTATAAAAGAACGGAGATGGTATTGGCCGGTCAATCCAAAGCTCAGATCATCGACGGCATCAAAACGTTCATGAAGCAAGAATTGCCGCCTCTGGAGCCTGGAGCCATGAGCTACATGATGTCGAAAGAACAGTACCTTACCGATGACGGGCACCACCACTGGATGGCTCACCTGATGTTTTACACTCCACTCATGGACGGCGCCGTTTGGGGTGCAGATCTGCCCAAGTCTCCCGTCATGCTGAATCCACAGTTCAGTGGCGCTCCGGAACCAATCGACGTATTCATGGTTCCCGCGGGCTGGTGGTCGGATGGAACGCCGGATCCGCACGGGGTCATGTAGGGGCACACCACAACGCGAGAGAATGGGCCGATCACCGAGTTCATCATTTCGGTGTGCAAGGGGTCGGACGGGAAGGCTACTCCCACCGATGAGCACTGAAGTTTATCTCGGCGAGTCATGACTATAAAAAAAGAAGAGGTCGAAATCTTGGGCAAAAGGAGCGCAACATGAGTCAGGTCCGGGTTCTAGTCGGCACCCGCAAAGGCGCATTCATTCTAGAGTCAGACGGCAAGCGCAAAAAATGGAATGTTAGCGGCCCCCACTTCGCGGGCTGGGAGATGTATCACCTGAAAGCATCGCCCGCCGATCCCAATCGCATCTACGCGTCGCAGACCAGCGGATGGTTCGGACAGCTGATTCAACGCTCCGACGACGGCGGCAAAACCTGGCACCAGCCCGGAACGCCGCCCGGGGCGCTGCCCGTCCCAGGTCCTCCGCAGGCCGCCAGCAACAAGTTCGTCTACGACGCGTCGGCGGAAACCGGCAAGCCGCTCACCACTCATCAGCATTACGACGGCACGCAGCGTCCCTGGGAATTTAAACGCGTGTGGCATCTGGAGCCGTCGCTCACCGATCCCGACGCGGTCTACGCTGGAGTCGAAGACGCCGCCCTGTTCCGCTCGACCGATGGCGGCGAGAACTGGCATGAACTCGCCGGACTGCGCGGCCACGGCACCGGCCCTCAATGGCAGCCGGGCGCCGGGGGTATGTGTCTGCACACCATCATTCTCGATCCCAGCAACCCCGGCCGAATCTTCATCGCCATCTCGGCGGCGGGCGCGTTTCGCACCGACGACGGCGGCAAGACATGGAAACCGATCAACCGCGGGCTGCGTTCGCAGTACATCCCAGACCCGAACGCCGAGATCGGCCACTGCGTTCACCATGTTGCGATGCACCCGTCGCGTCCGGGAGTGCTGTTCATGCAGAAGCACTGGGACGTCATGCGCAGCGACAACGCGGGCGAGTCGTGGCAGGAAATCAGTGGCAATTTACCGACCGACTTCGGGTTCGTGATCGACGTGCACGCCCACGAACCGGAGACCATCTACGTAGTCCCCATCAAGAGCGACTCGGAGCACTTTGTTCCCGATGGCAAGCTGCGCGTGTTCCGCAGCCGCAGCGGAGGAAACGAGTGGGAGGCGCTCACCAAAGGCCTGCCGCAACGGGACTGCTACGTCAACGTGTTGCGCGACGCCATGGCCGTCGATGCGCTCGACAAATGCGGAGTGTATTTCGGCACCAGCGGCGGGCAGGTCTACGCCTCCGCCGATGCCGGAGACAGCTGGGCCCCCATCGTCAGGGATCTTCCGGCGGTGCTTTCGGTTGAGGTGCAAACGCTGCCGTGAATAGGATAGTTTTCAGCCAAAGTTCCCTCCCGACGCGGAGACTGAGATGTCGAGGTATGATCGCGGGAAATGGCAGACGGAGTTTCTCATTCGGTAGATGTTCGCGATAAACCGAGCTTTCTTCGACGAGTGATGTTCGAACTCGCTGGCCACGCCCAGATGTCGCTTGAAGGCGATCTTTCGCATTGTCGGTTCACTAAGGATGTGATAGTGACCGACGCTGAAGCCACAATTCTGAAGCGCAACACTATCGCACCGAGACAGGACTTTCTAGTGTTGAGATTGACGAGCGAGACATGTGGTCCGATCTTGGGGCAAGTGATCGCGGGAAAAGGCCTGAAGCGGGCGATTATCCACGTGCAGATCGAGCGAGATGACGTGCTGGAACTGGGGGCTTACGACAACTTCGATCGGGAATGCGTTGTAACTGGACCCGGCATCAGTTCGGTACTGCTCGATGAGTTGAAGAGTACAAAGGTGCTGCGTGACTTCAAGGTCGCTGCATCTAGGCGGATGTAAGAATGACCCGAGTCATACTCCCGCACCATCTGCGTGCACTGGCGCACGTCGGCAACGAGGTGACGCTCGAACTCGACGGCACAGTCACGCAGCGCTCGGTCCTCGATGCCCTCGAGGCCCGCTATCCAATGCTGCGCGGGACGATCCGCGATCAAGTCACGCAACAGCGTCGTCCATTCCTGCGCTTCTTCGCCTGCGAGCAGGATCTATCCCATGAGTCGCCCGACGCCCCACTGCCCGACGCCATCGCGTCCGGGGCGGAGCCCTTTATTGTCTTTGGAGCTATTGCAGGCGGCTAGCTTTGCTGAAAGAGGTTGAAGAGCGAGATCCTAGCGACAAGCCACGTGATAACATTTTGGCCGTGCCCATCACCGACACAAGCTCTTCCGCTCAAGCTGTTCAGCTTCAGGTGCAGCGATCTATGTCAGGAGAACAACGCCTGCTCCTGGCCTTTGAAATGAGTATGTTTGCTCGGGTACTGTCCGGTGAGCGCATTCGGCGGGAGCATCCAGGGTGGACGGAGTCGCAGGTTGCGCGCGAACTCATCCGGCTGGCATTTCTGCCTGCACCCATGCCGGAGTGGTTGCGACGAGCGTACTGGAAGTCGTCCGTCAGATTAGAGCAGCGCTCGCTTCCAATTACCAATCCTGCGGAGGTTCGGGGGTGGTCATCGTGAAATCGCCATGGACCCAAACGCGAGCGCCGTCTTACGAGCGTGTCAGCACTGGCTTGGTATTGCCATACCTGTCCCACGAGGCACCGGACGCCCCACTGCCCGACGCGGTCGCCTCGGGAGCGGAGCCCTTTATTGTCATCGGAGCCATCGCTGGCGGTTAGCCCATGCGGTCGCTCTATCGCTTTTCTCTTAGCAGTATGTTTACTTATAATACAGTAACTAAGTTATACTTGACTAACAGGTGCCTTGAAATTTTTTTTATTTCCCTTTCCTTTAGAATCATTGGGTTAGGGGGAAATTCCCGCAAAATCTTTGGGTTTAAAGGACTTATAGGTAAAATATTCCGGAATAATGACTTAGCTGCTACCCTTCCACTTCTTCTGGAAGGTAGGAGAGGGCTGACGCCCGGTGATCGCCTCAGATTCCAAGTTGTCAAAGAGCGCTGAAAATAACTTTATAGTAACTTCCAGGGGCGTCCTTGAAGACAGGCACACTTGCTCATTGCCCTAATGCTTCACGCGGCCATTGGAATCCCACCCTAACGTCGAAAAGCACGACATTAGGATGGGGCACCCGGCTCAATAATACCTCCGTTCGTGTATCATTGGGTGCCGTTTTGCGGAGGCATTCACTATGCCAGAACCAGATGATATTGTCGCGCCCAGACCTTGGGTACTGATCGCAACCTTTTGTCAGGCTGCGATCATAGAGGCAAATACTGGCAACCTGAGCGTCATTCGAGTTCTTGATACTCTGCCGTTATTTGGGGCCACCAGAGAAATGCAGCAACCGATTCCAGTGCAACTGACAATGGCACTGCTTCTAAAGTCTGGAGAAATGAACGGTCAGTACAACATCAAAGTTCGATGCAATTCTCCGAGTAGAGTACAAACACAAGGGCCGGAAATACCCTTTTACTTTGAGAGTGGAGATCGCGGTGTCCAAGTGGTGCTGCCAATCGGACTGTTCGCCAACGAACCCGGAATTTATTGGTTCGATGTTTTGCTTGAACCGGACATTGTGCTCACCCGCGTACCGCTTCGGGTGATCTATCAACAAATCCAACTGCCGCCGGGGATGGTCTTGCCTCCGACGCCGGGAACCCCATGACTTGCGGCTTGGCGGTCGCTGTCGAATTTCGCACAGGCTCGACGGGCGCAACAGGGGCACCGCCGAACACAATTTGCATAGTGAACGTGGTAACGAATGTTTTCAGCTCTTCGTGCAATGCATTCTCATCCAGATGACCACTGGAGTGCTCTGCCAAACGAAGTTCTATTTTGGAGGCCAAACTTTGGGCTGCTTCGTCGCTGTCCTTGTGCATGTTCCAACTCTTTTGCACAAGCCAGTCCTCGAACTGATCCAGCGACAATTCTCCCCTGAGGTAGCGACCCAGCTTTCCACGAATTTGGGATTCAGCGATCATTTTTAACCTGCTCCACGCTTATGGCGCGAAATTCTTACACATGAAACGTATACCGTCAACTGAGATGCAGCAAATGTTCAACGAGGGAGGATACTGGGACAAGACAAAAACCGGAGAGCTGACAACAGTTACGCTTGAGCACCGGCACCCTTCTCTCACCGCTGCCAACGAACCTTTTTGCACCTACAGTCAAATGATCTCATACCGAGACGCATCAGACAACGAGGTAGCACGAGTACATCAATACCTCAGGGAAGACGGTACCATAGGGGCCAGCGGTAAGCCAGACCCCAAAAGGCTGTACGTCGGCGACACGTTGTACAGACTACAAAAGAAGCCAAAGGATAGTGTCACGGGAGCGTAAATTGTTTCACCCATTTTCCACCTCCGGCTCTGTGTTGCCTATCGGCAAAACCCTCGACCAGCTTTAGATGCCCTGTCACGGCGGTTTGACCATACCATATTTGATTAGTCAAAGATATTCGTGCCTTTAGAGAAAAATTCCCGCAAAATCCTTTATTTTAAAGGACTTATAGCTAAAATATTACGGAATAAGAACTTAGCGATCCGTTCGTTTCCAAAATGAAAAAGGGTGAGGAGTTTATCCCGCACCCTTTGATCTCGGTTTTATTCCTTATAGCTCTATTATATCAATTTCAACCTGACTATACCGCCAACTTTTCCGACTTTATATTCCTCGCCTATTCATCGACTTAGCGGGAAAATCGTCAAAACAGGGGCTTGACAAGATTTTCCCGCGACTCTTGCGGCGTCTGCCGAGCTGCGCTCGGCTGGGACGGGGTCCTTCGGCTCCGCTCAGGACAGGCTCAGCCCCGTCACCAGACAATCTCCACATCTACTTCCCCCGCTTCTCTATTGGCACGAATTCCCGCGTGTTGTGCCCGATCCACACCTGGCGCGGGCGCGCGATCTTCTGTTCGGGGTCGGTCAGCATTTCCTGCCACTGCGATAGCCAGCCGATGGTGCGCGGAATCGCGAACAGCACCGTAAACATCTCCGGATGGAAGCCCATCGCCTGGTACATGATGCCGGAGTAGAAGTCCACGTTCGGATAGAGCTTGCGCTGCACGAAATATTCGTCTTCCAGCGCGATGCGCTCCAGTTCCAGAGCAATCTCAAGTTTGGCATTGCGTCCGGTAACTTCGAACAGTTGGTCGGCCGCCCACTTGATGATCTTGGCTCGCGGATCGTAGTTCTTGTAAACCCGGTGCCCGAAGCCCATCAGCCTGCCCTTGCCTTCCTTGATCTTCTTGATGTATGCGGAAATGTTGTTCTTGGAACCGATCTCATCCAGCATGCGCAGCACTTCTTCGTTCGCCCCGCCGTGCAGGGGTCCGGAAAGAGCGGCCGCCGCCGCCGCCGTGGCCAGATACGGGTCGCTCTGGGAGCTGCCCACGGCGCGCATGGCATTCGTGCTGCAGTTCTGCTCGTGGTCGGCGTGCAGAATAAATAGGATGTCGAGCGCCCGTGCAATCACCGGATTGGCAGCATACTTCGGCTCGACCATCTTCCACAGCATGTTCATGAAGTTTTCGGGATAGGTGAGGTCATTGTCAGGATAGACGTACGGGAATCCGACACTGTGGCGATACGACATGGCCGCGATCGAGGGCATCTTGCCGATCAACCGCTTGATCTGCAGCAGCCGGATCGCGGGGTCGTGAATGTTCTTCGATTCCGGATACACCGTGGACAGCGCCGCCACCGTGCTCACCAGCATCGCCATGGGGTGCGCGTTATCGCGAAAACCTTCCATGAACTTCTTGGTGGTTTCATGGAGCATGGTGTGGTGCGTGATGTCATCCACCCAACTGTGCAATTCACCGGCGCTGGGCAGTTCGCCAAACAGGAGCAGGTAGGCGACTTCGAGATAGGTACAGTGTTCGGCGAGAGCGTCGATGGGATAACCACGATAACGCAGGATTCCCTTATCGCCGTCAATGAAGGTGATCGCGCTGCGGCAGGAAGCGGTATTCATAAAGGCGGGGTCATAGGTCATCAAGCCGAAATCTTCGGGGCCGGTCTTGATCTTGCGCAGATCCATCGCGCGGATGGTTCCGTTTTCGACCGGAAGCGTGTAGCTCTGCCCGGTGCGGTTGTCGGTGATCGTCAAGGTATCTTGCGGCATTCAAACCCTCCTGAGAACGATAGCCAGCGAAAGAGTATAGTGCGGGACGATGCTCCCCGCAGCAAATGGTATCGACCGCCGGCGCTGGGACGCTGTAGTCTGCGTCACAAAGGAATGTTTGCGGACGCGTCCCCCGGCGACTCATAATGCTACAGCACCGCGCACCGATTGCGTAAGACCTTACTCGTTGGCCACGCGGCGGTGCGATTTCACGGCCAGGCAACGGGCGAAGATCGCCGAAACCTGCGGAATCTCCTCGTCAGTCAACTGAATCGCGCTGCCCAGTTTCTTCAACGCCGCATTCAGAGCGGCGGGATGTCCGTGGGTCACTTCCAGCACCTGCTGCCACTCCCGGGCGACTGGAATGCGCTCGTCGGTTTCGGCGTCTTCGCAAAATTGATCGGCCGCTTCCGGAGGAGTTCCGTATTCGTCGGCGACATCCTCATGGAAGTAGCCCCGCAGGAATGTATGCAGCGTGGGGAAGTTGGCGGCGGTGATTTCCGGTTTCGGGTTCATCAGCGGCACTCCGGATAAGAAGTCAAAACATAGTAGTTGTTGGGCCCAACGTATTTCAGTACAACCAGCGCGTGCGCGCACGGACGCGACTGGCTCTCGCCACGATTGATGCTGCGGCCAATCGGATCTTCGCTATCGTAGTCCAGCACCAGGTTGGGATGTCCTCCCGAGCGGCTGAGCCAGCGCTCGATTCGGTCGTGCGATTCTGCGATCGCTGCCCCCACGGCATGCTCGGCAACCGAGCGATTGGTGTATGTCGACGCGCCGGTAATGCCGCGTTCCCGCTCCAGGCGCCCGCGCAGTTCGTCATCAGTCTGTCCCACATGCTTGCGCAGAATGTGTCCGCCGGCAGCCTCGTCCTGGCTGAGGTCGCGCACGGGGCCACTCGTCGGGTGGCTCTCAACCCGAAAACTGGCAGAACCGGCGTCGGAAGTCGCCAACGAACTCGCTCCATTCGTGGAAGTGGGCTGCGAGCACGCGATCAGGACGCAAGTCCCCAGCGCGAAAACGGCACGAGCTGTGACCCGAACTATGGCGCCGCGAACTAGAAAAAACTTTGTCATCCAGCCCCAAACTACCCCACCGAGCGCGGTCAGACCTGTAAAGTTCTGGGAATTGTGCTACTAAACAGGGTGTGCGGGCAAGTCTCTTGGATTCGCTGGACGATTTCGAGCGCTGGGGCAAAGGCAAAGACAAAGACTGCGCCTACGTGTTTCCGCGAGGATACCGGCGCGAGCGTTGGAGCTACCAGCGCGTCGCCCGAGTGGCGTATCAGTTTGCCCGCGAGCTCGAGGCGCGCAACATCGCCAAGGGCGATGCGGTCCTGTTGTGGAGCCCGAACTGTGCCGAGTGGGTAGCGGCGTTCCTCGGCTGCGCGCTTTGCGGAGTGATTGCCGTCCCCGTCGACGATGCCGCCAGCCCCGATTTTGCCCAGCGAATCAGCGCGCAGGTGCGAACCAGACTGGTGTTGTGTCCGCGCGAGCGCGCCGCATTTTTTGAAAAGGTTGAAGGTGGTGTCGCGGAAAACGTATCGTGTGGGGACGGGGCTTCGCCCCGTCCAAGCGGCGCAAAGCCCCGCTTCCACACGGACAAGATCCTAACCATCGATCCCGTCGATCTGGCGGCCGCAGTCGCAGCACACCCAGCCGAACGTTTTTGTCCAGCGCAGATTCAGTCTTCCGATCCCCTCGAAATCGTTTTCACTTCCGGCACCACCGCCGAGCCCAAGGGAGTCGTGCTCACCCACGCCAATGTGGTCGGCAACATTGCCCCAATCGAAACCGAGATCAAGAAATACCTGAAGTACGAGCGGCTCGTGCATCCCATTCGCTTCCTGAACCTGCTGCCGCTGAGCCACGTCTTCGGACAATTCCTGGGGATTTTTCTTCCCCCGCTGCTGGGCGCGACCGTCGTGTTCGAAAACACCTTCAACCCAACCGAAGTCATGGCGACGATTCGCCGGGAGCGCGTTTCGGTGCTGGTGGCCGTCCCGCGCATGATCGAGTCGCTGAAGCAGAAAATCGAACGCGATCTGGACGACAGCGCCGATGGCGGTCGCGGTCGCGAGAATTTTGCCGCGCGCTACGCCGCCGCCGAGCGTCAGCACTTTCTGCGGCGCTGGTGGACCTTCCGCGACCTGCGCCGCCGGTTCGGATGGAAGTTTTGGGCCATGATCAGCGGCGGCGCCGCCCTCGATCGCGCAACCGAAGAATTCTGGCATCGCCTGGGATACGCCGTGGTCCAGGGCTACGGGTTGACCGAAACCACTTCGCTGATCAGCTTGAACCATCCCTTCCACACCAGCCGCGGTTCCATCGGCAAAGTTCTGCCCGGACGCGAAATCAAGCTGGCGGAAGACGGAGAAATTCTCGTGCGCGGCAGCGGCGTCGCCAGCGGCTACTGGAACGGACGCGAACTGCAACCGGTCGCACGGGAAGCCGATGAAGGCTGGTATCGCACCGGCGACCTGGGCGCGCTCGATGAGCAAGGCAATCTTTTTTTCAAGGGACGCAAAAAAGAAGTGATCGTCACGCCCGCGGGCATGAACATTTATCCCGAGGACCTCGAAGCGGCGTTAAGAAGTCAGAAAGAGGTTCAAGATTGCGTGGTAGTCGGCCTCGAACGCGGCGGAAATGCCGAGCCCTGCGCGGTTCTGATTCTGCGCGCCCGCACGCCGGACGCATCGGCCCTTTTCCCGAGCGCTGTCCCGAGCGTAGTCACGAACGAAGTCCCGAGCGACGCCCCAAGCGATATCGCGCAGGCCATCGTTGAGCGCGCCAACAAAACGCTGGCCGAATATCAACGCATGCGCGCCTGGTTCGTCTGGCCCGAGGAAGATTTCCCGCGCAGTTCCACCGAGAAGCCGCGCCGCAACGTGATTCGCGATGCGGTCGAGGCGTCCCTCCGCGGACAAGCGCCCGCCAACGCCGCCAGCCCGCTCTCCGAACTCCTCACGCGAATCACCGGCCGCAACGTTCAGAATCTGACGCCTGATGCGAACCTCGAAAGCGGACTTGGGCTAGGTTCTCTGGAGCGAGTTGAACTGCTCAGCGCGCTCGAAGACCGCTACCAGGTCGACCTGAGCGAAACGAAGTTCGCCAATGCAGCGACCGTCGGCGATCTGGAAAGACTGTTGCAGGTCGGCAGGTCGGTCGTTGATCGTCAGTCGTTGTTCGTTGGCAAACCCCCCGAGCGACTAGCGACTGACGACCAACGACGGACAGGGGCGCCTAGAGATCCCGAGTTTCAGCGTCGAGAATTCCACTCTCCAGCTTTTCACTATCCCCGCTGGGCCCTGCGCTGGCCGACCACCTGGCTGCGCCTGGCGTCGCATTATCTGCTGGCGCGCCCGGCCGTGCTTCTTCTGGGATGGCCCCGCGTGACCGGGCGCGAGAACTTACGCGGCGTTAGCGGGCCGCTGCTGGTCATCTCCAACCATGTTGCCGATGTCGATGTCGGCTTCATCCAGTTTGCGCTGCCCGCGCGCATCCGCCACAAACTGGCGACCGCAACCGGCGGCGAGGCGCTCGAAATACTGCGCGTGCCCGGTCCGGATCGCCCGTGGCTCCGCCGAATCTACGACCGCCTGCAGTGGACGCTCGGTGTCGCGCTGCTAAACCTGTTCCCGCTGCCGCGCCAGTCCGGCTTCCGCAAGAGCTTCGCCTACGCCGGAGAGGCCGTGGATCGCGGCTACAGCGTGCTCGTCTTCCCGGAAGGAAAGCACACCGAAGACGGCAAACTCTGCCCCTTCCGCACCGGAGTCGGCCTGCTCGCCAACAATCTGCGCATCCCAATCCTGCCGATGCGGATCGATGGCTTGTTTGAAATCAAGCACGCCGGAAAAAAATATGCCGCGCCCGGAAAGATTCAAGTGCGCATCGGAAAGCCCATGCAGTTCCCCCCAGAAACCAACCCAGAGGAAATCGCGCGGGCCCTGCAAAAGGCGGTTGAGGACCTCGCGGGGTGAAGATCCCGCCGAGCAATTTCAATGGCGGGTGGGCAGGCGCCGGCCCAGCCTACGCCGCTTTACTCACACAAGCTCCGCTTGGCAAGGCGGTTCGTCGCCCGAAGATCGCGACTGCGTAATCGATGCCCCGGCGCTAGCCCCTCACTGCTTCCCGGGGTCTTCCGCCGAGCCTGCCATTTGCTTTAGAAGCCGCTCGCTTGGCTCTGCTTCTGGACTGCCCGCCAACTCGGCCGAGTCTGGACGCCATCCACTTCCTCGACCCAAGAAAACCCTCCAGGAGGCCGGGCACGTAGAGGTCTGCATCGAGTTTTGGAAAGTGAATTCCAAAACCGGATGGAGTGATCTCAATTTCGTCAAGTTGCGATGGCTTGGCGTTTTCCAAGCCCTGCGCATCGCGAGGTGAGAAACTCAGAATCAGTCTGGAGCTGAGGCCGATCACAATATGACCGCTCTTGCGGTCGTAATGCGCGGAGACGGCCTTGGGAACGGCCTCTTCGAGCTCCTTCGCCCGCTGCTTGGCCAGTTCGAAATTGTCACGCAATGCCATGAACTCCCTCCCATGCTTGGCAAAGCTCGTCCGAGTGCTCTGTCAACGCACTTTAGATGTGCGTGGGAATGTGCCCGAGTTCCCGTCTCGAAAACCCGTAATTCTCCCGAAGCTCCACCGGCCCTGCCCGACAGTTCAGATTGAATACAGCTTCACAGCCCCGTCCAATCACATGTACGTGAGCCGGCCGGTGGTCGTTTGGATAAATCACGACGCGCAGTCCATCAAATCTGAGAACTGTCGGCACCGGTCAAAATTCTATCACAATTCCTAAGCGTTTGGGTTAATTTATCCTACATCACGGGGCATGTGCTCAACGTGAATGGCGGGATGCTGATGGGGTGACTTGTGCCAGTTCTCAGTTCCCAGTTCTCAGTAAGAGCCATAGAGTTTAGTTTTTCACTGAGAGCTGGGAACTCAAGGCGACTTCGGATTCTGGCTTGTTTACTCTCTAGGTATTAACCCGTGTTTACCACTACCCCCCTCCCCCCGATCTGCTGGAATCATAGGGTTAGGTGGTCTTCGTCCGCCAAAATCTAGAGCCTAAAGGACTTATTTGTAAAATATTCCGGAATAAGGAGTTAGCTATAAATCCTCGGTTTTTCTATGCTTTTTAGGATTTTTACGGCGGGCTGACGGCTGCTCATCACCTCAACTTTTGTTTATCAAAGAGCCACTAACAAACGGGCTTGGCATCCCACGTCTCGAAAACCGCGAGACGTGGGGCACCCGCTTCGAGGTCCGTCTCTGGAGACGGGCACACTTGGTCATTGCCCTAGTTGGGGAACATTGTCGCATCGGTTGGGCTGGATGTCTGTGATGGCTCTCACTGGTTGGGTGTGATGAAAAAAACTGGAACCCAGCGCAAGCGGAACTTGGGGGGCACCCTGATGGCGCGAATGATGCGATGGCACCGACTAGCCGTGCGCAACGAAAACCCCACTCATCGCAAAGTGCGCGATGAGTGCACCCGGCCGGCCTCCTCGGGTTTGGGCCGCCGCCCAAGCGGAGCTTGAGCCGGAGTGCCCAGCGATCCGCCTAGGACGCTCGAATTTGGTTGAGGAAATCGTTCAAGAGCTTGCTCGCCTGAAGGCGTCTCGAATTGCCGATACGTGCGATGCCCCAAAGAGTTTCGCATCCTGGCTTACCACTTCGCCCTCGAACGCAGCAATGTCATTTCCGCCTTCCGTGCGGACATTCGTAAGGCCAGCGAAAAGCAAGTGATCGGCGATGTCGGAGCCAACGGATTGCCGCAGTGTCCAAAACGCATGCGCCAAGGGCTCCCCTGCGTGGTGCTGCTCCTCTTTGCTGAGGTCCAGCGCATTGGATTGGGTGTAGCGGAATTGCGGGTTATTGTTGAAACTGCATACGAAGTAGACACCCAAAGACCAAGGGAGCTGCTCTCCATGAATGTCTGGCTGCAGTAAGATGCCTTTGGCCTGTGACTTCAGCGCATGAATGAAGTAGGCTTCGAGAAGGACATCGGTGCTTGCGATATAAGGGCGATCAATATCTATCGCAGCGTCCCCGATCCTGAAGATCTGGCCTGGAGTGTCCACGACCCTAATGCTAAACGTCCGGGTCCCACTCGCAACATACCCGAGGCCCTCCAAGTAGTCTTCAAACCCGTATAAACGGTCCAAGAAGCTATCCCAACTCGCTTTTGGCACCCCGGCTGGGGTGGCCAGCGTGAAGTTTTCAAGGCGGTTGACACGCTTTGTTAGGGTCGATAGTCGACTCTGGATAATGGCAGAGTCGTCAAGTTGAGTCTTGAGCTTCAACGCCTTCTCCCTGACTTCGCCAACCAGTTGTGCCGCCTCATCCTCCTTGTGCCTGAGCTCCAGGAAGCTGGTGACCCCGAGGAGAGCTAGCGTTGCGAGTAGGATGGCGGTCGGAATGCCGGCGAAGACTCCGAACAACTTCACCCACGACGAGATGCGAGTCGCCGCGGCCTCCGCGATTTCGATTTCCACTGCCTTAGCGTCTTTTAGGCGTTCGTCTAGGTAGGCCCGTAGCTTCGACAATATTCTGTTTTCTCCGGATTCAATACGAGCTCCATTTCCCATCGGATGGCCACACTCCGGACAGAACGAGAAGTCTTGTGGATTTACGCGTCCACACTTGTCGCACGAAATAGTCGGGCCGCTGTCTTGTGACATAAAGGACTCCCTTTTTCGGCTGCCTCCCACGTCCCGAAATTGAGGAGGCGCAAGGCGTATGCTTCCTCCCAACGAAAAAGGGCCATGGATTTTCCCCAGGACCCCCTCGGTCGGAATCATTATCTCCCAGTCTCAACTAGAGCCGCAATCAAGACTATGCAGTTGCCGCAGCGCTGAAGCGCTGCGCCACCCAAAATCGTCGAAGGTGAGCGCTTGGATTGCAGCGGTCAACCGCTGCGCTTCCCAAAGGCAGGGTGATGAGTTCGTGAGAATCTCGGTCGTCCCTACGGGACTTGGGTTGTCGTTGCACGCTACCCCGCGCTGAAGCGCGGGGCTAAGTTTGGACGCCCCTCCGGGGCTGGTCAGCGTGCAGCGCGGATGACGAGAATCATTCCTGGTCGCAGGGCTGCGAGATTCCGGTTGTCTTTCTTTAGGGCGGAGACTGTGGTGTTGTAGGAGTTGGCGATCGAATACAGGGTTTCGCCTTGCTTGACCTTGTGATGCTTCACGGCGGCATGGACGGCTGCGCTGGAAGTTTCTTTGGACGATCGGCTGGAAGTTTCTTTGGACGACCGGCTGGACGCGCGGTTTGGCGTTCCTATAGACGACCGGCGGGCTGAGGCCGTCTCGGTTCCGGCATGGTGGCGCGATCCGCTGGAACGCTTTGTGGCGACCTGCGTTTCGCCCGCTCCCCGAGTAACGGGGAGGTGGAGATACAAGACCTTTCTTCCGGCTAGGCTGCTGCCTTTCAGGTGGTTCCAGCTGCGAATCATTTTGGCGGAGACGCCGAAATTCTCGGCTACCGACTCCACCGTATCGCCTTTGCGCACCTGGTAGCGCGTGGTGGCGTGCGCGTAGGTGCTGGTATCCGTTTGTTTGCTTGGGGAGATGGGGATGATCAGACGGCTTTCGGGCGCGAGCGCTTCATTATAGGAACCCCCATACGAACTCCCGTACGAACCCCGATTCGAAACGACTTTCAGACCAGCCTTCGAGCCAGCATTCGAACTCACGCTCGAACCAGACTTCGAACTATCGCTCAGGTCGTTGGCTTCGGCTATGGCGGTTGGCGTGGTGTGATAGGTGTGGGCTATTGAGGCCAGGGTTTCTCCGCCTTGGACTTTGTGATAACGCCAGGAGACGCGCTTGTCGACTGGAATCGCGGCGACTGCGGTTTGAAACTTGGCGGCGGTTCCGGCGGGCACGTGGAACTCGAAATCTCCTTCTTTGCCGGGAAATTTCGGGGTGGTTAGGCGGAGCAGGCTGGGGTTCAGGTCGAGCAAGTCGGAGGTGGTGGCATCCACGCACTCGGCGGCTAGGCGGAGATCGATGGGATAGCCGATCTTGATAGTGTCATAGGGAACGGGCTTTTCCTTCACCACCGAATCCAGTCCGTATTGCGCGGGATTCTTGGCCATGATGGTTACGGCCACGATGATGGGGACGTAGTTGCGGGTTTCCTTGGGCAGCACGTTGCGGCGGTAGAGTTCCCAGAAATCGGCGTAGCCGGTGCGCTTGACCGCGGTCTGGACTGTGCCTGGTCCGGAGTTGTAGGCGGCCATGGCTAGGTACCAGTCTCCGAACTCGTTGTAGAGGTCTTTCAGATGGTGCGCGGCGGCACGGGTCGCCTTTTCGGGGTCCTGGCGGTCATCGACCCACCAGTTGCGCTCTAGTCCGTATCCGTGGGCGCGGCTGCCCATGAACTGCCACATGCCACGGGCGCCGGCTCGGGAGACCGCCAGCGGATGGAAGCCCGATTCCGCCTGCGCCAGGTAGATCAGGTCTTGCGGCACTCCCTCTTCACGGAGGGTGCGGCGGATCATGTCCTCGTAGCGTCCGGAGCGAGCGAGAGCGCGTTCTAGGGTGCCGCGTCCGCGGCTGGAGAAGTAATTGATGTAGCCAGCGACCTGGTCGGTCATCGCTAGCGGCAGGTCGGAATGGGTGGATTTAAGTTCGGCCTCGGCTTTCGCTTTGACGTTTTGATCGACGGTGGGAGTGAGCTCGTTGGCCTCGTCGATCGGGGCCGGTTCCGACTTTTGCTCGGCAAAACCATCGCCTTGCTGCAGGGCGGCGAGTTCGAGGCTGTTGATGCCGTCGAGAATGCGGTCGAGTTCGCGCTGGAGGCGGTCGTCTGATGGATGATCGGATGATTGAAGATCGGAGCTGAGATCGAATCCGCTGCCCAGCAGTTGGTTGAAGGCGGAGTCGAAATTCTGTTTCGCGGCTTCGAGGTGGCCGGCGCGATAGTTATCTTGCCCTGACTGGTATTCTTTTTCGACGCGGGCGATCAGGTCACCGATGGGATCGACCTCGAGCGCCTGCGGCACTTGCGGCTTCGATTGGGGCTCGGCGGCGGCTGCGGTGGGTTTCTGCTGATGAGCAGGCGGCCTGCTGGCCGCTATCACGGCTGGAGCCTGAGCCTGAGCGGGAGGCATGAAAGATGACGGTTTCTGGGCACTTTGGCAGGCGAGGGTCGCCGCCAACGGGGCGGAGAGAATGATCGCCAGATACGAGTTAGAATAAAGCCTCATATTTCAAAAACTTACCGCAACCCTCCGGGGCGCAATCCAGCGTACCTCAGTATGAGATGGTACTATCGCAAAATTCGTTGGGTCAACACTACAAAAGACATATGTACCCCGTTACTTTGGGGACCGGAGGGCCATGTTACCCGAGCCTGGCAGGGGATGCAACGGGGCAGTGACGGCGGGGCTGGAGGGGCGTCGGACTTTTTCCCTGAGGCTTGAAGAGAATCGGTTGCCGCCGTCGAGTCTTTTGCGATTCCGGATTCATCGAAAGCGGATATGAAAGCCATACAGATTAAGCAAACAGGTGGGCCAGAAGTGATGGAACTGGTGGATTTGCCGGTTCCGCAACCGAAATCGAACGAGGCCGTCGTGAAGATACAGGCGGCGGGCGTCAACTATATCGACGTCTATAACCGCGAGGGGCGTTACAAGGCACCATTGCCGTTTGTTTTGGGACAGGAAGCGGCGGGCGTGGTTTCAGCGGTTGGTTCCGACGCGCGCGAGGTGGTTGTCGGCGATCGTGTGGCTTACGCCTCAGTGCTTGGGAGCTATGCGGAGTACGCTGCGGTGCCAGCCGACCGCCTGGTGAAGATTCCGGCGGGAGTGGGAGAGCGCGAGGCTGCGGCCGCCATGTTGCAGGGGATGACGGCGCACTACCTATCTCACGATACTTATCCGCTGAAGAAAGGCGAGACGGCGTTGATTCATGCCGCTGCCGGCGGAGTTGGGTTGCTGCTGGTGCAGATGGCGCACAACATAGGGGTGCGGGTGATTGCGACGGTTTCGACCGAAGAGAAAGCCAAGCTGGCGCGAGCGGCGGGAGCGGACGAGGTCATTTTTTATGCGCAGGCTGATTTTGAAGCGGAGACGAAACGGCTGACCGGTGGCAAAGGCGTGGATGTGGTGTATGACTCAGTGGGGAAGACGACGTTCGAGAAGGGTCTGAACCTGCTGCGTCCGCGCGGCATGATGGTGCTGTTCGGAAGTTCGGGTGGCGTGGTCGCGCCGATTGATCCGATGGTGCTGACGTTGAAGGGATCAATCTTTTTGACGCGGCCTATGCTGGCGCATTACATCATCACCGCGCAGGAAATGCAGCAGCGTGCCGCGGCGGTCTTCGGCATGATTCGCGACGGCAAGCTCAAGTTGCGGATTGAGCACCTGTATCCGCTGGCGCAGGTGCAGCAGGCGCACCGGGATCTTGAAGGACGGAAGACTACGGGGAAGCTTCTGCTGCTGCTGTGACTCGCGCCATTCGCCAGTGGAATGGTCGAACAGGAAATTGGGGCAGCGAGAGCTTGCGGAAAAAGTCGTCGGGGACGCAAGAATCTCACCTCAGGCGCTAAAGCGCCGACAGATTTTCAATGACTTAACGGCACGACTGAAGTCGTGCCCTTCCCCAAACCCGCCTGAATCCGAGTTTTTCCGCAGCCTGTAACGTGGTTGACGAATGAGCCACGATTTGCGGCATCGCTTAAGCGATGCCTTGATACGAAACCTGTGAGATCACATGCCGTTTGTGGAATTGAAAAGCTCGCCGCATGCGCCTTCCGTTCGGCCCGTGCAGATTCATTACAGGGATGTGGGTAGCGGACGGCCGGTGGTGTTCTTACATGGTGGGTGGGGTTATGGGGTGTATCCCATCGACCGGCAGATCGAGGTATTTGGGGAGCACGTCCGCTTTGTAATTCCGGATCGGTCCGGCTACGGACGCTCGGTGCGATTGTCGAGGCAGATGCCTACAGACTTTCATCGCCGGGCAGCGGAGGAGACCCTGCTGGTATTGGATGCGCTGGGGATCGAGCGCGCGGTTCTTTGGGGACACTCCGATGGAGCGGTTATTGCCGCGATGATCGGGCTGGCGGCGCCCGAGCGGTGCACACGCCTGATTCTGGAAGCATTTCATTTCTATCGGAACAAGCCGGGCTCGCGCAGTTTCTTCACGCGATTTGCTACCCATCCGGAAGAGGTAAGTGAAAAGGTAAGAGAGTTGCTGGTGGTGGATCATGGCGCGGAGCAATGGAGGAAGGTGGTACAGCGGAATTGCCGTGTCTGGTTGAAACTGGCGGTGCAGAGTGAGCGACTGGGCGAGGATCTAACGGGCGAAGATCTATATGACGGGCGGCTGAGCCAGTTGAAAGTGCCGGTTACATTTATGCACGGGAGAGGCGATCCGCGAACGGAACCGGGAGAGGTGGAGCGGGCGCACGGAACGATCGGTGGCGCGGAGATGCGTTTCATCGAGGATGGGCGACATAGCCCGCACAGCGAAAACGTGTCTTGGCGGGAATGCAATGGGATTCTTCGGGAATTCATGGCAGGGAAGTAGTTCTTGGCTCGCCCGCGCTTACGTCTTGGATACGCTGGCTGTGGCTTGCCCTCAGCGGCTTAAAGCCTAATTCGAAACAAGGCGGTTATCGCAGCGGTGAACCGCTTGCGCCACCCAAAATCAGGTCGAGCACCATTCTTTCCGCGATCTGCCGGACTTTCGTCGGGCTGGGCGGACGAGGGCGTCCGCCCCTACGTGGGCGTTTCCTGGTTAGGGTTTTTTCTTTCTTGAATAATTTTTCAGGTAGGCGGGCAGTTCTTGCTTGCAGCGTTCGTCTCGGATGGGCGTGCTGGAATTCATCTCTAGTGGAATCACTCCTGCCCAGGTCGAGAATGCGTAATCCTGAGCGTCGTCTACCGGTGGGCCGACTCGGACTTTCGCTGAGAATTCATTGATCGGAAGGCGCAGGACGGACGTTGCCTTCAGCTCTTTTTCGTTAGGCTGGCGCGAGTCGTCCCAGCGATGAGGCAGGATGTGCTCGCTCAGCGCGCGCAGGGCTGCGAGTTTTTCTGCGGGATCGTCAACCAGCGTTGCCGTGCCGAGAATTATCACCGAGCGGTAGTTCATCGAGTGATTGAAGACGGAGCGGGCGAGCACTAATCCGTCGACCAGCGTGACCGTGATGCAGACGGGGACGCCCGGTTCGAGATGGCGCAGCATGCGGCTGGCGGGCGAGCCGTGGATGTAGAGCAGGTCTCCGTCGCGTCCGTAGGACATGGGGATGACGAAGGGCTGTCCTTCGGCGACGAAGCCGACGTGGCAGAGGAAAGCTTCGTCGAGAATCTGGTTGACGACGTCGCGGTCGTACACCGCCCGCTGCGGCTCGCGCACTACGCGGGTGCGTGCGGTTGGAGTGGGATTGCTGGAGTTTAAGCTGGTGGACATGGAACTAACTTCCCAGGCAGGCGCCAAGAGTGGTGACGGGGAATTCTAGCAGGTCGGCGGTCGCGGTACGTGCTTGCGGCTACAGCAGCCCGCCGGTCTTTACCGCCAAGGTGTTGAGCGCCATCTCCAGTTTGGTGATGGCCTCGCCGAGTTCGGGATGATTTCCGAGCTTCTGCTGTAGCTCCTTCAGAATCTTATGGGCACTGGCGACGTGCTCGGCCGCCTGGACTGGATCTTGCTCGGGCTTCGGTGCGCTCGGTGTTGGCATGGTTGTTTGCTCCCCGGTACATGTCAATTCTATATGGGATCGGCGACGCTGCTGCAGGACATGGCAATCTTCCGCTCTGTAGAGACGGGGCTTGCCCGTCTTCCGCTCCCAAGACGCGGCAAGCCGTGTCTCTACGGGAGATCGGATGCCCCGATGCG
>JGI12269J14319_10001370_pt1 | contig 24371 bp, 25 predicted proteins | sample PeaSoiSIISIP2007_FD_14319 | JGI IMG/M metagenome (IMG submission 14319)
CCGGCGGGCGTTCTCCAGAGCGGCGAGCACGAAGACATGGTGCCATGAGGGTGTATCAACACCCCTGGGAACACATGGGTGACACGAGAAGCACATGGGACACCTGTGGCGAGCGGGACGGGTCAGGCCAGGGCGGGTCAGGCCAGGGCGGGTCAGGAGCTTGACGGGTCGGGACCAGGGCGGGACCGGAGCTTGACGGGTCAGGGGCGAGAACAGATCAGGGCAACGGGACAGGAGCAGGAGCAGGAGCAGGAGCAGGGACGGGGCGGGTACGAGGGCGGTGTGGGTCCAGGGGGAAAGGAGAGGGGAGGACGGAGAGGGAGAGAAGGAGACGGGGAGAAGGAGAAGGAGAAGAGGAGAACGCGACAGCATCGAGGGGGAACGAGAGCAGAAGGCCGGTTCGAGGCGCGAGGGGGGTGCACCGACGTGGGCACCGTCACCGACTCTCACCGCACCCTCGAGGTCCCCCGTCGTTGTCGCAGTGTCGGCCTTTTGCAGGAGTGCCGCCCGTAGCATGGAGTCGTGCTCTTCGATGGTATGTCACATCAACTTCCCGACATCGACCCCGAAGAGACCGCGGAGTGGGTCGACTCGTTCGACGCCGTCGTCGACGCCCAGGGACGCACCCGCGCCCGCTTCCTCCTCATGAAGCTGCTCGAGCGCGCCCGCACCCTCCAGGTGGACTTCCCCGCCACCGTCTCCACTCCCTACGTGAACACGATCCCGCGCGATCAGGAGCCGTGGTTCCCCGGCGACGAGTACATCGAACGCCGCATCCGTGCCTACATCCGCTGGAATGCCGCGGCCATGGTGAGCCGCGCCAACTATCGCAGTGAAGGCATCGGAGGCCATCTTGCGACCTACGCGAGCTCGGCCGCTCTCTACGAAGTCGGCTTCAACCATTTCTTCCGGGGCAAGTCCGACGGGGGGTTCGGGGACCTCGTCTACTTCCAGGGACACGCCTCCCCCGGCATCTACGCCCGCGCCTTCGTCGAGGGCCGGCTCTCCGAGGACCAGCTCGACCACTTCCGCCAGGAGGTATCGGGCCAGGGATTGCCGAGCTACCCGCACCCGAGACTGCTCCCCGACTTCTGGGAGTACCCCACGGTCTCCATGGGTCTCGGACCGCTGTGCGCCATCTACCAGGCCCACGCGGCGCGATACCTCCGCCACCGTGAGCTCGTCGACACCGGCACCAACCGCATCTGGGCCTTCCTGGGGGACGGCGAGCTCGACGAGGTCGAGTCGATCGGCGCCCTCGGCGTGGCGGGACGCGAGCACCTCGACAACCTGATCTTCGTCGTCAACTGCAACTTGCAGCGGCTCGACGGACCCGTGCGCGGCAACGGCAAGATCATCCAGGAGGCCGAGGCCACGTTCCGCGGCGCGGGCTGGAACGTGATCAAGGTCATCTGGGGATCGAAATGGGACGACCTCCTCGCCCACGACGTCGACGGCGTGCTCCTCGACAAGATGAACAACACCCCCGACGGCGAGTTCCAGAAGTACGCCACCGAGACCGGCGCCTACATCCGGGAGCACTTCTTCGGCCCCGACCCGCGCCTGCGCCGCCTCGTCGAGCATCTCTCGGACGCCGATCTCCAGGCCCTGCCCCGCGGGGGCCACGACTACCGCAAGCTCTACGCGGCGTACAAGCTCGCGACCGAGCAGGTGGGACAGCCCACCGTCATTCTCGCCAAGACGGTGAAGGGATGGACGCTCGGGCCCGAGATCGAGGCGCGCAACGCCACCCACCAGATCAAGAAGATGACCAAGGCACAGCTCTTGGCCCTGCGTGACCGCCTCTACCTCCAAGAGGAGATCCCCGACGAGGCCCTCGACGCCGAACAGCCGCCGTACTACCGCCCCCCAGAGGGCTCCCCCGCTCACGAATACCTCTCGGGGCGGCGCAAGGTGCTGGCCGGCCCGCTGCCGTCACGGGTGGTGCGTGCCGTCACGCCTTATGCCCTGCCCGCCACCAAAGCATTCTCCGACATGTTCGCCGGGTCGGGTAACCAGGCCGCGTCCACGACGATGGCCTTCGCCCGGCTGCTGCGCAACCTGGTACGCGACCCCGACCTCGGGCGATACGTCGCACCCATCGTCCCCGACGAAGCCCGCACCTTCGGTCTCGAGCCGCTCATCGCCGAGACCAAGATCTACGCCCCCGAGGGCCAGCGCTACACGCCTGTCGACTCCGACCTCATCCTCCGCTACGCCGAGGACCGCAAGGGACAGGTCCTCCAGGAGGGCATCACCGAAGCCGGCGCCATGGCGTCGTTCATCGCGCTGGCCACGTCCTACGCCACGTGGGGCCGCCCCATGCTGCCCATCTACCTCTTCTATTCGATGTTCGGCTTCCAGCGCGTCGGCGACCTGGCCTGGTTGCTCGGCGACATCCGGGGACGGGGCATCCTGGCCGGGTGCACAGCGGGCCGCACCACCTTGCAAGGGGAAGGCCTCCAGCACGACGACGGCCATTCTCCCCTTCTCGCCTCGGTGAACCCCGCCGCGCATGTCTACGACCCCGCCTTCGCCTACGAGATCGGCGTGATCATGGAGGACGCGGTACGCCGGATCATGGGGCCCGAGCCCGAGGACCGCTTCTGGTACCTGACGCTGTACAACGAGAACTACCCCATGCCCCCGCTGCCCGACGGTGCCGCCGGTGACGCCGTACGGGCCGGCGTCCTGCGCGGCTTGTACCGCTTCGCCGAGCCGGCCGAGGTGGACGCCGTGGACGCCGGCGGCAAGGCCGGAAAGCGCAACGGGTCCGCGAGACGAGCGACGCTCCTCTTCTCGGGGCCGATGTGGCAGGTGGCCATGGAGGCCCGCGCCATGCTGGCCGCGCACTGGGGAGTCTCGGCCGACGCGTGGTCGGCCACGTCCTACACGGAGCTGCGCGAAGACGCCCTGGCGGTGGAGCGGGCCAACCGGCTGCACCCGCACGCGGAACGCGCCGTGCCCTACGTCACCGAGGCGCTCGACGACAGCACCGGTCCGGTGGTGGCGGTCACCGACTACCTGCGGGCGGTGCCGGACCAGGTGGCACGGTGGATGACGCGTCCGTTCACCTCGCTCGGGACCGACGGGTTCGGCCGATCGGACACCCGGGCCGCCCTGCGCCGCTTCTTCGAGGTCGACGCGGCTCACGTCGTGGTGGCCGTGCTCAGCGCCCTGGCCGACGCCGGCGACGCCAAGCGCGACGAGGTGGCCGACGCCATCGCCCGCTACGAGATCGACGCCGACTCCGCCGACCCCTGGTCCGACTGACCCCTGCCCGAAGCGCCGCCCATGAGGGCCAGGCGCGACCGGTAGGACATCACCGACCATCGCGACCGCGACGAGAGCACCGAGCCGAGTGAGCCGGCCGACCCGATCGAGAACGCGGACAGGAACGAACCGACCGACCCGATCGAAAGGGCGGAGCCGACCGACCCGATCGAAAGGAACGATCGCTTGGACCCGATGGACAAGCAAGAAGGAGTCCTCCGACCACAGGGACCAACGGGAGCGGGACATCTCGCCCGGTTTCATAACCCGCGCATCTCCCGGCGCGCCACCGCTGCCACCGTCCCCGGATGCCGGATCCCGGTCACGAGGCATTCCGGGCCACGAGGATCAGGTGGGCGCTCAGTCCGAGAAGCGTCGGCTCGGCCTCGACCACGCGGGCCGAGAACACGATCGCGTCGCGGTCCTCTGCGGAGTCGAAGCGCGCCTGAAGTAGTGGAAGCCACTTGGCGAGGCCCTCGACCCCGACGATCTCGACGACCTGGAGACCGGCGGCCTCCGCCTCCTGTCGCAGCTCGTCGGGATGATGGAAGTAGGCCGTCGTGAACCACTCGGTCCGGTCGGTGGGATTGCGGTGCTGGCCCTCGGCCAGGTCCCGATCCACGATGCCCCTGAAGGTCGGATCAAAGAGAAAGCCGCTCACCAACCCGTCGAACAGCGAGGCGAACCGTGAGATGGCGGCCACGAAGATCAACCCGCCCGGGCGCACCACGCGACGGGCCTCCTCCAGAGCGAGGATCCGGTCGGCTCTGTCGGTGAGGTGGTACAGCGGCCCCAGGACGAGCGCCACGTCGTAACCGGCGTCAGCCACCGGGAGGTTGCGGGCGTCACCCACCTCGGCGGTGACACGGCCCGCCGATCCCGGCTGGGCGCGAGCCTGCTCGACGTGGGCGGGGACGAGATCCACGATGTGCACATCGTGGCCGTCGGCCGCCAGCCACCGCGCATGGACCCCGGTGGCACCCCCGACGTCGAGAATGCCGAGGGGAGCCGCGGGCAGATGGCGACGAAGCACCTCCTGGGTTCGCAGCAGCTCGAGGCGTCCCAGGCCCGCGGTGAGGCGCCGGTCCTCTTCGGTGGTCTCGTAATGCTCGACCACCTCCGGCAGGACCTGGGGCGGGACCTCGGCCATGGCGCGGATCCTAGTGGGGGCCCAATCGTGTGGTCGGGGCCAAGAACCGCTCGGTCCGTCACCAGTCGCTCGTCACCTGGACCCACGCCGTGCCGCTCCATCGCCGGCGCGCCGTCCAGGACTGCCCATCCCAATAGGCCTGCTCACTGAGATGCTCGGGGTCGACATGCCAACCCACCTCGCGACCGGGGGCGGCTGTCCCGGCCGGCACGGCGCGCGGGGCGGGAACGACGGGGACGGCGGGAACGCCGCTGGGCCCGCTCGCCATCCTCGTTCCGCTCGGTGGGCCCGATCGGCGTGCTGGGCCCGACCGGCGCGCTGGGCCCGACCGGCGGGACCTGCGGCGGCGGCGGCGAGGGGCGACCAACAAGGCAATGGCGACAACGATGACGGCGAGGGTCGCCGACCCGATGATCACGACGTTCCGGTCGGAGTTGTGCGTGACCGGGGGAACGATCGCGTCCTGGGGTGCACCCGGCGCAGCGGCCGACTGCGCCGTGGCCAGGGAGACCGCATCGGTACTGGTCAGATCGCCGCTGGTGGTGATCACCTGTACCTCGAAGGCGATGCCTCCCTTGGCGAATGTCACGACGTACGCCGTCGCTGGGGAGCCTGATGCAGACACGTTGGCGATGTACCCGGACGCTCCCGACAAGACGGGAACCGCGAACGTGGCGGCAGACACGAGCGAGTACCCGGCGTCCAGATCACCCAGATAGCTCGCCGCTTGCGTCGCACGCTTGAACTGGAACGCCGAGATCACGATCCCGTCGCCGTTGAGCGGCTGATGGACCCAGAACCGATACAGACCACTGACATCACCATCGGCCAGCCCGGGAGCAAGGGACGCATTGGCATCACCGTCGCCACCGAACAAGTTCAGGTCGGACTGGTCGACCGGACCGTTCTTGGGGCCGGGGGGACTGGCCACAAATCCGGGAAGGGTCTCGGACAAGACAACCGACGACAGATTGCCCGGCACGGCGTCCGCGGCGACGGCCGCGGTCACCGAGGTGGCCGCAAGAACGAGCCCCAGAACAGTGGTCAATACTGCCGTCTTCGAACTGACGGCCAGATACCTCACTGGGCCCGACATGCCGAAGGTCCAAAGGGGTTGACGAGCAGACCGATCCGGCGAAGGTTACCCAACCGGCAGCGAGCTTGCGGCAATCCGCATCGAAGCGGCGGCCTGCCGCGCACGGGTTCCCGGACCCGGGCGAGGGCGAGGGCGAATCAGTACCCTAACGACGCGAGGTGTTGCTCGTAGCCGATCCCGTAGGCCGTGGGAGTCCCCGAGTAGTTGCTAATGAGCGAAGGCTCGCCGGTGCAACTTCCCACGAACCAGGCCCAACCGAGGTACGAGATCCCGTAGTGGTCGGCGAAATTCAGGAACGGGGGGTACAGCGAGTCGCCACAGTCGAGCTCTCCGAACTCTCCGACCACGATCGGCACCTTCGCCGACAGCGGTGCGAGCACGCCACTCCAACACAACGAGCTGTAGCACGGCGAGTAGTCCGGTTGGGACGGGGTGTTCCAATACACGTGAATGCTGGCGGCGAGTTGGCCCCGCGGGTCAACCGGCGCGTATTGGAGCCAGTGATCGAGATCCCCTGCGTACTGGGGCCCACCCACCATCGTCACGTTGGTCGCCCCCGTGGCGCGCACGACGTCGAGGAGCTGCTGCATCCCGACGGCCGGGTAGGTGAACCCTTTGCAGGTTCCTCCTGCGCTGCCGTCGAGCACGCATTTCCACGAAGCCGCGGAGTCGGTGTTGCGGTTGGGGTACGGCTCGTTGAACAGGTCGAAGATCACGGCCGGGTTGCCCTTGAACGCGTTGGCGACCGACGCCCAGAAGGCGGGGGCATATCGCTCGTCGGGCATGGGGACCTGACGTGTCGCCTTTCTCGAGCCACCCTTCGAGGAGAAATGCATGTCGATGATGACGTACATCCCGGCGGCGTTGAGCCTGTCGACGTACTGCTCGATGGCAACCTGGTACGCGTGTCCCGAGAAGGCGGCCCTTACTCCCTGCACGCCGAGCCAGCACGACTCGTTGAGCTGCACCCGCGCCGCGTTGAAGCCCCACGCCCTCATTCCCGCAATCGATCCTGCTCCGGCCTCCTGGGCACCGTCGAAGATGCTGTGCTCGTTCACACAGGCGTACTCGGTCCCCGACGTGTTGGCCCCGCGCAGGACGACGGTGTCGCCGTCCTGGTTCACGAAGCGGTTGCCGCTCACCGCGATCGACAGCGCCGGCTGTGCGCCCGCGCCGGTCGGGAGCAGCAACACCGGGAGGAGCAAGAGCACCGCCGCCGACGGCACCAACCAACGTAGTCTCACGGCACTCTCCGATCCTGTCGTTAGGCACGGGACCGTGGTACGGCTCGCACGGGCCATCCCTCTCGGCCCGTGCAACCGGAACACACCGTACTCCGCGCCCAGACGGGATCTGCGATGTCGGGGAACCGGGAACCGGGGGGCGCGTCGGGGCGTCCAAGGGTTCGGAGGTCGAGATGGAGGCGATGTGAAGACCACATTGGCGGTCCTGTCCCTGGCGACCCTGGCCGTTGTCGCGGGCGGGTGCGGAGGCGGGACGGCGGCATCGTCGGTCACGGTCGACCCGGCCGCCACCCCGCCGGGCTGGGTCGCGGTCGACTACGGCGCGGCCCAGATCTCGGTTCCCGCCGACTGGGTCGTCGGCGCGTGCCCCACGCCCTCGAAGGGCACGGTGATCCTGGGCACGGTCCTGGTCAACTGCCCGGCGTACGAAAGCAGCTGGCCCGCCGTCCGGGTCACCCCCGCCACAACCCCAGTGGCGACCAAGCTGTCCATACGGGTCAACGGCATCACGGTCTACCCGGTGCCATACCGCGGCCCGGGGCACGACATCGCCACCGATCAAGTGCCGAGCCTCGGGGTCCAGGTGAACGCGACCGGACCCCTCTACGCGAGGATCCTGGCCACCTTGACGCACTCCCCCCGCGGCGTGGTCCTGGCACGAGGATCAGCTCCGGCGCCACCGGGGACTTGGCACCGGGTGACCTTCGGAGGTGTGAGCATGTCCGTGCCGAGCACCTGGCCGGTCGAGCGATCAGAGGGGGCCGACGCATGCGAGCCGTGGGCCGCGCTCCCTCCGAACCTCGCCAGACGGGTGCATCTCTACCGCGGCTCCTCGACTCTCGTCCCGTGCCAGTTCACGAATGTCGTCTCGGTACGAGCCCTGTCTCCGGTGGACGGTGTCGTCATCGACCCGGGAGCCGCCGGGCCGTTCCCCTCCGCATCGTCCGACACCTCATGTCCGACCGTGAACAAGATCGCGGTCTGTCGGGCCATGTCCCAACCCCTCGATGTGCTCATTCTGGGTGTCCCGGTCCCCGGGCAGTCCCATCCGGTGGTGGTCGAGCTGGGACTGGGCGGGAGAGGCCTGACCGCCCGGACCATCTTCTGGTCCTTGTCGGCGGCGTAGCCACGAGGCGCTGTCACGTGACGTTTCGTCGGCTTCCCTTCCCGTCCCGGCGAGACAAGGATGGGCAGCGTGAGTGCTCCTATGCGGCTCCCAACGCGGGCGGTCGCCGCGCTCGGAGCGGTTGTGGCAGTCGTCCTCTCGGCCGGGTGTGCGGGAACCCCTGCGGGGAGAACGGGCACACCCACGTCACGACCTGCCTCCACGACCACGTCAACCTCCACGACCACGCCACCTGCCTCCACGACCACGCCACCGGGAACGGTCAAAGCCAGTCTTGCCGTGGTGGGCTGCACGACGACATACGGGGTGCCGCTGCCTTCGACATCTGCACCGCTGCACACCTCGGTAGAGGTGAGCATTCCAGGCACGTTGGCCGATGATCTGGCCGTCTACAGCGACGATCGTGGCTTCATGATGCTCCTGGGACCCAAGGGCTGGACCTGCCGCGCAGCGTACGGAGCAGACGGCAGCGGCGGTGTCGTGGTCTCCCCGCGAGGTGAGGCCGTCCCAGAGGCTTGGGGTGCGGGGTGGCACCTATCCGCTGGTTCTTCGGCCGAGGCGATCATCGGCTCCGAGACCTCGGCATGCCAGGGCTGTGGGGTAGGGCAGGCCTGTCCACTGTTCGCGGCCGCGGCGCGCGAGTACCAGAGCGAGTTCGGACGAGCCTGCCCCCAGTCCCGACCGACATCGGAGAGTGTCGAGCAACTTGGTCCCGGCGTTGTCGCCTTCCAAGACCCTCCGGATCTGGTGGGTGACGGGAACCCCTCGGGAGGACAGGACCCCGCCAATGGCGTCATGACGTATTACCCGATGGACAACAACGGGAGTTGGATCGCCACCTGCACCCTTCCCGGTACCGAGCACGCCATCTGCACCTCGGCACTGGACGCATTCATCTCGTGGTACGGACGGCAGTAGGTGCCTTTCGGGTGCAGGCGCGGCTGTCTAACGGGCGCTGAGGTCGAACACTCCGGCCTCGCTGGCCACGAATCCACAGGCCCCGAGGTAGAAGGACCGAAGTTCCGGCTCGAAATCCACATGGAGCCAGCGACACCCGGCCCCCCGGGCACCTTCGACGGCCGCGTCGACAAGACGCGTTCCCAGGCGGGTCCGCCGAGCTCCCGAAGCGACGCTCGTGTCGAGCAGGAAGGCGTGGAGGGCTCCGTCCCACGCCACGTTGACGAATCCGACCAGAAGGCCCTCGTCATCGCGCGCCGTCACCCAACCAAGGCTGTGCGCCTGCAGTCGCCTGACGACGCCATCCTCATCGAACTCCTGGCCCCAGGCGTTCTCGAAGAGCGAGCGCAACTCGCCGCTGCCGATCGTTCCCCGCCACTGTGTCCGCGGTGCCGCCCCGGGTGCCATGCCCCAATGGTGCCCTGTCATGCGCCGTCGCGCCGTTCGAAACAGTGATCGAGCCTCGATCAGTTGTCCAGCAGCGCAGGGGCGAGCTCTCGGTACTCGACGAGGGGAAAGGAATCTCGTGACTCCGCCACGACCTGGACACAGACGTGGTCCGCCCCGGCCTCGTAGTGCCGGCGCACGTGAGCAGCGATGTCGTCGAGGCTCCCCCAACACACGACGGCATCGACCAAGCGATCGCTTCCCCCTCCGGTGAGGTCGTCGTCTGTGTAGCCGAGGGCCCGGAGGTTGTTGGTGTAGTTGGGAAGGGTCAGGTAGCCGGCCATGAACGTCCTCGCCATTTGGCGCGCCTCACCGGCGTCGGCTTCGAGCACGACTGTCACCTCCGGGGCCAGGAGCGCGCCTGGTCCCAGGACTTGGCGTGCTCGGACCGTGTGCTCCACGGGGACGAAATACGGATGTGCCCCCGCGGCCCGCTCACGGGCCAACGCCAACATGCGCGGTCCGAGGGCGGCGAGCACCCGCCTGTCTGCGGCGACTGCGGTCTGGGCCGAGTCGAGGGCGTCGAGGTAGCCGACCATGTGCGCAAAGGGACGGGCGTAGCCCTCGGCCAGCGGGGCGTGGCTCGCCCCCAGGCCCAGGAGGAAGCGTCCCGGGTACCGGGTGTCGAGGTCGGCGACAGCGACAGCGACGTCGTCGGGAGTGGCGCTCCAGATGCTCACGATGCCGCTGGCAACCGTGACGTGCGTCGTCGCCGCGAGCAGACGCTCGAAGTGCGGGGAGAGCCCGGGGTCGAACCGACCGGAGGACCACAGCGCCGTGTACCCGAGGGCCTCGAGCTCCGCGGCGACGTCGGACGAGGCACGTTCTGGGGCTCGCCACGAACCGCTCCACCAGACACCCAACCGGCCGAGGTCCACACCGTCGAGCGTAGCGACGATGGTGGCCGCGCCGGTCCCGGGATCGGGTCAGGACGTCGGGTACACCATGGTGGCGGCGGCGATGTCGACGGCCAAGCGGCTCGACGGACCGTCTGCCCACCGGTAGAGGTCAGAGCCAGATACAACCAAGGTGATGAAAGAGCCCCCATTGGTGCCCAGTCGCTCGATGGATTTCATGGACCCGGTCGGGCCCAGGTCATTGGGCGGGGTGTTCCCCGACGACGCTGATGCAGTGGTCGTCGTGGGGGCCGGCGTGTTGCAGGCGCTCGGTGGTGGGGACACTCGCACGAACGCCACCAGGTTTCCGGCCTGATCGAAGATGGCGTGGGAGACACGGAACGCGAAGGACGCCACCTTGGTCGTCTGACCCGTCGTCGGATCGACCGACAGCACCGTGGTGGGAGCGGGTTGGCAGGCGCCGCCCGGTCTGATGACGACAATGCCCAGGTCGGTTCCCGACGCCAGGAACTGTCCGTCCGTCCAACTGGCGCTATCGGCGGAGAGCGACGTGGGTGGGCCGACGAAACGAGGATTCGTACCCGACGTCGGCTCGTCGAGTGCCAGGATCTTCACACCGAACTGGGCGTCGAGCAGTGCCTCGGGAGAGGTGCCGCCGGTACCGCTATTGAACACCCCGCTCATGGCCAACTCGGTGTCGTCGGACGACCACGACAGGCCTTGCACCACCGTGAAGCCGGTGGTGGAGTCGACGGTCCTCTCCGAACCAGTGGCAAGGTCTCGGACCACGACCGCTCCGGTGTTGTCGTTCAACCCGAGGTTCGTCCTCGGAAAGAGCCGGAAGAAGGCGAGCAACGAGCCGTCGGAGCTCACCGCGGGGTCCATGCCGTCGGTCACATACGTCAGTGTTCCTCCTGCGAGCGGGACTCTTTCGATCCTCGACTGCGGCCGGTAATAGGCGACGTAGGCGTCGGTCTTCGACGCAGTGATCGCCACCGGCTTTCCGAGGTGTCGGCCCGAAGAGTCCACGGGGGACGGACCCACCAGCGTGCGCAGGACCGTGCCCGTATCCGGCGCCAGGAGGACAACCGCCCCGTCGGATTGAATGGTGAGGAGCGCTCCGGTGCCACCGGCACCACCGAGGGAACCGGTCTCACCCGCTCCCCCCCAGACGTGCACACCTAGCGCGGCGACCGCCGCCACCGCGACGCAGACGGCCAGGCCCAGGCTCAGCCGAGACGCGCTCGCCCGGCGCGCCTGGGCAGGTGCGGCCTCGATCCCCGGCGCGGGACGCGAGGGGTGAATCCGAGGTGCGGCGTCACGGAACATCTCGCGCAGCCGGATCTCGGTGGTGGCGTCGGGTCCGGTCATGGCGACAACTCCTCTCGCAACCGTGCCAACCCCCGCTGGACGAGGCTGCGCACCGTCGAAGGACGGCACCGCAGGATGCCGGCGATCTCCTCCTCGGGAAGGTCCAGGTAGTACCGCAGCACGAGGGCCGTCCTCTGGCGTCCCGAGAGCCGGCCCAGCACGTCCCACAACTCACCGGGGTGATCGATCCCCGGATGGAGAAGCCCGGGACGATGACGATGTTCGACCAGACGCCGGCGATGATGGGAACGACACGCGTTCACGACCGACGCCCGCAAATACCTCTCGGGTTCCTCGGGTCGATCCCGCTTCGCTCCGAATCGTGCGAAGGTGTCCTGGACAAGGTCCTCGGCCGTCGGCACGGATCCCGTCAAGAAGGTGGCCAGGCGCACCAGATCGTCCCAAGAGCCGCGAAAGAGCTCCTCGAGGTCGCCCCGAGCATCACGATCGCTGGATGACCGATCACTGGTGGACAACGGCGCCGGTGCCTCCTGCCCCATACCTGAAGGACGCTCAACTCCCACCGCAGCGTTGCACCGGAAGGGAGAATTCTCCCCGAGCGCGCGGTGCTGCCCGTCTACTTCAGGTGCTCGTCTACTTCAGGTGCTCGTCTACTTCAGGTGCTCGTCTACTTCAGGGTGACGGACCCCGAGGTCACCGCGATCGAGGTCAGGCCGGCGCTCGACTCGCAGGCGGTGAGGAGCTGCGCGGTCGTCTGGCCGGAGAACGCCGTGGCGGTCGAGCCGGCGCCGTGGTCAGCGCCCGCGAACGAACCCGTCACCTTGGCCGTGGCCCCGGGCTTGGGGAGGGTGAACCCTTCGCCGCCGGAGGGGCCCGTGGCTCCCCCATAGCCGGAGAAGGTGAGGACGCTCTGATGGACCGTCGCCGGAGTCCAGGTGATGTCGATGATGAGCGGCCTCGAATTGAGCAGACTCGCGCACGAATTGGAGGCGCTGTTGAGCGTGACGGTACCGACTCCCCCGGTGATCCGGGAGACGTTCGACCCCGAGGTGACGCATCCGGCGGCGTTCACGGTGATCGACGTCGACTCGGCCGTTCCCCCCTTGATCGTCAGCGAGGGGGAGAACGTCAGAGAGCCCGTGATGCTGTTGCACCTGACACCGCCGGTGGCGACGGTGACCGTGGACCGGGGGGTGCTCGGGCTCGAGCTACAGCCGGTAGCCAGCACGGCCATCAGCCCGACCACAAGGAGAAGCGCCGACCGCGGCCTACACGTCACGGACATGACCCGTCCCCCTCACTGCCTGACCGGCGCGCTCGTGTCACGCGTCGCATGACGCGTCGGCCCGAACGGTAGCGCATGGCCCTGCAGCTCGACATCGAGGCATGGGCGTGGAGTCACCCCGGAGGCCGACGGGAGGCGAATTCCGTGACGATCCTCTCGAACATCTCCCGGTCACCTACGTACGGCGGGCTCTGGCGGGGCCAGTGCACGACGAAGTCCGTGACGCCCGTTTCGGCGTACCGTCCCACCGTGTCGTCGAAGGCGTCGAGCGACGACATCCCGGCATCGAGGCGCGGGCCGCTCAGCACGAGTCGCTCGATCGACGTGGGGTCGCGCCCCGTCCGGGCACATGCCTCATCCAAGCGCTCCATCTGCTCGCGCACCACACGCGCTCCCTTGTCGGCTCCGAGCAGCGCCTCCCCCGGGGCGAGATCGCCCGTCGTGACCCACGTGTGACCGTAGGCGACGGCCAGCTCCATCCCTCTCCGGCCCGTGGCTGCAACCGCGAAGGGCAGGCGGGGCCGTTGCACGCATCCCGGGTATGTGCGCGCCTCCCGCGCCGAGTAGAACCGACCCTCGTAAGAGGTCTCGGGCCCCCGGAGCAGGCGGTCGAGCAAGTCGACGAACTCGCCGAAGCGCTCCACACGATCGGCAGGCGACAGCGGGTCCTGCCCGAGCATGACGGCGTCCCATCCCTCGGCACCGGCGCCGACCCCGAGGGTGATCCGACCACCCGAGAGATCGTCGAGCGTCACGAGCTCGCGTGCCAAGGGCACCGGATGCCGGAAGTTGGGCGACGCCACGAGGGTGCCGAGCCGGATCCGCTCGGTGGCGACCGCACCGGCCGCGAGGAAGGGGACGGCGCCGAACCACGTCGCATCGCGCAGGGTTCGCCATGCCAGGTGGTCGTAGGTCCAGACGTGGTCGAAGCCGAGCTCCTCCACACGGCGCCACAGATGCCGAGCGGTCGACCAGCGAAACTCCGGAAGGAGAAGGACACCGAGGCGCAGGGGCCGGGCGCTACCCATCTCCGACGTCCCCGGTGCTCTTGAGCCGATGCCTTCCTGCCTGCCAAGCTGACCGCATGCCCATCGTCCTCGTCCACGGCGTCCCCGAGACGCCCGCCGTCTGGGAGCACCTGCGATCGGAGCTCAGCCGGAGCGACGTCGTCACCCCCCAACTCCCGGGCTTCGGGTGCCCACGACCGGCGGGGTTCGGCGCCACGAAGGAAGAGTACGTGCAGAGCCTCGTGTCCGAGCTCGAGGCCCTCGCGGCTCAGGGTCCCATCGACCTGGTGGGCCACGACTGGGGTGGCGGCTTCGTCGTACGCGTCGTGAGCACCCGACCCGACCTGGTGCGCTCGTGGGTCACAGACGCGGCCGCCATCGGCGACGTCAATTTCGAGTGGCACGACTTCGCCAAGATCTGGCAGACGCCGGGAGAAGGCGAGCAGTTCTTCGAGCAACAGCTGGCCACCTCGCCCGAGGAGCGAGGTTCGGTCTTCGAGATGTTCGGCGTGCCTCCTGATCGGGCCGTGGCCCTCGGCAGCTGGATCGATCCGGTGATGGCGCAGAGCATCCTGGCCCTTTACCGGTCGGCGCTCGACGTGGGCAAGGAGTGGGGCCCGGGGTTCAGGGACATCCCGAAGCCCGGGCTCGTGCTCGTGCCCACCGAGGACCCCTTCCTGTCGGGCGACGGTGCCGCATCGTCGGCGGGCCGAGCGGGCGCGCCCTTGATGAAGCTCGAAGGCATCGGACACTGGTGGATGCTCCAGGACCCGGGGAAAGGCGCACAGGTCCTCGAGGAGTTCTGGGCGTCACTGGACTGAACTTGGCGCCGAAGGCCGAAAGGCCGGGGCCGACAGGCTGTGGCCGAGAGGCCGCAGATGCCCGCAGCGGTGCGGGTGGGAGGTGAAGGTCGTCGTGGAGTGGGAGGACTGGACCAAGAGACTGAAGACGGCGCTGGGTGCAAACGCGATTGTTCGCCTGCGTGAGCTCTTCGCTCCTGGAGGGGTTTTCAGCGACCCCGTCACGGCGCCGACCACGGACATCAAATCAGTCGAGGACATCACCGACTCGTCGTTCCCCGACTGGCAACAGGAGGTCACGTCGTCACACGGAGACCAAACGGGCGGTGCCTTCGAATGGGTCGGTAGCGGCACCCTGGGGCCCGGAATGCGCATCGAGATGCAGGGCTGCACGATGGTCGAGCTCGACATCGACGGACAGGTCACGAGATGGCGCGACTACTTCGACCTGAAGGAGATCGAGAAGCAGATGGGTGCCACCATCGAGGACTTTCAGGACAACACCGGAACCTGACACCGCGTGGGGTTGCCGGCGTCCGCTCGACGGTCAGCCCCCTTCTCGCCAATCAGCGTGGAGACCGCGTTGGCGGGCGAAGCGCTGCGCCGAGATCGTGGTGCCGTTGATCGCCGATCTCTCCTCGGGCGTCACACCGCCCGGTCCCCCGGCCAACCATGCCACCACGGCGCCGGGGACAGAAGGTGGTGCTCCGGGAAAACGGCCCACCAGCCCGAGGCGCTCCTGGGCGAGCACCATCCGCTCGGTCAACACATAGCCAGGCTCGACGTTCACGACGAAGATCCCGCTCGGACCCAGTTCCACGGCGAGGATGCCTGCCACCCGGTGAAATGCCCCCTTGGTCACGGCGTACCCGAGCCCCCATCCCCCCTCCCCGGTCGGTGCCGGAGGATCGCTCGTCGCCACTGCGGAGGTGATGTCGATGATGGTGCCCTCACCACGCTCGAGCATCCCCGGGAGAACCGCCTTGATCAGCACCAGCTGAGCCACGACGTTCGCCTGAAGCTTGGCCGCGACCATGTCGAGATCCAGATCGAGGAAGCGCTCCATGCTCCCAGGACCCGTGTGGACGGCGTTGTTGACCAGGACGTCCACACGCCCCCACTCGGCCAGGACGCGTTCGGTGGCGGCCACGAGCGAAGCGTGATCGAGCAGGTCGGCGCGAATGGACAGGGAACGACCACCGGCAGCTTCGATCTGGCGCGCCGTCGTCTCGAGGCTTCCGGGCACGGGCTCACCGCCGGGAGAGGCGGACTCGTCGAACGCGTCACCCTCTCGCATGGTCCGGGCGGTGATGGCGACGTCCAGGCCGGCTCGGGCCAGAGCCAGGGCCGACGCCTTGCCGATGCCACGGCTCGCGCCGGTCACGAGAGCGATACGACGATCGACGGGCATGACCCGGGAGAGTACCCAGTTTCAATCACCCTGGGTTCGGGGTCAGATCAGGTGCGAGCCTTCTCGCGACGACTCATGGCGCGCAGGCGACGCCGCTCCCGCTCGTTCGTTCCGGCCCAGTACCCGACGAGATCGGGAACAGCCAGTGCGTACCTGAGGCATTCGGCTCGGACGGTGCAACGTGCACACAATTGCTTGGCGCGTGCCGTCGGACCGCCGCGGTCGGGGATGAACATCTCCACACGTTCGCCGCGACATGCGCCCAGGGTCTGCCACCTCGGGCGCCGAAGCAGTTGTACGACCACCGACGAGACGCTGTCGACGGCGTCCTCGCTCGTGGGTTCACACGCGGACTCCGCGGACATGGCGAGGCTGGACATGTCCAGGCTTTCGGCACTCCTGACCAGCCTCTTTAGCGCGCCCTGGCTGGCCACCACGCTACGTGGGCACAACGAGGCACAAGCACACGGTCGACCACGTTCAGCGGTCGTCACTGAGGCCGGCGGACTCCATCGCCCCCCGACCCGTGGATGAACCGCGGCACCGGAGTGCCCGGCGGTTAGCCTCGAAGTGTGCGGGCTCAGACCGACGAACGGGTCGCAGTCGTTGCCAAAGGCATCCTCGCGGCAATCGTGAAGGAGGCTTCTGACAACGATCTGTCAGGACCGTTCTCGCTCGACGACATCCTGCGCGCCTGGCTCAAGCATGACGCCGAGACCGTCGCCAAGCTGCCCGACCCACCGGGAAGCACGGGAACCTCCAGCAGCCAACGCCGCACGTACTGGTTCTACGAGGGGTGCCAGGTCCTGGAGGAAGGGGCACGAATCGCCGAGGTCGGCGACGGCAAGTTCGCCATCGCCTCGCTCAAGGTGCTGTCGACCCAGACCCCCGATCCGCAGGCAACCAACGCGACGGAGCCGGACTCCGGGAACTGAGCCGGACTCCGGGAACTGAGCCGGACTCCGGGAACTGAGCCGGACTCCGGGAACTGAGCCGGAAACCGGGAACTGAGCCGGACATGGGGGACTGAATCTGCCCGGCACCTTGCCGGCCCAGCCGCGACACGGGCCAGATGCCGCGACCGGGCAAGACAGCGGGAGTCCTGGGTACTCTCGTTGCTCGTGGAACTTCATCTCAGCCAGGATGCCGACGCCGACGCGCTTCTGTCGAAAAGCCCGTTCGCTCTCCTCGTGGGCATGGTTCTCGACCAGCAGGTACCCCTCGAGTGGGCCTTTGCAAGCCCCCTGCAGCTCGAGCGGCGCCTCGGGAAGTCACTCGACCCCAAGCGCATCGCCTCGATGGACCCCGAGGCCCTGGCGGCGGCGTTCTCGGCCAAGCCCGCGCTGCATCGCTACCCGGGATCGATGGCGGGGCGTGTCCAGGAGCTGGCCCAGCTCGTGGTCGAGCGCTATCGGGGACGGACCGAGGCGATCTGGGAGGGAGCCCCAACAGGCGCCGAGCTCTTTCGACGCGTGAAGGAGCTCCCAGGGTTCGGTGAACAGAAGGCCAAGATCTTCGTGGCGCTGCTGGGCAAGCAACTCGGTGTGAGGCCCGAGGGCTGGGAAGCGGTGAGCGCACCGTTCAGCGATCCCGGCACCTTCCGTTCCGTGGCGGACATCACCGATAACGACGCGCTTCGCAAGGTGCGAGAGTTCAAACAGGCCTTGAAGGCAGCGAACAAGGCGAAAGGACCCACGGACAAGGCGGCACCGGCGAGCCACGGGTCCGGGCGATCGGCGACGAAGAAGGCTCGATCGGTCCAGAAGGCGGACAATACGGCCGGAACATCGACGTCGACAGCCAAACGAAGGCGATCTGCCGAACCCGCCGGGAAGCGTTGAGCACTCCCGGAACGCAAGGACTCGTCGACAGGCACCTCTACCTCTGCACTGCTGATCGTCCCGACCTCGCCGCATTCCTGGCGTCGTGCATCGCCGGGGGTGTCGACGTCGTGCAACTGCGCGACAAGCACCTCGAAGCGCGCGCGCTCGTCGAACGAGCCCGGCTGGCCGCCCGAGTGTGCACGGACCACGGCGTGCCCTTCATCCTGAATGATCGCCCTGATCTTGCTCTCGAGGTCGGGGCCGACGGCGTCCACGTGGGCCAGGACGACGCCCCTCCCGCGCTGGCGCGCCGCATCCTGGGACCGACGGCCATCATCGGGCTCTCGACACACGCGCCCGAGGAGCTGGAAGCCAGCCGCGACGAGCCCGTCGACTACGTCTCGGCAGGCCCGGTGAATCCGACGCCGACCAAACCCGGAAGGCCCGGAACCGGCAGCCGGTACATCGCCTTCGCCGTCGCCGAGGCGGGACGACCGGTCTTCGTGACCGGCGGCGTCACCCCTGACACGATCCCCTCGATGGCGGCGGCCGGGGCACGCCACTTTGTCGTCGTCCGGTACCTGACCCAGTCCGACGACCCCGGGCGCGCTGCGGCACGGTTGCGAGCCGTCATCGAGCGGCACCTGACGGGGACGGGCACACTCAGCGTTGAACCCTGAGTCCCTGAGTCCCTGAGTCCCTGAGTCCCTGAGTCCCTGAGTCCCTGAGTCCCTGAGTCCCTGAGTCCCTGAGTCCCTGAGTCCCTGAGTCCCGAACCGAAACGCGCCTGACGTCAGGGCCCTTGCCGTTCGAGCCACCCCGCCAGCAGGGCGACGGCACGGGGGTCGGCGCGCAGCCGGTGGCCGGCTCCGGCCAAGATCCGCAGCTCGGCGCGCGTGCCCGCGCACTCGGCGAGCCGGCGACCATCGGCGACCGGGACCTCCTCGTCGTCGGCGCCGTGGACCACGAGGAGCGGTCGCGGTGACAACCTGGCCGCGGCTTGTTCGGGCCTGAGCGCGACGAAGGCCTCGGCCCACTCCCGGCGATCGGCGGGGAATCCCGGAGAGCGGATGGCGCCGACGCGCCGGGCGTACTCGACCATGTCGGTGCCCTCGGTCGCCCAGTCGGCGAAGGTGGCGGGCGAGCCGAAGCACGCCACCCCCCTCACACGGGTGTCCTCGGCCGCGACGCACAGGGCGAGCGCTCCCCCGGTTCCGAATCCCACGACCCACACGCCGCCACCGCGGGCGATCTCCGCGGCGTGGTCGACGATGGCACGCAGGTCCTCGTACCACCCGGAGAGGGAGAAGTCACCGTCCGATGCGCATACGCCGCGCAGACATCCGACCACGACCGGCCACCCTGTCTCATTGGCGATGTGGTCGGCCAGCGTCGGCAAGGTGTCGGCGACGCGCTCGGCCGAGTCCCGCTCGACCGGGAACCCATGGCAGAGGACGAGCACGTTGGCCTGATCGGGGCGGGCAGAGGGTCCGCGCGCCACGTGCACGGACAACGATCCCGCCGGGCCGTCGATCCTCCCCCACTTCGTCGGCAACGTCGTGCTCTCCAGGCCGCCCCGCCGCGCCCGTCCGCCGCGGACTCAGGTCCGGCAGAAGCGCCCGGGAAGGGGCCTCTGGGCCTTCAAAGCGCAGGGGACGTCGAGCGCGGGGGGACGCTGCAGGTCTTCGCCCGGATACCTCTGGAAATGGCTCCCGGGCATGCCCGTGAACCTACTGCGCTCCGCGCGGGTGGCTCGTGAAGCACCCGAGGGACACGCGACGCCAGTATGGAGTCAGATCCCGATGCGCTGGGCGAGAAGCTCGCGGTGGTAGCTGGGGTCCCCGAGCATGAGCTCGGACGACTTGGCCCGCTTGAAATAGAGGTGGGCGTCGTGCTCCCAGGTGAAGCCGATCCCTCCGTGGATCTGGATGTTCTCCGCGGCGGCGTGGAAGAACGCCTCCGAGCAGTACGACTTGGCCAGGCTGGCGACCACGGGGAGCTCCTCGGAGTCCTCGGCAGCGGCCCAGCCCGCGTAGTACGCAGCCGACTTGGCCGACTCCACCTCGAGCAGCATGTCGGCGCACTTGTGCTTGATGGCCTGGAACGACCCGATGGGCCGCCCGAACTGGATACGCGTCTTGGCGTAGTCGACGGCCATGTCCAAGCACCGTTGGGCTCCTCCGACCTGCTCGGCGGCGAGTGCCACCGCGGCGAGGTCGAGTGTCCTGGAGAGCACGGGGGCGGCGGCCCCCTCCTCCCCCACGAGGCGGCCTGGGGTGGACGCGAACTCGATCCGAGCCTGCTTGCGGGTCTGGTCCATCGTCGCCAAGGGCGTGGCGGTCATCCCCGCGGCGCCACCGTCGACGGCGAAGAGGCTCACCCCGTTGTCGGTCCGACCGGCCACGAGGACGAGGTTGGCGCTGTGCCCGTCGACCACGAACATCTTGTGGCCGTCGAGCTTCCACTCATCGCCCTGGCGCGTGGCCGCCAACGTGATCCCGTCGGTGTCCCAGCGTCCACTGTCCTCGGTCAGCGCGAGGGTGGCGATGGTCTCACCTGAGGCGATCCCCGGCAGCAGGTCCTTCTTGGCGGCTTCGTCCCGGCTCGACAAGAGCGCGTTGGCAGCGAGGGCGATGGTCGAGAAGTACGGGGCGCACAGCAACGCCGCCCCCATCTCCTCGAACACCACGGTGAGCTCGACGTAGCCGAATCCGACCCCCCCGTACTCCTCGGGTATCGCCAGCGCCTGCAGCCCGAGCTGGTTGGCCATCTGCTCCCAGACGGCCCGATCGAAACCCTCGGTCGTCTCCATGAGGCGCCGTACCTCGGTGACGGGAGACTTGTCCTCCAGGAAGCGGCGCACCGATCGCCGCAGCTCCTCCTGCTCCTCGCTGAAGGCGAAGTTCATGACTCTGGGTCCCCCTCGTCGGGTCCTGGGAAGGCTCTCGTGGCTCGTCACAGCGGGCCGGTCGTGCCACCGCTCGGCCCGGCGGGTGCCCGACCTGGGGCCCGAGGAGCCAGAGCGTCCGTGCTCGCCGGCTGCTGACGTCCGTTGTCTACCAGACGCCGAGTGTTGTTGACCAATGTGTCAATAAGAGCGGACGCGCTCAACCGCGCCGTTCCCGGCGGACACGCGTTCACGGACCGAGGCGCTCCCAGTCCTTGCCGTTCGTGGTACGCCACAGTCCCGATGCGGCCTCGCACACCCAACCGTGGGTCGCGTCGACGAACACGACGTTTCCGCTCCCGCCGTCGACGAGGCCCGACTTGTCCAGCCCTGCCACCACTCCCCAGGTGTGCCCGCCGTCGGTGGTCTCGAACACGCCGGAGCGGTCGGGAAACAGCCACGCATCCTTGGTCGTCAAGACGGCCAGGTTCTCGTGTCCGAGCGAGTAGGGCGTGACGTACCCCTCCGACGACAGGCCGCCGCCGGAGGGTAGGACCCTCCCTCCGGTCAACACCGGCGCGTTGGCCGCTGCGGCCAGGCTCCAGTGCTCGCCGCCGTCGCTCGAACGGTACAGAGCCTTGGCCTGCGATCCCGCACTGGCCTGCGACGCGCACACCATCCACAGGTCTTCGGTCCCCGACGCGGCGATCTGCTCGCCGAAGTCGAAATACGACGGACACGGGTCGGCCCGCGACCCCCACGTCCGTCCCCCGTCGGCGGTGTAGGTGAGGGAGCCCGCCGCCGCAGGTGCGGGCGCTCTGGACGCGAAGCTGAGCACGTACGCCCTGCTCGGGGTGATCCGGGCCATCTCGATGTTCTCGTCGCTGACCGACACTTCCGAGTCCTCTCGAAGCGGAGGCGCCGCGCCGGGCTGCGCCCACGTCTGCCCGTTGTCGGTCGAGATCTCCACCAGGACCGGGCACGACGCCCCCGCGGACGAGCTGATGGGGCATGTCCCCACGACCGCCCACACGTCAGGGCCGATGGCGCTCACGTCGGAGACGACCGGACCCACGCCGGCGCGGGTCCAGGTCCGGCCGCCGTTGGCGGTGATCCACAGGGGGACGATCCCCGTAGACGAGGGAGGGCCTCCCCAGAGGTAGCCGTGGACGGCGTCGGAGAACTCGAACTGGGCCGGGAAGCTCATCGGCAGGCTGGGATCGGCCACCGTCCAGGAGCCGCCTCCGTCGGTGGACACGGCCAGCACGGTCTGGGTGCTGTGGACGGCAAGGGCGAAGCCGCGGAGGTCGCCGACGAACACGACCGACGCCAGATCCGTGGACGGGACCGGTGTACCCAGGGCCAACAGCCCCGTCTGGGAGTCGAACGCGGCGAAGGTCTGTGATGTTGTCGGTCCCGACGCGACCGCGCCGATCACGACCCCCAGGGACAACGCCCCCACGGCCACCGCGCCCATAGCCGAGACGACGCGACGGCGGCGCAGGTGCGCGGCGCGAGCCAACACGGCCCCCAGGGTGCGGGCCGAAGGCTCCGGTGGCGAGGGGTCATCCAGATGCTCGAACATCGCGTCCTCCCCGAATACCTCGTTCCTCGAGCTGATGACGGAGATGGGCAAGCCCGCGCGAGGCGTGGCTCTTCACGGTGCCCGGAGAGCAGCCCAGCGCGTCGGCGACCTCGAGCTCGGGCCAGTCGGCCAGGTAGCGCAGCACCACGACCTCGCGTTGGCGCCGCGGCAGGCGCCCAAGGGCGCGGGCGATGTCGATGCGCTCCGACAGGTGTGCCTCCACGAGGGCGACCGGTTCTCCCCCCGATTCCGTGGCCCGGCTCCGTCGCCGGAGCCGGTCGATGGCGAGGTGCGTGGCGACCGTCACCACCCAGCCGTGCGGGCTGTCCCTAAGCCGCGCCCAGCGCAGGTGGGTACGGGCCAGGGTCTCTTGAGCCACGTCCTCGGCATCTCCCCTGTCCCCCAACACCCGGAACGACACCCGGTATGCGAGCCGGTACAGGTCAGGGAAGACCTCCTCGAATCGCACCGCCTCGGCCACGGCCCGTTCCCTCCTCGCCTGGTCCCCGGGTCTACCAGGTCTCACGTCCAGCCACCCCTGGGACGTTGACACGATGGATCGCCGCGTTCGCCCCCCGTTTGGCCGCGTATGGCCGCGAGTGCCGGCGTGTGTCGGCTTCGGGCGCCTGGCTCTTCAGCCCCAACAGGCCGGAGGCGGCGTGATGGCTTCCAGACCGCCGCCGTCGGTGGCGAACACCTGACGGGTCGGACCGTCGACCGCCAGGAGCTGGACGTCGCTTCCTTCCGCATCGGCCAGGTGCGTCTGGGCCCGGATCACACCGCTGCGCGGATCGGCACAGGCCATCACCCCGTTCTGGTTCACCACCACCAGAGCCCCGTTTCCGTAGATCGTCGACGCGCCCATGATCCACCGGAAGACGCCGTCGGGTTGCGCCTCCTCCAGCTCCGAGCTCGGGGGGCCCACCATCGCCAGGTCCGACTGTCGAAGGAGGATGGTCTCGCCGAGCATCCCGGTTCGAAACGACATCCACACTCCACCGCCAACAGCGGTGAGCACGCCGCCAGCAACGGGGTCGGTCGCCGCGCTCTGTGCCGACGTCGCCGTCAGCAGACGACCGCTGCGGGCGTCGAATTCGAGGACCGCGGCGTCGACCGTCTTGCCCGAGATCGTGGGATACGACAACGCCACGTACAGATACCGCTGTGTGGGATCGACGGACAGGCTGGCGACCGTGCCCGAGGTGATCGGCACCGAGAACAAGACCGCTCCACGACCTGCGTCGACGAGGACCAGGGTCTGCCCATACCCGATCCACACGGTGCCGCCCGGACCCGACGTGATCGACAACGGGTACTCACTGGGGGGCGTGGGTACCGCAGAGCGGGGCGAAGGCAACGGGATCTGGCGCACCACAGCCAAGGTGCTGGGATCGACCTGGCACAACAAAGGCCCCGCGGCGTCGCTGATGGTGGCACGCCCGCACGCGATCCACAGGTACCCCGCGGCCAGGAAGAGGGCTCCGGCGGAGAAGGTGGCGCCGCTCTCGGTCGTCGCCCAGCCGATGTCGATGCGTTGGAGGACCCACGGACCCTGGTCGGTGGGATGAGACGAGACGAGGGAGAAGCCGGCGTCGATGGCGAGATCGACGATCTGGGGGCACGTTCCGGCCACGACGGTTCGCTGCTGCCACGACGGGACGACGGGCACCGTCGTCGGCGATGCACCGGGCGCGGCGACGCCGACCGAGCCAGCGCAGGTGTCCGACGTCTGAGGAATCGTCGTCTCTGTCGGCGAGGGCGCGGACGTCGTCGGCGCAGCCGAGGTCGACGTCGCTCCCCCCAGGCTGGGGCCGGTCCGACCCGGAGGTTGCCGAGCCGCCTCACCCGAGTGGGAGCAGCCGGCCAGAGCCAGGAATGCGGCCGCGGCCGCCACCGTCACCCTGGATCTCGAGGAGATCACCCTACCCATCGTGAATTCCACGTCGGGGACCACGGTTCCGTTCGCACCACACCCGGCTTAGAGTGCGGACATGCCCCACTACGAAGACAGCCTGCTCGAGGTCCACAGGGTCGTGGTCGGCCCCATGGACAACAACGTCTACGTGATCCGCAGCAAGGGAACCGGGGACG
>JGI12269J14319_10001371_pt1 | contig 24364 bp, 20 predicted proteins | sample PeaSoiSIISIP2007_FD_14319 | JGI IMG/M metagenome (IMG submission 14319)
TACCTTCCATCGTGACGGGAATCGCCGCCTACACCCTGATCGTCCGACCCATGCACCACTTTTCGGCCTGGGCGGGTGGCGTGGCGCTGGGAACCATGATGATCCCCATGATCACTCGCACCACGGAAGAACTGGTGAAGCTGGTGCCCCGGTCCGTGCGCGAATCCGCGCTGGCACTGGGGATCCCGGAATGGAAGACCATCCTGAGCGTGGTCGTGACCACGGCCCGCAACGGGATCCTGATGGGCGTCCTGTTGTCCCTCTCGCGCATCGCCGGCGAAACGGCGCCGCTGCTCTTCACCGCATTCAACAACAATTTCTGGTCCGCCTCTCCGAACCAACCCACCGCCTCGCTCACCGTACAGATCTTCACCTACGCCATCTCGCCCTTCGACGACTGGCACGACCAGGCGTGGACGGGCGCCTTGACTCTTCTGCTCCTGGTGGTGGGGGTGAATCTGATGGCACGAATCTTCGTCAAAAGAACAGGGAGGGCCGTCGGATGACGCAGCCGCCGGAAATCCAACCGCAACCCGGCGCGACCGCCGACGGCGCCGCGACCAGGAAGCAGATCGAAGTCCGGGGCTACAACGCCTGGTTCGGGTCCAAGCAGGTCCTGAAGGACGTGAGCCTCTCCTTTCCCGGCCCCGGCGTCACGGCGATCATCGGCCCTTCGGGGTGCGGAAAGTCGACGCTGCTTCGCGGCATCAACCGCATGCACGAGACCGTCCCCGGTGCGCGAAGCACTGGACAGATCCTGTTCCAGGACAGGAACCTCCTGGACAGGCGCCTGGACGCGGTGCAGGTGCGGCGCAGCATCGGGATGGTGTTCCAGAAGCCCTCGCCGTTCCCCACCATGACCGTTAAGGAGAACGTGCTGGCGGGACTCCGGTTGAACGGGGTGCGGGACCACGCGAAGCTCCAGGAGAAGCTGGAATGGGCGCTGCGCAAGGCGGCCCTCTGGGACGAGGTCAAGGACAGCCTGGACCGTCCGGGAGTCGCCCTCTCTGGTGGCCAGCAGCAGCGACTCTGCATCGCCCGCGCCCTCGCCGTGGACGTCCATGTGCTTTTGCTGGACGAACCGTGTTCCGCCCTGGATCCGATCTCCACGGCCAAGGTGGAGGAGCTCCTGCTGGAGCTGCAGGACTCTCTCACCATGGTGATCGTCACCCACAACATGCAGCAGGCGGCGCGCGTGTCCAAGTCGACCGCCTTCATGCTCGACGGAAACCTGATCGAATTCGACGTCACCCGGAAGATCTTCGAGAATCCGGCGCAGAAATTGACCGAGGACTACATCACGGGCAGGTTCGGGTAGGGCCTCCGCGCGACGCTGCGCTCCCGGGGGAGCGTCGCCGGAACCTGGGCCGGAGACGGTTCGAGGCCTTCCTCGCGGACGGGATGCCAACCTGCGGGGGATTAGCTATTCAAGGCCGATCGCGCAGGGGTGGATTTTCCTCCCCGGCGAACAAGGGGTCGCACGCATGAACTGGATCGTCGACGAGCCGTTCCGATCCGCGGGTCAGCTCGGGATCGCCGCCGCCGCCGGCATGGCCATCCACCCCCTGGGATCCAGGATCGCGAGGCGGTTGGCCCGCCACACCCAGACGGAGTGGGATTCGCTTTTCCTGGACGCGGTCCTGGCGCCGGCACGGATCGGACTGCCCTTGCTGGGGATGCAGATCGTCCTCCCCTTCACCCGATGGGCCGGCGGCGACCAGACCCTCGACAGGGCCATGGAGCTGGGGTGGATCTTCGCCGCGACTTGGTTCCTGCTCCGTCTGCTCGCCCAGGTCGAAGGCTTCGTGGCTGGACGCCTTCTGCACGCGGGGGTCGACAACCTCCGCGAACGGCGAACCGCCACCCAGGTCCGACTCCTGCGACGCATCCTGTCCGTCACCGTGCTCTTCCTCGCCGTGTCGCTGGGCCTCCTGTCGTTCGAGCAGGCCCGCAGGCTCGCGGCGGGACTCCTGACCACCGCCGGCATCGCCGGAGTCGTGCTGGGTCTCTCCGCACAGAAGACCCTGGGGAACCTGCTCGCCGGGATCCAGATCGCCATGGCCCAACCCATCCGTCTGGACGACCTGGTGGTGGTGGAGGGCGAATCGGGCCGGGTGGAGGAGATCACCCTGACCTATGTGGTGATCCGAATCTGGGACCACAGGACCCTGATCCTCCCGATCTCCTATTTCCTGGAGAAGCCATTCCAGAACTGGACCAGGACGACCGCCGAGATGCTCGGAACGGTGGACATCACCACGGATCCGGAAGTTCCAGTCGAGGAGTTGCGCGCCCAGCTGCGACGATTCGTGGGAGCCCACCCGCTTTGGGACGGCCGGGTCTGCAGCTTGCAGGTCGTGGAATGGGAATCCAACACAGTGAAGCTGCGAGCGGTGGTCTCCGCCTCGGACAGCGGAAAATGCTGGGATCTTCGCTGCGAAGTCCGCGAGGCGTTGCTGGCCTTCCTGGTGAAGGAACATCCCGGAAGCCTGGCGCGGACGAGGATCGCTCTGCAGGGGCCCAAGGCGATCGGATAGATCCTCCAGGCGTTCAGAGCCTGGAGAACACCGGCAGGTACTGGAATCCCTCTCCGATGAGAAGCCCCAGGGCGGCTCCGACCAGGACGTCCGTGGGGTAGTGGACGCGCAGGTAGACGCGGGAAAAGGAGACCAGTACCGCCAATGGCAGGAGGACCGGCAGCAGTTCGGGGAGGAAATGGCCCACGTACAGGGCGATCCCGAGATTGTTCATGGCATGCCCCGAAGGGAAGGAAAACCGGTCGGGAGGTGGCTGCAAGGGCTCCAGGTCGTTCCTTTCGTAGGGCCTCGTGCGGTTGAATCTGCTTTTAAGGAGCTTGTATAGAACAATGGAAAAGATTCCCACAGCGGTTCCTCGCCAAACCAGGGCGAAACCCGGCACGAGACCCATCCTCCAGAGCACCCAAGGAACCACGAACACCCAGCTCCACCCGTCGCCGAGACGAGTGGCCAGGCGCATCAGGAACGCGTTGAATCCGTGGGATGGCTGCTTCCACCAGGGAAGGATCTTGCCTGTTTCAAAGGCAGTCAGCCTCCGTTTCCATTGCTCCGATTCGTTGTCCACCGATAGGTCCCAAGCTACAAACGCCTAGGACGCGGAAACTTGAACAAAAACGCTAAACAGGATATCGTGGTCCGATACTAGATTTATGGGTGAAAGGTCCTCATGGACCAACAACACAACGAAAAGCACCCTGAGAGGGTACGAGGGGGATAGCATGAGGGCACTCATGGAGAAGGGACGGCGGTTCTTCAGGACTCCGGCCTTCGTTTCAGTGTTGCTTCTGGCGGCCGCGGGAATCGTCGCTGCCGTCACCGATTCGGTTCCCAAGGCCGATTCGGCCGCGAAATCGGATGTCGCGATCCACTCCGCGGCGCCGACGGCCGCTGCGGTCGCCGCGGTCCCGCTCAAGGAGTCCTTCCACTACTTCGCGTTCATGACCTCCGACCGGTTCTCCCCCGCCGAGAGGATCTCGCTGTGGGTGGTGCTGGGCGTGGCCATCTGCGGGCTCCTGTACGCCTTCCTGCTCATGCGACAGGTACTGGCCGCCGACAAGGGCACCGAGCGGATGCAAGCCATCGCGGCGGCGGTGCGCGAGGGGTCCAACGCCTACCTGCGGAAGCAGTTGTCCACGGTGGCCGTCCTGATCGTGGTCCTCGTGGGAGCTCTCTACGTCGCCAAGGGCATGCAGAGCGGATTCGATTCCCCGTTCGCCATCGGCAGAGCCGCCGCCTTCCTGGCTGGAGCCATCTTCTCCGCAACCGTGGGCGTGGTCGGCATGCGCCTGGCCACCTCGGGCAACCTGCGCGTGGCCGCAGCCGCCTCCCAGGGGTTCGGCAAGGCCCTCATGCTGGGCTACCGCACCGGAACCATCACCGGAATGCTCACCGACGGACTGGGCCTCCTGGGCGGCACCATCATCTTCATGATCTACGGGGAACACGCCTACGAAGCCCTTCTGGGCTTCGGTTTCGGCGGCACCCTGCTGGCCCTGTTCATGCGCGTGGGCGGAGGCATCTACACCAAGGCGGCGGACGTCGGTGCGGACCTGGTGGGCAAGATCGAAAAGGACATCCCCGAGGACGACCCCCGAAACGCTGCCACCATCGCCGACAACGTGGGCGACAACGTGGGCGACTGCGCCGGCATGGCCGCGGACATCTTCGAGTCCTACGAGGTCACCATCGTGGCGGCCATGATCCTCGGATGGGCCTCCTTCGGCCACAAGGGCGTGATCTTCCCCATCCTGGTGCGCGCCATCGGGGTGTTCGCCTCCATCGTCTCCACCTACCTCGTGCGGGCCGGCAACAAAGGCAACGTGGCATCGGCCATGAAGTCCATCAATGTCGGATTCATCACGGGTTCGCTCCTTTCCGTCCTCGGGTTCCTGGTCTTGGGATGGTCGTACCTGCGCTTCGACGCGGGCATGGTGACCCAGGGCGTGCTCAATCCGGCCGCCTGGGAATCCATCAAGTCCCTCCCCTACTGGGCCAACCTGGGACAGGTGGGCCTGGACATGCGCCCGGCCATCACCACGCTGATCGGGGTGATCCTGTGCATCGCGCTCAACCGGGTGACGGAATACTTCACGGGAACGGAGTTCAATCCGGTCAAGAACCTGGTCAAGACCTGCAGGACCGGACACGCCACCAACATCATCGAGGGCCTGGCCCTGGGATTCGAATCGGCGGTGTGGACCGTGCTTGTCCTGGCCGTCGCCATCTTCTCCGCGGTGATGGTGTACCAGGACACGCACAACGCCATCTTCATCGCCTACGGCGTGGCGATGACGGGAATCGGAATGCTCACGCTCACGGGCAACACGATCTCCATGGACGTGTTCGGCCCGGTGGCCGACAACGCCAACGGCATCGCGGAGATGGGCTTCTCCAAGGAGGAGATGGGCGAGGAATCCTACAGGACCTCCCGCCAGATCCTGGCCGACCTGGACGCCGTGGGCAACACCACGAAGGCCGTCACCAAGGGCGTGGCGATCGGGACCGCCGTGATCGCCTCGGTCGCGCTGTTCGCGTCGTACATCACCGTGATCGGATCCGGAGGGGGAGGAGAGGACAAGCCTCTTCCCATCGCCCTGTTCGACCGCGTCGCTTCGTTGTTGACGATCTCGGATCCCAAGCTGCTGGTGGGAATGCTGATCGGCGCCTCCGTGCCGTTCCTCTTCAGTTCCATGCTCCTGCGAGCGGTCAGCCGCGCCGCCTACCTGATCGTGGGCGAGTGCCGCAAGCAGTTCAAGGACAAGGAGATCTGGGCAGGCACCAAGAAACCGGACTACGCGAGCGTGGTGGCCATCTGCACCGCCTCGGCGCAGAAGGAGCTCATCGGCCCGGCGGCGCTGGGCGTGGTGACGCCGCTCCTGGTGGGCTTCGTGCTGGGGCCGGTGGCCCTGGCGGGATTCCTGGCGGGATCCATCGCCACGGGAGCGCTGCTCGCCTCCTTCATGGCCAACGCCGGTGGAGCCTGGGACAACGCCAAGAAGTGCGTGGAAGACGAACCCCGCGACCTGGAAAAGAACACCGGCAAGGGATCCGAGAAGCACAAGGCGGCCGTCACCGGGGACACCGTGGGCGATCCCCTGAAGGACACCGCGGGACCGGCCATCAATCCGCTTCTCAAGGTCATGAACATGGTCTCGGTGCTCACGGTGCCGCTGATGCTGGTGTACGACAAGAAGCTGGTCGATTTCGTGAACCAGGGTTGCCAGGAGGTCCACTTCACCTTGGACAAGGCCTTGGTGCACCGCCCCAACGACCTCACCTTCTGGGTCTGCACCCTGCTGTCCCTGGGGGCCATCTCGTGGGCCATCTGGCAGTCCAAGCGCGAGAGCCCGGAGTTCAGGAAGATCGAGCAGGAGATGGACGAGGCCTGAACCGGAAGTCCCGCGGATTCCGCGGGACATCGCCGAGCTAGAAGCCTCCGACCACGGAGGCAGCACCGGCGGTCTGCAGGCGCCAAAGCCTCTCGTAGAGCCCCTCGCGGGCCAGAAGCTCGGCATGGGTCCCGCGCTCGCGGATGGTGCCGTGGGAGAGGACCACGATCTCCCCCGCTTCGCGCACGGTGGAGAGGCGGTGGGCGATCACCAGCGTGGATCGCTCTCCCAGGACCCTGTTGGTGACTTCCTGGAGGGCCTCCTCCGACTGGGCGTCGATGGAGGCCGTCGCCTCGTCCAGGATGAGGATGGCCGGATCGTGGCAGAGAGCCCTGGCGAACGACAGAAGTTGCCTCTGTCCCGTGGACAACCGGGCCCCGCGTTCTCCCACCAGCGTGTCCATCCCCGACGGCAACGAGTCGACCAGATCGCCCAGCCGCACGTCGTCGATCAGTTCGCGGATGCGGTCGCGGGAAACGCTCCGCCCGAGCGCGACGTTCTCGAAGATGCTGCCCGGGAACAGGTAGGGTTCCTGCAGCACGATCCCCAGGAGCCGACCGCGTTCCTGGCGGGGGATCCGGCGCAGGTCCCGGCCGTCGATGCGGATGGATCCCGACTGCGGATCGTGGAACCGGCAGAGCAACGCCGCCAGGGTCGATTTTCCGCTTCCCGTGGCGCCCACGAGCGCCACCGAATTGCCCGGCCGGATGGAAAGATCGATGTCGCGGACCACGGGATGGGCCGGATCGTACCCGAAGGTCACTTTTCGGAATTCCACGATCCCCTCGACCGGACCCGAGACCGCGGGATCCCCCGAATCCGGGATGACCGTGTCTTCGCCCAGCACCTGGAACACCCGCTCCGCGGCGGCCAGGGACTGCTGGAGATTGGTCACCCTGTCGGACAATTCGCGCAGCGGCCGGAAGAAGAGACCCATGGTCCAGGAAAAGGAGGCCAGGGTGCCCAGGCTCGCATCGCCCCGCCGGAAGAGCCAGGCTCCGGCCAGGAACAGCGTGATGGTCGCGAGGTCGGTCAGGAAGTTCACCGACGGGAAGTAGTAGGAGTAGTACGAGACGTTGCGGTACCAGGCGTCCCGCAGCGTGTCGTTGTGCGCCCCGAATTCGGCGGCGCGCCGTTTCGCCAACCCGAAGGCGCGCACCAGGAAGGCGCCGTCCAGGTTCTCCTGCAACGACGTGTTCAGCGAGGCGATCTCCTTGCGGACCTCGCGGTTGGAGTCGCGCACGCGGATCCGGAAGATGTGGGTGGCGAGCAGCATGGGGGGCAGGAAGGCCAGGCAGCACAGCGCGAGCCGCCAGTCCACCGCGAGCATGTAGGCGGTCCCGAACAGCAGCATGAGGACGGAACCCGTCAGGTCCAGGACCACTTCCGAGAGCAGGCGGTTGATGGCGTCCACGTCGGTGTTCAACCGCGTCATCAGCTCGCCCACCGGCCGCTTGTGGAAGAACGCCATCCCCTGTCCCAGGAGGTGCCTCCAGAGGTGGGTCCGCAGTCCGTGCACCACCGCCGCGGACACGTACTCGATGGCCACCGCCCTGAGGAATCCCGCCGCCGCCGCTCCGGCCACCGCTGCCAGGAAGATCAGCACCAGGACATGGATGCGACCCGTGTCGGCGCCGCTTTCGAGCAGGTCGATGACCCTCTTCAGCAGATACGGTCCGGCGAAGGGAAGAAGTTCCTCGGCCACCATGAGGAGCGCGGAAATGCCCAGGAGCCAACGCACCGGACGGGCATACGGCCACAGCCTGCGCACCAGGGATGCGTCCGAGACCTGCTTTTCGCTCATGCTTCGGCGATCTCCCGTTCCAGGGCCTGCAGACGCCAGGCCTCGGCGTAGTATCCATCCAGTTCCAGGAGCTCGTCGTGCGTCCCCAGTTCGGCGACTTCGCCCTTGTCCAGGACCAGCACCCGCTGGGCGAATCGGAAAGCCGAGTACCTGTGGCTGGTCAGGACCAGGCTCCGTCCCTCCAATTGGGGTCCCAGCCTCTCCAGGATCCGCGTCTCGGTCTGCGCGTCCACCGCGGAGAGGGTGTCGTCCAGCAGAAGCACCTGCGCCCGTCGCACCAGGGCGCGGGCCAGCGCGAGTCGTTGCCGCTGTCCGCCGGAAAGGTTGATGCCGCGTTCGCCCAGGACCGCTTCCAGGCCATGCGGGATCTGGGGCAGATCCTGGTCGAAGCAGGAAGCCGCGAGGTAGGGACCGGGGTCGGGCGCCGGCACCCCGTCCGGCGCACCCAGGGCCAGGTTCTCGGCGATGGTGGCGGAGAAGAGGAATCCATCCTGGGGGACCAGCGAGAAGAAGGCGGCGGCGTCCTCGGTGGACACCTTTGACAGATCCTGCCCATCCGCGAAGACGCACCCGGGCGGTGGCCTGCGCAGGCCGGAGATCAGGTGGAGCAACGTGGTCTTTCCCGAGCCGGGTCCCCCGGCGATACCCAGGCCTTCACCGGGTTCCAGGCGGAGGTCCACGTTGCGGAGCACCCAAGGTCCGGTTTCAGTGTAGCGGAAGGACAGATTCCGGACCTCCAGCAGCGGCGGCGTGGCCCTGGGTCCGGGGGTGCGGGCGATCGTGGCTTCCCGCTCGGCTCGCTCGGCCTGTTCCATGTCCTGGTCCAGGGTGCGCATCCGGGACAGGCTGGTGGCGCCCCTCTGCAGCATGCTGGAAACCCAGCCCAGTCCCACCAGAGGCCATTGCAGCCGGAAGAAGACCATCACGGCCGAAGACAGGATCCCCACCGTGGTCTTCCCCTCGTGGACCAGATCCACCCCGTGCCAGACAAGGACCACCATGCCCATCCCGCCCAAAGCCGTGACGGCGGGCCAAAGGGCTCCCGTGGCCCAGGCCGATCGCGACTGGGCGACCCGCAAGCCGTTGGACAGCCCGGCCATCGACTCCTGGAAGGTCTCCTCGCGTCCGTATCCCTTCACCACCTGGATGCCGGCCAGGGCATCGCGGGTGAAGGTCGAGATGCTGGAAATCCTCTCCTGGATCTGGGCGTAGGCCTTGTGCATCAGCATCATGCCGCGGTTTGCCATGAACGGCATGAGCGCCAGCGGCAGGAAGGCCCAGACGGCCAGCCGCCAATCGCGCCAGAGCAGATAGGCCACCGCGAAGACGATGGAAAGGACCGTCCGGAACAGGTGCAGGAGGGCGGGCCCCAGGACGTCTCGGATGCGATCCAGATCCGAGCTGGCCAAGGTCATCAAGTCTCCGGTGGGGTGCCGGTCCAGGAAGGACGGAGGCATTCCCTGCAGGCGTTCGAACAGTCGTTGGCGGAGATCGTGTTCCATCGCCCGCGAGGCGCGGATGACCAGATACCTCTGCGCCCAGAGGAGGAAGGCCCCGACCAGCGAAGCCAAAAGCATGAGGGAAAGGACGCGCAGCACCTGGGGAGGGCCCCACCCGGTCCGGAGACCGTCGATCAGGACGCCGATCAGGTGGGGCGAGACGTAGTCCAGTCCCACGGAAACCAATGTGGCCAGGATGCCAGCCGACACAGAAAGTCGCCACGGACCGAGCTGCACCCAGAGATAGCGCAGCAGCTCCCGGTTTCCGCTTTTGTCCGGACTCAAGCGAACCGTCCCGGCATGTCGTCTGGATTTCCCACGTTCGGTGGGCAAAGATACCAGTCCTGCGCGCGCGCGACCCGTGATTGGATCAAACCGGCTTGCTGTCCTGTCCGTCGCGTCGGTCCCGGTCCGCCAAAAGCGCGCGTCTGCGTTCTTCCCGAACGGCTTTCCGTTCTTCCAGCGCCTCCTGTTCCGCGCGGCGCACGTCGCGGATGTCCGCATCGGATTCGGCCCGCAATTCCCGGAGTTCATCCTTCCCCATCAGCATCAGGAACAGGTAGAGGATCATCATGAATCCAAAGACGACGACGGCGGCCCAGAGAGAGATCCAAACCAGGATCGGCAACACGGAATTCAACGGCATGGCCAACTCCTCGGCGGAACGAAAAACCCCTCCGGATCGCAGATCCGGAGGGGCCTTGGAAGCGGGATAAGAGACTCGAACCCTCGACCTTCTCCATGGCAAGGAGACGCTCTACCAACTGAGCTAATCCCGCGTCGTGGTAGGCTCCAAAGATACGGCACCCACCACCCCGGCGTCAAGGGTCGCCGTGGTCGATCAGGCCAGCTTGTACTTGGTTCCGCGAGCCTTCCCGGAACGGGAAATCTTGCGCTCGGCGAGGAGGTCGTCCAGAGTCTTCTTCAGGGAAATCCCCTCGAAGCCGACCTTGGCGGAGATCTCGGCGACATTCAGGCCGGTGCCGCCTTCCAGAGCGGTCAGCACGCGATCGGCGCGTTCGCCGGCAGGCAGTGCCGTGACGGTGGAGCGAGCGCGACGAACGGGAGAGGCTTCGCCATCGCGATTGCGAATCCGGTCTTCCAACTCCTTGATCGCCTTTTTGTGCTCGTCGATTTGACGCCGCAATTCACCAACTTCCGCAGACTTGCGACGTTGGATTTCCTTGACGAGATCTTCCGTGGAAAGTTCTTGCAACGACATCGTATTCTCCTTCGAGTCACATTCGACGAAGAATGTGATTTTTTTTTGGAATGGGAGCCGAATCCACCTCGGCAATCCCTGATGCCACAATGATACGAATCCCAATTGCGAACGTCAACCGAATATCAAGCCGCTCCAAATATTTTTGGCGTTCAGCTCCGATTACGGGTGATTTCATACAATGCCATGGCTGCCGCGACAGAGGCATTGTAGCTCTGCAATTTGGAATCCATGGGCAAGCGCAGGAGGTGTGCGCAAGGCCTGCGCAAGTGCGGCGGAATTCCGCGATCCTCGCCCCCGGCCACAAGGACGATGGGTCCTTTCAATGGAACGGAGCGAATATCCTCTCCTTGGGGGTCCAATCCCACGATGGCGAATCCGGTGACGGCGAGATCCGTCAGCACGCCCTCGAGATCGCCGGGCCGTGCCACGGGAAGGTGGGCCAATGCGCCGGCCGAGGTTTCTTCCACGATGGGGGTGAGACCGCAACCTCCCTTGCGTGGGAGGATCATGGCCGACACTCCCAGTCCGACGCAGGACCTGGCGATGGCTCCCAGATTGCGAGGATCTTCGATGGCGGCGGCCATGAGCACAAGCGGCGCCCTGCCCGCGCCGATTTCCGATTGCAATCTCGACTTGAGCTCGGGCCATTCCATGAATTCACGGACATTGCAAACAGCGACGACTCCCTGGTGGCGGCGGCCATCGGCCTTCGCGAACAGATCCCGCGACTGCAATTGCTGGACGGGAATCCCTCGTTCCTCGGCCATCTTCTGCAACTGGTACAGGCGCGGATCCCCCGCTCCCCGCTCCAGCAATAGCCGCTGGATCCGATTGGCCTGGGTCGCCAATAGGGATTCGACCGCGTGCTGGCCGCAAACCAACTCCGCCGGATTTTCCGCAGGTTCGCGCATCTGCCGAAACGGCCTTGGCGCTTGACGTCGTTCGCCGAAGGCAAACCCGGCAGGGGGTTCGAAATCGCCCCCCTCCCTGCCCTGTCGGCCACCGTTCGGCCTCGCGGAATTCACGACCTGCCCACCACGGCGGCTCGGGAGCGAACCGATTCCACGAACTGGGAAAACAGATAGGCCGAATCGTGGGGTCCCGGCGAAGCCTCGGGATGGTATTGCACCGAAAAGAGCGGCAATGTCCGATGGCGCATCCCTGCGACCGTGCCATCGTTGAGATTCACATGGGAAACCAGGAGATCGGGAGGCAACGTGGAAGCATCCACGGCGAACCCATGGTTCTGGGCGCTGACTTCCACCCTCATGGAGGGCATCTCCTGCACCGGGTGGTTGGCTCCCCGGTGCCCGAATTTGAGCTTGTAGGTGCGCGCGCCCAGTGCCAGCCCGAGGATCTGGTGTCCCAGGCAGATGCCGAAGAGGGGATATCGGGAAGCCAGTTCGCGAACGGCCTGGATGGCATAGGGGACCGCGTCGGGGTCTCCCGGCCCGTTGGAGAGGAAAACACCCGCCGGACGGAGCTTGTCCACTTCCGACGCCGGCGTGGACGCGGGCACCACGTGCACGCGGAATCCATGGCTCACCAGGAGCCGGAGGATGTTGCGCTTGATCCCGAAGTCGTAGGCCACGATCAACGGCTGCCGGGCATCGGGGGAAGGGGTCGCGGCACCGTCGAAGCGGAAGACGGGATCGTCCCAATCGTAGGCGTGGTCGGATGTCACGCGGCAGACCATGTCGATCCCCACAATGGACTCGACGCCGCGAGCCAGGGCGACGGCTTCGGATTCGGTGGGCGATCCGGGCACGATCACACCTCGCTGCGCGCCCTTGGTGCGCAGGATGCGAACCAACTTGCGGGTGTCGATGCCGCTGATTCCGGGAATGCCCTGTTCGGAGAGGAAGGATTCCAGGGAACGCGCGCCCCCGCGCCAGTTGGAAGCGATGGGCGAAAGGTTTCGGACCACGAAGCCCTCCACCTGCACCTTGCCGGATTCCATGTCCTGGGGGGCGATGCCGTAGTTTCCGATCTCGGGATAGGTCATGGTCACGATCTGACCGCGATAGGAAGGATCGGTCAGGACTTCCTGGTAACCGGTGAGCGCGGTGTTGAACACCACTTCCCCCGCGGCACCCTGGGATGCCCCGAATCCGATTCCCCGGAAGACGGTGCCGTCCTCCAGCGCCAGGGTCGCCTCACGCATCGAGTTCCTCCGGTGGTTCGTCGGCGGTCGCCTTGGACCGCTCGCCCGTTCTTCCGTTCGCAAAGTGTACGAATCGCGCCGGGGTCAGCAGGTGGTCCATCGGTTGGTCGTGGGCTCCCTGCGGAAGCTTTCCGGGATGGACCTGCGCATCCCAGCAGAGGCCGACCCGCACGGCCTCCGGATGCGCCGACAGCCACCGGTCGTAGAACCCGCCCCCCTTGCCGATCCGCGATCCGTGGAGATCGAAGATCTCGCCCGGAACCAGCACCAGCAGATCCGCCGGCACCTGTCCTGCGGGCTCGCCGATCGGTTCGCGCAGCCCCCATTTCCCCTCGTCGAGATCGCGGTCCAGGTCCGTCACGCGCACCATCTCCATCCGTCCGGGCTCCGCGCCGATCCTGGGCAGCCAAAGATTCTTGTTCGCTCCGAGGATCGCCTCGAGGAGGGGTTTCAGAGGCATCTCCCGGGCCAGGGGCCAGAACGCCGCCACGTCGGCGTGTTCCGCATATCCTTTCCATTCGCGCAACCTGGAGAGGATCTGTTCGGGAGCGGCGTCGAATTCGGACTGCCCCAGCGAGGCGACGCGGTCGCGGGCCCAGGAACGAAGCCGATCCTGGGCGCTTTCGCGCCGTGAGGGCTCGTCTTCCAGGGTGGATCGGATCTCCCGCTCGAGGTCGGATCTGGCATCCAGGAAACGCTTCTGGAGGGTCCGGAACTTCCCCCACCACTTTCCCGCGCTCTTGGGGTCCAGCGCCAACAAGCTCACCACGGCGATGAGCAGCACTTCGCCGGAACTGAACGATTCCATCAGGCCTTCCTTTGCGCCAGCCGGCACGTGCCGATGCCGGCGAAGTAGAGCGCGAGCATGGGGACCGCCATGATGCATTGGCTGACGGGATCGGGTGGCGTCACCACGGCGGCGAGCACGAAGATGACGACGATGGCGCCCCGGGACCACCGCAGCAGTTGGCGAGGTCCGAGGACGCCCAACCGCCCCAGCACCCACGTGACCAGCGGGAATTCGAACATCGAAGCGAATCCCCCCAGGAGCTTGACCGACATTCCGGTGTATTCGTCCACCGTCCACATCTGCACGAACATCCCGTCTCCGTAGCCCGCGAGCCACTTCAGGGTCATGGGGAAGATGGTGAAATACCCGATGACGATCCCGATGGCGAACAGGATCGTGGACCACCAGACGGCGCCCAGGACGATCCGCCGTTCGTGCCTGTGCAGCGCGGGGTGCACGAAGCGCCAGAGCTGCCAGAAGACCCAGGGAGCGGCTAGGAGGGAACCGGCGACCAGAGCCACCTGGAACGACATGGTGACGGCCCCGGTGGGGCTGGTCACGATGATCTGTGGCATCTTCTTCAGACCCGAAAGGGGACGGAGCAGCAGCCTCCAGAGGTTCGTCCAGTACTGCCAGGCCACGATGGTTCCCGCGAGCCAGCCCAAAACGCTCCAGAACAAGGCCTTGCGCAGATCCTCGATATGCCTCCAGAAGTCCAGCCCGCCATCGGTCGACCGGTATCCCCTAACTTCGGTCGCCATCAGGCGTCCCACATTTCGGCCTCGGTCGCCATCAGGCGTCCCACATTTCGGCATCGGTCGCCATCAGGCGTCCCACGCATCAGCATCGGTCGCCATCAGGCGTCCCACGCTTCAGCCTCGATCGCCATCAAGGGTCCCACGTGACCGGTCCGATCGCCATCAAGCTCCCACGGCCCGCAGGACCACCATCATCAAGCGCCTTTGGTGTCGTCGGTCTTGGTCTCGGGGGTCTTCGCGGCCGCGGCCTTGGCCTTCTCCTCGTCGGTCATGGCGGCTTCCTTGAATTCCTTCTTGGCCTGTCCGAGCCCCTTGGCCAGCTGGGGGAGCTTGGATGGGCCGAAGACGAGAAGGACGATCACGAGGATGATGATCCATTCGATTCCTACAGGAGCGTGCATACCTCTAGCCTTCCTTCCAATGGTCGCGACTTGGACGGGGAATTTAGAAATTCGCGGAGCGATTCGAATCCACGGCGCGACCCGAGCCCGGAAGTGTAACATGGAATTCGATGGATTCGCTCGAGTCGACGACCTTGCAGACGCTCCCCCCCACACCCGGGTTGGAGCGTGCGCGGTTGCACGTGGAAGGGGTCGAACCCTGGCGCGAGGGTGCGAGGGCCGCCTACACCCTGATCCACGAGGACCTGTGCGACGCCTCGGCCGGCACGCTCAGGGTCGCCGTCCCCGCCTTGCGTTCGCGCGGACTCCGAACCGGACTCGCCGCCACCGTGACACTGTGTTCGGAAGGAGGCTGGCAGGCTTTGCGAACCTTGGCGCTGGAAGGGTTCGAGATCGTCAACCACGGATGGTGGCACCAGGATCCGACCTCCGAGACGGCCAGCCAGGAAATCAAGGAATCCCGCAAGGAGCTGCACCAGCGCACGGGCGCGAACATCACCTTCTACGCCAGTCCCCAAGCCTCTCCGGATCCCGAAATCATCCGCTTCGCCCTCCAGCATGGACACCTGGGCATCCGCAACGGTGCGCGGATGGGGGAAATCGTCCGACCTGGCGAAGTCGACCCCGCCGACATCCCCTTCGACCCCTTCGGTTCCGGTTCGCGCCACGGAGCGCCACAAACGCAGTTGGACGCCTTCCTGGACGCCGCGCTGGACCAGCGCGGCTGGGGGGTGCGCTGCCTGCGAGGAGTGGCGGACACCTCCTGGGAGCCGGTGCCGGAGGTCGCGTACTTCCGGCACCTGGACCGCCTGCGGCAACTGGTCCGGAAAGGAGAAGTCTGGGTGGCGCCTCCCTCCGAGATCCTGCGCCACGCCATGGCCTACCGGTCCGTCGGAATCCCCGCCATCCACGGCTCGGTCCTCAGGTTTCCGCGCGCGGACCCGGCCAAGCGACAATCGGTGCTTCTTTCAGTCCTGCTTCGCAGCCACGGCGACACCCCTGCCAAGGTGGTCGGCGAACAGAACGGAGGGTTGGTCTCCTGCGAACAACTGGAGCCGGGACTCTGGCGGTTGCAGCTCGATCCCTGGGTTCCCGCCGTGCTGGACGCCTTCGCCTAGTCCTGCCCGACGCGGCTTGTCCGCACGGTGTCGGGAACGGTGGGAATCGCCGAGCCCCCCCGATTTGGTAGACTGCTGGACGGAGTGAACGAGGAATGAGTCGCATCGCCATCGCTGGGTCCACCGGCCTGGTGGGGAGCCACCTGGTCCACAGGCTGCGCCAGGGGGGCCACGAGGTCGTCCGTCTGGTGCGACGGAATCCGACAAGCCCCGAAGACCGGCTCTGGGATCCCCAAGCGCAACCGAGCGCACGGGTCCTTGAAGGATGCGATGCGGTGGTGAACCTGTCCGGCCATCCCATCGCGTCCGGCCTGTGGACCGCATCGGGTCGAGTGCTCGTGCGCGAGAGCCGGATCCGGGCCACGCGGCAATTGGCCCGCGGTTGCACGCTGGCCGGAGTGGGAACCCTGGTGAACGCTTCGGCGGTCGGGTACTACGGAGACCGCGGCGACGAATGGCTGGACGAAAACTCCCCCGCCGGAGGGGGATTCCTGGCCGACACCTGCGTCGCCTGGGAGCAGGCCGCGCGCTCGGCGCGATCCGCGTCGTCGCGGGAAGTCCGGGTCCGGTTCGGAACCATCCTCTCACCCCGAGGAGGTGCGCTCGGCCCCATGTTGCCCATCTTCCGCATGGGCCTCGGCGGCCCCATCGGCACGGGCAGGCAATGGGTCTCGTGGATCCACATCGATGACGCCGTTTCCGCCCTGGTCCGATGCATTTCGGATGCCGCGATCTCGGGCGCCGTCCTGGGCGTTTCTCCCCTGCCCTCGCCTCAATCGGAATTCGCCACCGTGCTGGGAGCGGCGATGGGACGTCCCGCGATCGTCCGGATTCCCTCGTTCGTGGTCCGCGCCGTCCTGGGTCGGTTCGGGGCCGAATTGTTCCTGTGGAGCCAGCGTTGCCGACCGAAAGTCCTGGATTCCAGGGGGTTCTCGTGGCAGGCCCGGGACCTGGAATCGGCTCTGGAGTCCCTGTTGCGGGTCAGTGCGACTTGAGAAGTCCCAGGATCCCGAAATCCGTCCGATCCGGATTCGCGTACTGCGGACTGTCGGCGAAGAGACCTTCCCCTCGGCTGATCAGGCCGAAGTCCAGGTTCTTGTAGTTCCAGTAGCTCCAGCCCACGCCGTGCTCCGAGAACAGGTCCAGGACGTCTCCCATCCAGGTCAGCTGGCTTTGGCGGTCCGGACCGCCCATGTAGACCCCGAACTCGTTGCAGGCGACCTCCACCCGGTAGCGGTCGCGAAAGGCGAAGACGGGTTCCAGGTGCCGGGCCATCCGATCCCTGTCCCACCTTCCCGTGTCCACGGGAAGCCGACTGCTGCCGTCGTCCTCGATCCGATAGTCGCCCGGGTAGCTGCGCCGCCGCTGGAAGTAGGGATGGGCGATCCACGGAGCGAGCTGGTGGGTGAACACGACGGGGGTGTACAAGTGCACGCTGTAGAGGATGTTGTCGTCGTCGACGGGAAGGAGGTGGGCGAATTCCGAGGCGTTGCTCCAGAGGTTGGATCCCACCACCAGGGTGGCCTTGGGGGCGACCCGCCGGAGATGGCGGGCCAGTTCGTCCTTGACGGAATTCCAGGTCGCCGGATCGGGCGCGACAGGCTCGTTGAGCAGCTCCAGCAGCACGCCGGCGCGATCGCCGTAGCGTTCGCCCAGGTGCGACCAGACCTTCAGGCAGTCGCGGCGAAGATCGGGATCGGTGAAGAACGCCTGCTTTTCCGTGGCACCGGAATGGAAATCGTGGCCGGGGCACTTGTGGAGATCCAGGATCACCTGGAGGCCTTGGCCCAGGATCCCGTCCAACGCGCGGTCCAACGGGGCCAGCATGTCTTCCCGCGGACGGACCGATTCGTCGAAGAGATTCCGCCAATCCACCGGAAGCCGGACGTGGTCGAACCCCCAGGAACGCACTCGCCGGAAATCGTCAGGTCCGAGGAAGGTCCGGACGTGCTCCGCTTCGCCCGGAAATCCGGCCGGATCCTTTTCCTGGATGGCGTCGATCTGGCTGAACCAGCCGCCGAAATTCACACCGCGCATGTCCGAGGTCCCCTTCCGAGCCGGTGCAATCTACCTCGGCGCGGCCTTCGCCGTGGCCTGTTCCGGCACTTCGATGGTCCGGGCCAGGAGCGCCACCCGCTCGTGCGCACCCAGCCAACAGCGGTATTCCAGCTCCCGCGAAAGCATGCCCAGGCGGACGTCGAGCTCCCACGGCGGCACGCCCTCGAACCTGGAACGGAGAACGCCCACGCGGATGCCGTCCGCCAATGCGGGACCGCGCAGTTCGGGAGGCCAGATCCCGGACAGGCTGCGATCCCAGGGATGGCGGTGGATCCAGGCCTGCAACGCCTTGGAGATTTCGTTGTCGGTGTTCGATTTTCCACCCAAGTCCGGCTCGCGCCGCAGCACGGAGGGATCGGAATAGCGCGAGGGATGCAACGCCGCGGCCGCCGCGAGCCATTGCAGCGGAGTCGTCCGTTCGCGTCGCCGGCGCCCCCCCGACTTTCCCCGGGGGATCTCCACCGTCGCGGCCCGTACCGAAAGGGCCAGGTACCAGTCGCGCAGCGCGATGCCGACATCCCTGGCCAGGCGATCCAGGGCGGCCTTCAGATCGTCGCGGCAGTCCAACGCCCAGCGCAGGAACTCCTCGAGATCCGCCAGTTCCTCGGACCTCGCCGTCTCCCCCGGAAAGAGGAGGTTCCACGCGGATCTGGAGGAGGGTGAGCATCCCCAGGCCCGGCATTCCTCGAGGTCCTCCGCCAGGCCCTTGAGCCGCGTCCAGGTCGGATCGTCGGCGGTGCGGGTGGTTTTCCCCGACGCGACCGGCGGCGGTTTCCCCGACGGATCCGGACCCGGCGCACCGGGGGATTTGACGGCCAGGCGCATCGAACGCCTGTGGCAGTCGCTGAGCGCCCTCTCGAAGACGCGGCGCAGGAGCACGGCCATGTGGCGCTTGCGGGCTTCCTGTCTGTTGATCCGACGGTGGAGCGTCCGTTCCAGGGCCACCAGGCTTTCGTCCAGGGACAACCGCCGTGTGCGGTGCTCCAGCCTGCGCCCCACCATCAGGACCAGATCGAAGGCACCCAGCTTCGTTCCCTCCACCAGGAAGTCGGGGAGCGCCTCCCGGGGCGGAAGCTGGAAGGTCGCATCCCTCTGGTGGACCACCTCGGAAAGCCACTCCTCCAACCGATTCCACAGGGCGAGTTCGGGGGAAAGCACGAAATCCAACAGCGACCCCAGGCGCAGATGCATGACCCTGGCGTTGGTGAGGACCGCGCGGGCACCCAGGCACAGGTCGATGGGCGTTGTGGCCAGGGGACCTTCCCGCTTCGGGGAAAACGTCCCGAGGGACCAGTGCAGCGAAAGCAGCAGCTGCACGACGTCCGATGTGGCCTGGTCGGGGTGGCCGATGAGGGGATACCCCGTGGTCTCGTCCACGTAGCGCAGCAGATCGACCAGTCCGCGCAGCCTCCAGGCGTCCCCGCTGTGGTAGTCGGAAAGCCACCCCGCGACCCGATCCGGCGGAGCCGGCCGCTCCGACCTTTGCATCTCGAACAGCCTCCTCTCCAACAGATGGAGGGTCCGGCGTTCCAGGACCGTGAGTCCGCTGTGTTCCGTGTCCAGGATGTCCAGCCCCAGCCGCACCAGGCTGAGGAAATGGCCCGGCCTGTAGCTCGCCGACCGGGCGTGGAACGATGTTTCCAGGCGGATCAGACGATCCGCATCCACTTTTTCCCCGTCCGAGGTCACCATCCAGGAGCCCCGCGCCTGGTGCAGGCGAAGGCAATCTTCGGCAAGGAGAGAGGGCGAAACCTCGGAACGGACCTGCCGAAACAAGGGCAGCCGACGCACTTCCGCGACAAGGGGGAGCTCTTCGGACCCGCGATCGATTCCCGAGTGGGCGACGCTCTCCAGCAACCTGGAGACGAAGGGGGGTGTCAGTTCCACCATCTGCATGGTACAATTCCCGTCTCGCTCCCGGGTTGCGATTCCTCGCTCCACGGGTGACCACGGAGAAACGATGCCAACTGCCCAGTCCCGCACCTCCCACCCCAGGACGGACTCATTCCCCGACGGCTTCCTTTGGGGAACCGCCACTTCCAGTTTCCAGATCGAAGGTGCCTGGAACGAGGACGGGAAGGGGGAATCGAACTGGGATCGGTTCTGCCACACGCCGGGAAAGATCTTCGAGGGCCAGACCGGGGACGTCGCCTGCGACCACTACCATCGGTGGCGGGAAGATCTGGACCTGATCTCCGCCATGGGCCTGGGCGCCTATCGATTTTCCATCTCCTGGCCGCGCATCCAGCCCACCGGCCGTGGAACCGCCCTGGAAAAGGGCTTGGACTTCTACGAACGGATCGTGGACGGTTGCCTGGAGCGCAGCATCGAACCCTGCGCCACCATCTTCCACTGGGATCTGCCACAGGCCCTGGAGGATCGCGGGGGATGGGTCAACCGGGACACGGCCAAGGCCATGGGAGACCTGGCCGAAATCCTGGCGCGGAGGATCGGCGACCGGGTCCGGCGTTGGATGCCCATCAACGAAGGTCCCTGCATCGCCGACAACGCCTACGGAAAGGGCAGTTTCGCACCGGGCATCGCGGGGTCCGTCCAGTCGGTGCGCCAATGCCGCCACAACGTCCTGCTGGCGCACGCCCATGCCAGCCGCGCCCTTCGCGATGTCCTGGGACGGGACCGGATCTCCGTGGGGTTCGTGCACAATCCCTGGCCCACCCTGCCCGCGACCGACGACCCGGGGGACATCGCCGCGGCGCGGGCCGTCTTCCTGCGCAACGCCGCCTGGTGGCTGGATCCCCTTTGGAAAGGGCGGTACCCGCCGGAAGAATGGCTGAGGCTTGGAACCGACGTCCCCGAGGTCCTTCCGGGGGAGCTCGAACTGATCGGAGACAAGCCCGACTTCCTGGGCCTCAACCTCTACTTCGCGGATCGCGTCTCCCCCGCCGTGGAGGANGGCCGCCCCTGGAAGCGGAGCGAATCCGCCTTGACGGATTTCGGCTGGACGGTGGAACCGGACATCCTCTANTGGATCCCGCTCTGGTGCCAGGAGGAATGGAATCCGGGAACCACCATGGTGACGGAAAACGGCTGCGCCTGGGAGGAGGGCGGTCTGGACGATTCCTGGAGGGTCGCCTACTTCCGGGAGCATCTGCGGTCGCTTGCCCAGGCGATCCGGGACGGCGCGCGCGTCACGGGGTATTTCGCCTGGTCGCTCCTGGACAACTTCGAGTGGACCTCGGGCTATTCGAAGCGGTTCGGTCTGGTCCACGTGGATTTCGGGACGCAGGCGCGCACCCCCAAGACCTCGGCCGGGTGGTACTCCAGGGTGTGCCGGGAAAACCGGATCTTCGACGTGGGGGCCGGCCCCGAGCTCCCCTGATCTCCCGCTTGGGGTGGGCGGATCAGATCCGCTGGTTCGACTCCGCCAAGGCGCGATCGAAGTCGACCTCCAGGTCCGCGGGATCTTCCAGGCCCACCGAAAGCCGCAGCAGACCGTCTCCGATTCCGCGCCTGAGGCGCTCCTCGGGCGGCATGGACGCATGGCTCATCCGGCTGGGCCAGGACAGGATGGTTTCCACCCCTCCCAGACTCACGGCAGGCAGCGCCAACTTCACCGAGCGCAGGAACCTGGACGCCTTCTCAGCGTAGCCGAGGTCGAAGGAAAGGACCGCGCCGGGGCCGGTGGCCTGGGAGAAGTGGATTCCGTGTCCTGGGTGGTCTTCCAAGCCCGGGTAGTGCACGGCGGCGATCTCGGGGCGGGCGCGGAGCCATCGCGCCAGGCGGTCCGCGTGCCGCTGGTGCATTTCCATCCTCGCCGCCAAGGTCCGGATCCCGCGCAGCACCATCCACGAGTCGTCGGGCCCCAGGATGGCCCCGAACCCGTTTTGCACCGCGTAGAGCCGCTTGGCGAAATCCGGATCGGAAACGGCCACCAACCCCGCGATCACGTCGGAATGGCCGCCCAGGAATTTGGTGGCGGAGTGGATGCTGGCGTGGAAACCGAGTTCCAGGGGCTTTTGGAGAAGAGGCGTCTGGAAGGTGTTGTCGGTGAGCGCCAGGATTCCCCGTTCCCTGGCCAGCGAGGCCACCGCACGCAGGTCGCAGATCCGCAGGAGCGGATTGCTGGGCGACTCCACCAGGATGGCCTTGGTGGAGGGAAGGATCGCGTCCCGGATCGCGTCCAGGTCGGAGGCGTCCACCCAGGTGGTGGAGAGGTTCCAGCGGCGAAACAGCACGGAGAGGGACCTGTAGGTGCCTCCATAGATGTCTTCTCCCACCACCACGTGGTCGCCCGCCGACAGGGTGAGCAGGACGGAGTTGATGGCGGCGATTCCGGAGGCGAACGCGAAGCCGGCGCACCCGCCTTCGAGCGCCGCGATGGACTGTTCCAACGCCGCCCGGGTCGGATTCCCGCTGCGCCCGTAGTCCCAGCGGGGGCGGGCGTCGGGATCGCGTTGGGCGTAGGTGGATCCGCGGAAGACGGGGACCGAACTGGCTCCCGTGGGATCCTCGTCCCAAGTTCCCGCGTGGATGATTTCGGTCAAGATGTTCACGGTTCCCCCTCCAGGGCGCATCGAAGGTCCTCCAGCAGGTCGGCGGGATCCTCGAGCCCCACGGACAGTCGGACCAGCCGGTCCGTGATGCCCAGGCGCCCGCGCACGGCGGCGTCGACATCCGCGTGGGTCTGCGAGGCCGGCACTGTGACCAGGGATTCGGTCCCGCCCAGGCTTTCGGCGAAGATCCAGACCCTGACGCGCTCCAGCAGGGATTCGACCCTGCGGGCGGAGTCGACCTCGAAGGCGACCATGCCGCCGCGACCCGGATAGGCGACGCGTACGACGCCCGGCAGGTCGGGAAGGGCCGACGCCAACCTCCGTGCGGTGTCCTGCTGCCGGAGGACCCGCAACGAAAGGGTCTTGAGACCGCGCAGCAGGAGCCACGAGTCGAATGGAGACAAAACCGCACCGGTGGTGTTGCGGAGGTATCCGATGCGTTCGGCCAGACCCTGGTCGCGCGTGGCCACGACGCCCGCCGTCAGGTCGCTGTGCCCGGACAGGTACTTGGTCCCCGAATGCAACACGAGGTCGGCTCCCAGTTCGAGCGGCCGCAGGAGAACCGGCGTCAGGAAGGTCGCGTCCACCACGGACAGGCAACCCAGCCGGCGCGCAGCCTTGAGCACCGCCGTGGGATCGGCATCCAGAAGGGTGGGATTGGTGGGGGTTTCGAACAGGACCATGTCGGCGCCTGCCAGGAGGCTGTCGGGACGTTCGACCAGGTCGCGAAACGAAGCCCACCGCACCTTCAGTCCCCACGGCTCGCCGATCCTCTCCAGGATCCGCCACGTCCCGCCGTAGATCTCTTCGGGAACCACGATCCGGCTCCCCGGCGCGAGGAGGCGAAGAACGGTGTCCACCGCCGCCATCCCGGAGGCGAAGGCGAAGGCGTGGGTGGCCCCCTCGATGCTTGCAAGGAGTGTCTCCAGAGCCTGCCCGGTGGGGTTTCCCGAGCGCGAGTAGTCCCAGCCTGTCGAACGGCCCAGACCCGGATGGCGGAAGGTGGCGGCGAGGTGGATGGGCATGGAAATACCCCCTGTCCTCAAGTCCCATCGCGAGCCGGCCTGGGCCAGTCTGGTGTCCAGGGAGGCTCCCTCGGGAAGGTCGGGTTTCAGGTCGGAATCCATCCGGGTCAACGTAGGTAACGGAAGTCGTGCCGGGCGCCGCCCGCACGATCACCAGCGACGCAGTTTTTTTCCGACCGCCCTGATCTCGAGCACCTCCAGCCGCACGACTTGGCTGTTGGAGAGGAAGACCAGGTCGTGCACGCCCTCGCTGACGTCGCTCCACTTCAAGTGCAGGGAATCGGCCTCGGATCCGGACGCTGGTTCCATGGAATCCAACGGCACCAGGATGGTGGTCCAGGTCATGGGCAGGCTGATCGTGTACTGGAATTGGCTTCCCGGCTCCAACCGATCGGCGAAGGTGGTGCTCACCTGGAGATTCACCTTCTGGATGCCCTGTCCGCCCCGCGCCACGATCTGGAGATATTTGACGCCGGACCAATCGAGATCCCGCCGCGAGAGTTGGATTCCCACCCCCGCGAAGGGCTGTACGACGTTGCCGCTCTTGAAGGGCAACGGGTTTCCGAGCTGGAACTGCCACGAGAAGTACCGACCCCCGACATCGTTGACCAGGGCCGAATCCACGTAGGGAAATCCGATCGGCTGCACCAGGGACGTTCCCGACAAATACTGATCGGTGGTGGTGTACCACTGGCCGTCCTCGGAATCCGTGGCGGGATAGTCCAAGCCGCGCAGGGCGGATCGCAGCGGACTGGACTGGGAACTGGCGAGAAGGACGATTCCGGTATCGGCCACCAGGGCCGAATCCGAATTGTCCCCGGGGCTCAGGAAAAGATCCTTCACCAGGACGGTGTCCCTCCCTCCCGACCAGCGGAGGCTGGCCCAGAGGCGGTGGGGACCCGGCTCCGTCAGGACGGAGAAGTTCCCGGACTTGTCCAGGGACAGCGGTCCACCCTCTCCCCCCAGCCACACGGAGTCCAAGTGCAGGCCGACACCCGGCTGGATGCTGCCTCGGTACGTGGAGACCGCCTGCAGACGGGCGTCCGTTTGGCCATTCTTGCAGACGGCGATGAATCCGCTGG
>JGI12269J14319_10001374_pt1 | contig 24346 bp, 21 predicted proteins | sample PeaSoiSIISIP2007_FD_14319 | JGI IMG/M metagenome (IMG submission 14319)
AGTGTACGGTGCCATGACATACTTTACAGTTTTTTGCGGACGTTGCCAGGACATCCTTTACACCTCGGTTAGAGTTTTGGCCGAGGAGGCTGGAGACGATGCCCTGGAGAACGACCGGCGTGAAAGAACAACGGATGCAGTTCGTCATTCGAGCGACAAGCGGAAAGGAGCGGTTCTCGGCGCTATGTCGGGAGTTTGGAATCTCCCGGCCGACGGGCTATCTGTGGCGACGACGGTATGAGCAGTCGCGGACGCTGACGGAGATCGGCGAACGCAGTCGGCGGCCACATCACAGTCCGACCCGAACCGGACCGCGTCAGCAGCGGCGTGTGATGGCGCTGCGAAAGCAGACGGGATGGGGCGCGAAAAAACTGCGCATGCTGCTCGCGGAAGAAGAGATTTCGCTGCCGGTGCGAACGATTCACCGGATTCTGGAGCGGAACGGTTTGGTGGGCGAACAGGCCCATGGGCCAGCTCCGGGGCGCTTTGAGCGGAGCGAGCCGAACGAGTTGTGGCAGATGGATAGCAAAGGGGAATATCCGTTGCAGGATGGAGAGTGCCATGTGCTGTCGATTCTGGACGACCATAGCCGGTACCTGGTGGGATTGCATGCCTTGCCGGAGTTGAGCGGCGAGAAGGCGGGTCCGTGTTTGGTGGAGACGTTCCGGCGCTATGGGGTGCCGCAAGCGATGCTGATGGATCGCGGCTCCCTGTGGTGGACGGCGTGGAACGGATGGGGATTGACGCAGTTGTCGGTGCGGCTGATCGAACAGGGGATTCGACTTTTGTACGGGCGAGTGTGCCACCCACAGACCCAAGGGAAGGTGGAACGATTTCATCGCACGCTGGGGGCAGAGCTGCGGCATCGCGGCGTGCCACCGAGGTTTGCGCAGTGGCCAGCGGCGCTGGCCGAGATCGAGACGAACTACAACGTGCGGAGGCCGCATGAAGCTTTGGGGATGCAACGCCCAGCCGAACGTTACCAACTGAGCCCGCGAAAATACGCAGAGCAGGTGAAACCGTGGGAGTATCCGGTGGGCAGTGACGTGCGCCGTTTAAACTCACAAGGGATGTTGACCCACCAGGGGCAGCGCTGGTTTATCTGTGGAGCTCTGGCCGAGCAATGGGTGCGGGTCGAGCCGTTTGACGGAAAGCTGGTGGTGAGTTACCGGCACATGTATATACGCGAGGTGGATTTGCAACGGCGCTGTTCGCGGGCGCTGGTGGTGGAGCGCGGTCGGCGCGCGGAGGACGCTCCGGTCGCCCTCCGGGCTCCCTCCGCGTCCTCCGCGCAAGAAACACCCAAGGAATCGAAAGACCCAGTGTAAAGGATGTCCTGGCAACGACTGTAAATGATGTCTTGGCACTTTACACTTCAGGCGGGCACTTTGGAGACAGGCACATGCCCGCCTGAAGGCGGGCGCTACATGAACCAAAACCGAGTTCTCACGCAGACTCTGAAGCCCTGATTTCCTATATGGCTGAACTTTCCGAATGATTTTCAATTTACGCCACTCCTTCAACTCCTCATGCGTGGACACGCGCGCTTTCCACGCGTAAACTCCGCGATGCTGCCTCTCTAAATTCCTTCGGACTCCAAATCGAGCCTTCAATCGGCTAGGCAGCAACAGGGGACGCGCTTGAACATCCTCGGCATTTCCGGGCTCGCACACGATTCCGCAGCGGCGCTGCTTTCCGACGACGGCATGCTCGCCGCCATGGAGGAGAGCAAGCTCGTGCGCAGGCGCACCGCCGCCGGAATTCCGCGCGAGGCGATTCGCTTTTGCCTGGAGCGCGCGGGGACCGGGTGGGGCGGCGTGGAATGCGTGGCTGTGGCCAGCAGGCCGGTGAAGACCTGGGTGCGTCAAGCATGGATGCGCGCGAAGCTGGCGCCATTTGCGCCGGTTCCCAGCGGCTACTATCAGACGAAGGCGCTCGGCGAGCTCGGCCGCGAACTCAACAACGGCCGATTGCTCGAAACGCTGGGCCAATCTCCGCACATCAAAGTTTTGCACCTCGAACATCATCTCTGCCACGCCGCAAGCGCTTTCTACGCGTCCGATGCAGACCGCGCTTTGGTGCTCACACTCGACGAGCAGGGCGACGGGCGCTCCGGCTCGATTGCGCTCGGCGAGGGCAACCGCCTGCGCGTTCTCGAATCGATTCCTTTTCCGCATTCGCCGGCATGGATCTTTTCGCAGATCACGGACTTGATCGGCTTCATGCCCCACGCGGACGAACACAAGACGCAATGGCTGGGCCTCGAAGGCGAGCCCGTGTTCGAGGCTCTGTTTCTGGAAATGCTGCGCCGCGCGCCGGGAAAATTGCCGCGTCTGGCGACGCGTTACTTCAACGCGGGTCTTGCCGGACACATCGCATTATCTCCGAAATTCTATCGAGCCGTTGGCGTGGACCCAGCCATTGGAAAAGCGGCCGAGGCAGGCTCGCCTCGTCCGCCGATTCCAGAGCCGTTGCGCAAGCAGCTTGCCGCGAGCGTCCAGCAGGCGTGTGGCGCGCTCGCCGCGGAACTGGCGGAGCGCTACCGGAAGAAGATTGGCGCAAAGTCCCTGTGTCTGGCGGGCGGATTATTCTTGAATCCGGTTGTCGTTTCGCACGTGGAAAAAAACACGGGCTTCGATCGTGTTTTCGTCCAGCCCGCGGCAGGCAATGAAGGCACCGCGCTCGGCGCGGCGTGGTACGTGCGCCATCATATGCAAGGAAAACCGCGTCAGGGCGCCATCGAAAAACTCGATTGGGGACCGAGTTATTCGAGCCAGGACATCAAGCAAGTCCTCGACAATTGCAAGGCGCGCTACCGGTTCCACGTGGGAGACGAACAGCGGCTGGAGGAAACCATTCAGTTGCTCGCCGCGGGGAAAATCGTGGGATGGTTCCATGGCGCGGCGGAGTTCGGCCCTCGCGCGCTCGGCAATCGCAGCCTGCTCGCTTCTCCGTGGGCCGCGTACGTCAAGGAAAACCTGAATGAATTTGTGAAGCACCGCGAAGCGTTCCGGCCGTTTGCCATTTCCGTATTGGCCGAGCGCGCCGCGGAATATTTCGACTCTTCGCCCTCCGCGCGATTCATGGCCACGCTTGGCATGGCAAAGCCGGAAGCGGCGCGCCTGCTCGAAGGATTTCTTCTCCCGGGTGGGCGCGTCCGTTTGCACGTCGTGGAGCGCGCGGCGAACCCGCTTCTTTGGCGGCTGCTCGAGCGATTTGGGCAGTTTGCCTCCGCTCCCATGCTGGTGAATACGTCGTTCAATTTGTTTGGCGAGCCGCTGGTGGTTTCGCCGCGTGATGCGGTGCGAAGCTATTTCTGTTCCGGGGTGGACGCGCTGGTGATCGGGAGTTTTTCGCTCGCGAAAAATTAGCCCGAAATGGTCAAGAAGGGCAAACGGTGTTCTAGCGAGGTGTCTCTTCGTGGTGCCGGCGTCCCGCCGGCGATTTTTCTTCTTTCCCCACGTCGCAAAACCGCCGGCGGGACGCCGGCGCCACGAAAAAAGCGCGCATCCCTCGGTGAATCAGATGTCAAATGTTTAATCCGTTGGATGCGTCGAGAGAATTGTGCCGGGGAAGTGTTTGCGTGGCAACGAGGAAGGGAAAGGGCTTTTGTTGGGTGAAGGAATGGGCGAGAATCGGTTCGCGCACGAATGAAGCTGGGAGGGATATGATTCAAAAGGGAGAGCAAGCGTGAAACTGGCGGTGATTGGCTGCGGGTACGTGGGTTTGGTGTCGGGGAGCTGTCTGGCCGAGGCCGGCCACGAAGTGATCGCGACCGACAACGATAGTTCTCGGATCGCCACGCTGAAGGCCGGGAAAATTCCGATTTACGAGCCGCATCTGGATAAGGTGCTGGACAGCGTGGTGCGCGAAGGGCGATTGCGGTTCACGGCGAACGCCGCGGAAGCGGTGCGCGAAGCCGATGTCGTTTTTATTTGCGTGGGGACTCCGCCAACGGAAACTGGGGATGCGGACCTATCGGCGATCGAGAACGTGGCGCGGATGATTGCGAAGGAATCGAGCACGCCGAAGCTGGTCATCGAGAAGAGTACTGTGCCGGCGCAGACGGGTGAGGAACTGAAGCGAGCTCTGCAGGTGTATGCGACAAATCCCGGAGCGAAGTTTCGCGTGGCCTCGAATCCGGAATTTTTGCGCGAAGGAACGGCGGTCGAGGATTTTTTTCATCCCGACCGGATCGTGATCGGCGTCGAGGAAAAGGAAAGCGAGCAGCAGTTGCGCGAACTGTACCAGCCGATTCTCGAGGGGCGGTTCCGCTGCCCGGTCCACCAGCCGCATTGCCCGCCGGCGGCCACGCCGGAATTTGTAGTGACGACGATTGCCAGCGCGGAACTCATCAAGCACGCGTCCAATTCGTTCCTGGGGCTGAAAATTTCGTACGCGAACGTGCTCGCGGATTTGTGCGAGCGGCTGGGCGGCAACGTCGAGGAAGTGACGCGCGCCGTGGGCCTCGACCCGCGAATCGGCGGCCAGTTTCTGAAGGCGGGTTTGGGATTCGGAGGATTTTGTTTGCCGAAAGATATTCAGGCGTTCATCAAGCTCGCCGACCGCGCGGGCGTGGATTTCGGTTTGTTGAAGGAAGCCGAGCGGGTGAACAAACAGCGGGTGGAGCGTCTCCTGGAGAAGGTGAAGAAGGCGCTGTGGGTCATGAAGGGAAAAAAGATTGGCGTCCTGGGGATCGCGTTCAAGCCGAACACGGATGACATTCGCCTGGCACCCGCGATCGAAGTGATCCGGCGCCTTCTGGCGGAAGGAGCCGAAGTGCGCGCGACCGATCCCGAGGCCATGGAGCGGGCGCGCGTCGTGTTTCCGAATCTAAATTACACCGCGGACCCGTACGAAGTGGCGGCGGGCGCCGACGCGTTGCTCGTACTCACCGAATGGGAGCAATTCCGCCGGCTGGACTGGAAGCGCATTCGAAAGGAAATGGCGCGCCCGCTGGTGATCGACGGGCGAAACATGCTGCGTCCGGCCGAGATGAAAGAGCTGGGATTCGAATACGTGAGCTTCGGGCGGCCCGACCCGGTCGCCTTGATGGCGGGCCAGTAGGACAGGCCCCGACAATGTCGGGATCTTCGACTTCAGCCTGTCGGTTTTGGCGAGCGCGACACTTAAGAAGAGACAGGCTGAAGCCTATCCCACTGTGCCGGCTAACTTGCTTTCGTCTCCGCAAACTGCTTTTTGAACGACTCCAGCGTCAGCCGCAGCCCTTCTTCCAAATTCACTTTCGGTTCCCAGCCTAGCAGGCGCCGCGCCTTGGAAATGTCCGGGCAGCGCTGCTTGGGGTCATCCTGCGGCAGCGGCTCGAAGACGATGGGAGTGGTCACGCCGAGCAAGGTGCGGATGCGTTCGGCAAATTCCAGGATCGTTATTTCATGAGGATTTCCGATGTTGGTTGGCTCATGTTCGTCGGACATCATCAGACGGTAGATCCCGTCGATTAAATCGGAAACGTAGCAGAAACTGCGCGTCTGTTTTCCCGTGCCGTATACGGTGATGGGCTGCCCGGTCAGCGCCTGATAAACGAAATTCGGTAGGGCGCGGCCATCATTGAGGCGCATGCGCGGCCCGTAGGTGTTGAAGATGCGGATGATGTGTGTGTCCAGGCCCTTCGCCCGGTGATACGCCATCACCATGGCTTCCGCAAAACGCTTGGCTTCATCGTAAACACCGCGCGGGCCGACCGTGTTGACATTGCCCCAATACGTTTCCGGCTGCGGGCTGACAAGCGGATCGCCGTAACACTCCGACGTGGACGCGAGGAAATACTTGGCCTTCTTCGCCAGGGCCAGGCCCAGGGTATTGTGCGTCCCGAGCGAGCCCACTTTCAGAGTCTGGATCGGAAGCTTCAGATAGTCGACCGGGCTTGCCGGCGAAGCGAAATGCAGGACGTAATCAACCGGGCCCGGGACATCGATAAATTTGGTGACATCCTGCTGAACGATGCCAAATCGAGGGTTTCCCGCGAGATGGCGCAGGTTGGCGGGAGTGCCGGTGACCAGGTTGTCGATCGCTAGAACCTCCCAGCCGCGATCGAGGAGGTAGTCGCAAAGGTGCGACCCGAGAAATCCCGCGCCTCCCGTAACTACCGCGCGCAACGGTCCGGCCTTTTCCTGCATAGGTTTTCCGTATGATTGCGTTTCTTCATGATTTCATCTTTCCCCACGCGGTCAAGTCTTGCGAACACTCTGAATCTCATTGTAGCCGCTGCGATCATCTGCACAAAGTTTGGTTCGGCGGACCAATCCCGTATCATAACAGCCCCACAAAGCACGTAGGAAGGCGAAGAGGATTTGCGGGCCGCAATTGACCTCCACTGGCGGCCGGGTTACGATTCCCGGGCCCCCCTACGACGATGCCCCACGACCGCTTTTATTTGCTACGATGCTGTCCGTCCTGCAATAGTTTTGATGTTCGCCGTTCGCACCGGCGTGGGCTGTTCGAATTGCTGATACTTCCATTGCTTTTATTGCGGCCTTTTCGCTGCGAGGACTGCACCAAGCGACACTATAATTTGATTTTTACGAGGGCGCTCCACGAACCCGGGGAAGGGGCTCGCCGAGGTGCTTGAGGAAGACGACATTCGCTCCATGGGCGCGGCCGGGCGATTAGGCGGAAATTTGACTGAATCAAGGTCGAGAATGCGCCGCTGGCTGATTCCCGGCGGAATTTTTATTGTGATTGTTGTCGCGGCGGCGACGCTGTTTTTCACCGTTGGGGCCTGGCTCGTCGTCGAGGACCCGCTCGTTCATGCCGATGTGATCGTGGTCTTGAGCGGGCGCCTTCCGGAACGTGCTATCGAAGCCGCTCGAATCTTCAAGGCCGGTTACTCGGACCTGGTTTGGATCTCTCCTCCGGTTTCTCCCGTGGATGAATTGAAGACCATGAAGATTTCCTATCTGGGTGAAGATTTCTACAATGAAAAAGTCTTGATTGCGAAGGGAGTTCCTCCGGATTCCATTCGTATTTTGGATAACCCCGACGCGAACACCGAGGCGGAAGTCCGCCAAATTGCAGAAGATCTACACAAATCCGATTTCCACTCCGTGATCATAGTCACTTCAAAAGCACACACACGGCGAGTGCGCACGATCTGGCGCAAACTAGTGGGCTCCGAACCGCGCATGATCGTGCATTACGCAGAGGATGACAACTTCGACGGCGCACATTGGTGGCGCCATACCAGGGACGCGCTGGACGTGATGCGCGAGACCCTTGGCCTCCTCAACGCCTGGGCGGGCTTCCCGTTGCGTCCGAGCCAGGACTAATCATGCCGGCCCGCCCGCGCAAACCGAACGAAATCACACAGCAGGTGGTCCCGCTGCTTCTCCTGGGTATCGGGTTGGTTACCACCAACAACTCCGCGACGTTCCTCGATGGCGAATCCACGATCCTGGGCGCCGCGTCGAATCCGCTACAAAAGATGCTCGGGCTGTTCTTTTCCGGCGCCGGTCTGCGAGGGCAACCTCCACTCTATCAATTCATTCTTCATTTCTGGCTGCGCTGGACGGGAGGAAGCTTCGACTATCTTCGGATTCCATCCGTTCTTTTTTTTCTAGCGGGACTCTTTCTGCTGGGCCGCGCCAGCCGCCAATTAGCAGGGTCGCCGTCTGCGGGCGTTGCCGTCATCTGGGTAGGGGTCCTATGGCCGGTCGGCTTTCTTTTTGGCCGACTGGCGGCCTCATCCTCGTTTTCGTTTTTCCTGGTCGCTGGTTTGACGCTCTCGTATTTCAAGTATCTGGAAGACCAGACCGCAAGCCGTTGGGCGGCATTCTTTTTCTTCTGCGCCTGTTCGATTTGGACAAGCTATTTCGGCTGGGCCATTCTCGGGTGCCTCGCGATAGATCAGATTCTTCGCTTTCGAGCCCATGAACCTGCGGCTACTCCCAAAGTTCTCCTGGGAACTGCGGCGCTGTTATTCGTTTCCTTCCTGCCTCTCTTTCCCGCGTTCCGCTCTGACCTTTCCAATGGGATGAATTTGCATCAGGGCGCCCTTCCGATTCTTGCGACCGCGTCGTTTCATGTGTTTTCGCTATTCGTCAGCGAATCGGTTGCTCCCTGGTATTGGCGGTTGAGCGTTCCTGCGGGACTCGCGGTCCTGCTCAGTGTGGGGTTGGTTGCGTGGTGGCTTCGGCGTCCCGCGCGGCGTTTATTGCTCTACAGCTTGGCCATATTGGTCGTGATGGCGCTGCTCGGAATCCTTCAAACGCAATATCTGTTCATGCTCTCCCCGTGGGTCTTGTTGCCTGTCGGCGTTGCGATTGACACGGCGAAGCCCCGCTGGGCGACCTTCGCCCTGGCGGCGGCACTTTTAACGATCGGGGCGGTAGGGTGGTACGGAATCTATTCGCGGCGCTATTATTCCGCGCCTCAATTCATCGAACCGTGGCAGGAAGTGGCGGGGGATGCGGCCGCGAAGATCAGAGGCGGCGCAACCGTGATCGCCGACCGTCCTTCGTTTCTCTTCTATCTCACTTATCTCCTCCGTGTACCCAGCCAAGACGGGCCGTGGAGATTCGAGGGCTTACTTCCCGATTCAGTCAGGCATCCCCAGGTATATTCCCCGGCAGGCTGGCTTGCCGCGGGCCATCCCACGAGCGGGAAAATGATCCTGGTTCGACGTGGTGGCGATTCAGGAGGAGACAAACCCATGGACGATGCGGCTCGGCAATTGGATCAGTCCTGCGGTTCCATATCGTCTCGACTCAGGATGCGTGACGAAGGGTACAAGTGGAAACAGCGCTTTTCCCCTCAGTTGGGTGAACCGCAGTGGAGAATTGAAATTCGCGAATATGATTGCGACTCATCGAATTCCAAGCAAATCTACCCCCTCCCTCCGCGCTGACCCGGATAGAGATAAGGCGCATTAAGGCCATCTCATTCTATTCTAAGGACTTAAAGTCAACCCCAAACTTGTAGTACGGCAGGCCCATTGTTGTCGCCGATCTTCTGTTTCAAACTGGTATTTGGAGGGAGACTCTGAATGCCGGCCGTTATCGTTTTCGGCCTTTCAGCCATTGCCTGTAGGGATTTCCTCCGCTACTACTGGCGCGCCGTGTCCAGGGCCTCGATTTAGGCAATTCTTGCGCAGGATGTAGTCCCAGATAATGGTCGCCAATAGTACTTGGGGTATATCGGGTCAGTACGATGCGTCCATTGTTCCGAACGGGGACATAAGCGAAACTGTAGTCCTGAGGATGAATCTGGATGATTCCGGCTGTCATATTCGCGGTCTCGGTGGTCGCCTGCGCCCAGTTTGGGCTTTACTACTGGCGCGCAACCATTTCCGGAATTGCGGCGCAAGCGATCACGGAGCGGATCCGAGTGGCTGCGGGGATCACCCATGATGGCATTGGCGCCCAGGACTTTCATAGCATATTAATTCTAAAGGACTTATCTCCAGGCCTGCGAGGCCCGAACGGCAGGTTCACGGCCATTCGTGCGTATTATGCAGTGATGGAAAAACTCGGAAGCATCGTCCCCGCCATGGCCAACTGGGCGAACGGTGAAATGGCTACCTGCTCGCGCTACGTTGCGGTTCTGATGGACCAGCACCTTGAGCGGAACATGGCTTGCGCCGCCCAAGCCCGCGGGATGTAAATCAGAAGAACTCCAGTTCATGCGTTGAATGTCGGAACGCCTGCTAATAGGCCCAGCGCAGAAGAACTCCACCCGACGTGTATCCCGCACCGACCGCAACGAGTAACACGAGATCCCCTTTTTTGAGCCGGCGTTCGGCGACGGCATCGCGTAGCCCGAGCGGTATGGTTCCCCCTGTCGTATTTCCGTAGCGATCGATGTTCACCATGATTCTTGCGTCCTCCACGCCGAGCCGCTCCTGCATGGCGCGAATGATCCGCAAGTTGGCCTGATGGGGCACGACCAGCGCCAGGTCTTTGCTCGAAAATCCATTTCTCTCCAGCATTTCGCATGCTAGATCCGCCATGCGGCGCACCGCGTATTTGAAGACCTGAGCGCCCTCCTGATGGACGTAATGCATCTTCTGATCCACGGTTTCGTGAGAAGCCGGGTGAAGCGATCCGCCGCCGGGCATATAGAGAAATTTTCCGCCGGAGCCGTCGACATCGTGCACGAAGTCGAGAATGCCTTCGTCGTCGCGGTCGGTGTGTTCCAGCAGGACAGCTCCCGCGCCGTCCCCGAACAACACGCAGGTTGCGCGATCCTTATAATCCAGAATGGAAGTCATCACGTCGCTGCCAATGACCAGCGCTTTTTTTTGAGTGCCGGCGCCCACAAATTGGGCGCCAACCGTCAGGGCATAGAGAAATCCGGAACAAGCCGCCGAAAGATCGAATCCCCATGCGCGCGTGGCGCCCAGGTTGTTTTGAACCAGGCAGGCCGTTGCGGGAAACATCATGTCCGGCGTGACGCTGGCAACTACGATTAGGTCGATCTCCGACGCGGGGACGTTCTTGCAGGCCAGGAGTTGGCGTGCGGCAGCTGTGGCCAGGTCCGACGCTCCGACGCCCTTCTCGGCGACGTGGCGTTCGCGGATGCCGGTGCGCTCCCGAATCCAGGCATCGTCGGTGTCCACCAGCTTCTCCAAATCGGCATTGGACATCACTCGGGGCGGCACGTACCCGCTCACACCGGTAATCTTTGCAGCAATGCGTCTGGACATTCCGTCTCCGTGTGGCTTGTTGGTCCCCGGCTAGAAGAACCGCGATTCTACGCAATCATAGGCGGCGAAACAAGCTTGGTGTGGCGGCCGCGTTTCAGGGACGCACCCGTAGGACGGGCTTCAGCCTGTCGGTTTTGATCTTGGTGGAGTTGGCAGAAGTCAAAAGAAGACGGGCTGAAGCCTGTCCTACTGGATCTAGCGGAAGACTTCCGGTTCCTGGGCAAGGGCGGGATTTACGATGAGCGGGTTTGGCAATTCGCGCAGACGGGAGATAAACAGCCGCACCAACTCGGGATCGAATTGCGCGTTGCCACAGCGGTCGAGTTCCTGGAACGCTTCTTCCGGGGTGCGCGCTTTCTTGTACGTGCGCTCGGAAGTGATCGTGTCGTAGGCGTCGGCAATCGCGATGATTCGCGCACCCATCGGAATCTGCGCGCCGGCAAGTCCCTCGGGGTAGCCCGAACCGTCGAAGAATTCATGATGATGGGCGACCATATCGCGGATGCGTTCGGTGCCTCGCAGCGGCTCGAGCAGCTTGGCCCCGTATTCCACGTGGCGCTTCATCGCTTCCCATTCATCGGGATTGAGCGGGCCGTTTTTGTTCAAGATCGATTCCACGATCCCGACTTTTCCAACGTCATGCAGCATGCCGCCGAGGCGCACTTCCTCGATTTCAGGGCCTTTCAGGCCAATCGCTTCGGCAATCAAGACGGCGTAACTGGAAACCTTATTGGAGTGTCCCTGGGTGAATTGATCCTTGGCGTCGACGGCGAGCGCCAGCGAGGTGAGCGTATCCATGACGATGGGTGGAAGGGGCTCGAAGGACGACTCGCCGGAGGATCCCGACATTCCATTGGCGCCCGGGAGTTTCGAGGCAGGTTCCGTTTCGGAGAAGGACCTCGCGAATTGCTCGATCCGGCTGTAGATTTCCACAAACGCGTCGGGGCCGGTGGAGAACAGCCGCTTGAGCGTGACGCCGAGGTACGCGTCCAGGACATCGCGCTTCCATTGCCTGGAATCGTCCGGATTGAATTGATCCGCGGTGGAAACGGCGTTGCCGCCCTGATGCTTGGAAAGATACATCGAGGCATCGGCGACCTGGATCAATTCCTGGGGAGTGGAACCGTTCAGAGGAAACGTCGCGACGCCGAAACTGGACGTCACGTTTTTGTCGCGCAGGACCGGATCGGAGGAAATCCACGAGCGCAGTTTTGCAGCGAGCTGGTGGCTTTGCGTGGAGTCCGTTTCGGGCATCAGGATGACAAACTCATCGCCTCCATAGCGCGCCACAACGTCCGAGCGCCGGCAATTCATTTCCAGGATATGCGACACGCGCTGCAAGACCAGGTCGCCGTCCAAATGTCCATAAAAATCGTTGACGAATTTGAAGCGGTCCAGATCCATCAGCACCACCGAGAAGGAACGTCCCGCGCGGGTCGAGCGCTTCCATTCCCCCGAGAGGGCTTCCATGAAGAAGCGATGGGTTTTCAACCCGGTCATGCCGTCGGTAATGGCCTGTTCCTGCGCTTTCTGAAAAGCCATGGCGTTGTGGAGCGCGCCGGAAATCAGGTCGGCCAGCGTACCAAGGAACAGGACCTCTTCCTGGGAGAAGTCGGAGATCTTATCCGTCTCCACGTACAACACGCCGTGCAACTGGTCGGCGTAGACGATCGGCAGCGCGATCGCGGATTCCGAACCCTCGAGCACAGGCTCGCCTGTGGAGTGTTCCGCGTCGTAGGACACGACCGCCATCTGTCCCGTACGCGCGACGCGCCCGATCACATTTCCGTCCAGGCCCAGACGGCGTCCCAGCGCGCCCTTGCGCTGTCCCGCTTCGGCCTGGATCACGATCTCCTTGGCCGAGTAATCGAGCTGCCCGATTCCAATATGAGAATAGTCCAGCCCCTGCTCCAGCTCTTCCGCGATCTTCGCGAGCATTTCATCGGGATTGAGCGTCGTAATGATATTGCGGGAGATGTTGTTGAACAGGGTCAAGCGGCGCGATTTCGCCCGCTCTTCACGAAACAGACGCGCATTTTCGAGAGCGATCACCGCTTCGCTCGCCAGCACGCGCATCATTTCCAAATGGCCGTTATCGAGCGCGCGTTCCTGGGGACTTTGCAGGATCATGGCCCCGATGGGCCGCTCGTACAACAGCAGGGGCACGCCGCAGAAGCATCCTTCAAGTGAATTCTGCGGGTCGATGCCCAGCTTGCGCATTTCTTCGGCGTAGTTTTCGCGGATCAAGATCGGCTGGCGCGTGCGCATCAGATATTCAATCACATGGTTGCCGCCAAAAGGCCGGGACCTTTTTGGCTGAACTTCGCCGTCGAGCACCTCGACTTCAAATTTAATTTCATTGCGGGACGTTTCGTGGAGCGCGACGCAGAAACGGTTCACGTCGAACAGGCGTTTGATTTCACTCAGAATCGTTTCGAAGAGCGTGTCCGGGTCCAGGGTCGAGCTCAGTGCGCGGCCGATTTCGTTGAGCATGTGAAGCTCTTGCGTGCGGCGCGCGGCCTGCTGGACGAGGTAGCTATTTTCGACAGCCATTCCGATTTGATGGCCCAGTGCGAGCAGGAGGCGGAGCTCGGCCGCCGTTAATCGCCGCGTGTCGGCGGTGCCGAGGAGCAAAACGCCGAAGGCCTGCTCCTTGGCTTGCAGGCTAATCCCCACTACGGTGCGCAGATGCTGGCTCGTGGCCAGCTGCCGGAAACGCCGGAATGCTTCCTCGCCTTCGAGGGCCGTCCAGGACGAGTCGCGGCCGAGATCGCGAAAAACCACGAGACCGCCCAGGCGCGAAACCATCTCCACCAGATGATCGTCGAGTCCCTCTTCCTGGGCGATCGCACAAAAATTTTCCGTCAAGCCGGCGGCGACCACGGAAGTTGGACCCTGCGGATGGCCGTGATGCAGGAAAAGCGCGCCGGCCGGCATGCGCACGACGCTCAGCACGCGCTCGAGCGCTTGCGAGAGCATCTGCTGAATTTCGGGGCCGACGAAACTGGACGTCGCCAGATTCACATTGGAAAGCGCCAGCATGTTCTGCTCGACGCGGCGCTTTTCCTCTTCGTAAAGACCCATCACCATCAAGGCCGCCGCAAACAGCTGGGGCAAAAGCTCCAGCGCGCGCAGCGAATTGGCGATGCGAGGGCTGAGCAGCAGCTCCCCGATCAGGATGGCGCTCCAACTGAGGAACGAAGCAGCCAGCAGCAAATCCGCGAACGTTTCGTGACGCTGGCTCTCCTGGTAGAAGACCCAGGCGATCACCGCGAGCACCACGGCGACGCCCAGCTGCGGCGAAATCCTGACCGCGTGCAGGTAGTAGGCGACCGACCACAACGCAAACACACCGCCCGCGGCGATTTGCGGACGGACCCACGGCTCAGTATTGGAGTACACCTGAGCGGTGCTGAAAAACAGCAGCGCTGCTGCGGCCAAAAGCCATTCGTTGACCGACGTTTGCCACGGAGCGACGGACACCCAGGGCTCGAGCGCGGGGCTGAGATAATGGAGGGCGAGCAGGCACCATCCGGCGCTCCAGAGCATCAGGTAGGCCTGGCGCCGCAAACTGTGCATGTAGGCAAAAAGGCCCGACGTCAATGCCGATGTTGCCAGCAGAGTGATCGCAATAATGCTTTCCGAGGTCATCAAATCAAATGCGCCGCCTGGGCCGCCGTTCGCGCTTCCCACTCGATGGGAATGCAGTAGAAGAGGTTGGGTGAAAAGATCAAAGTCTTAATCAAGGAATCTAAGCCGCCTATCATCCCAAGAAGATTTATTTGCCGGCGACAGAGACACCACACCTCTCCCGACACTTTTCCCCACTTTTGCGACTATAAGGGACGCCTTTCCAGACGGTCAAGGGTACGGGGGTACCAGTCGGGAACAAGGCACTTGAGAGATCGGACACACGATTTTTTAACTAAGAATTGACCTATACCGTTTTTCGGAATCGTACAGATCGCCAGTCGGTTTGTGTATCCGTTTGAAGTCCTAAGATAACAATCAGCCCCCCGGGGACCTTGGCGTCGGACAGCACTGGGAGTTATGCTGATCCGAAAGTGTGGAGCTCGGAAGAAACCACCATGATGCGGATCATCCAAGGCGACTTCACTGACCCGCGCGTTGTCGATCTCCTGCGTATCCATCTGAGCAGTGCCCGCGCGGAAACGGCGCCGGGCAGCGCGCATGCCCTGGACCTCACGGGGCTGCAATCCCCCGGCATCAGCGTTTGGACAATCTGGGACAATGAAACGCTCTTAGGAGTCGGCGCACTGAAGCGGCTCTCGGCCGATCATGGTGAGGTCAAGTCAATGTACACGGCTCAGTCCTTGCGCCGAAGGGGAGCGGGAAGCGCGATGCTGCGCCACATCATTGCGACTGCACGAGCAAGCGGGATGTCGCGCCTCAGCCTCGAGACGGGCTCATGGGATTATTTTCTGCCTGCGCAGGCGCTCTACAGGAGCCATGGGTTCGTGGAGTGCCCGCCGTTCGCTGACTATGTGCTCGACCCAAACAGTGTGTTCATGTCGCTCGACCTGCGAGAATCCTGATCCGCGGGGCATTTGTCCTCGGTCGTAAGCCGAAATTCACACTGGCACTACCTCAAAAATCAAACTGTTACACTGCCGCCCGCTGCGGTGGCTCGCCTTCCTTCGCCGGTTCGGCTAAGATGAAGTGTTTTTCACATACGGGAGAGACTGGCAAGGAGCATGACCACGACTTCGAGTGCATCGGGAAAGCCGGCCGGCGAAATTCGCGTGCGGTTTGCGCCCTCGCCGACGGGCTATTTGCACGTGGGAGGCGCGCGCACCGCGCTTTTCAATTGGTTGTTTGCGCGCGGCCGTGGCGGCACGATGATCCTGCGCATCGAGGACACGGACATTGAACGCAATCGCCCGGAACTGGTTGAAGGCATTCTTGACGGGCTGCGATGGCTCGGCGTCGATTGGGACGAAGGGCCGTACTTTCAGTCGCAGCGTCTGGATTTGCATCGTGAGGCGGCGCTGAAGCTGGCCGCTTCGGGCGCGGCCTATTTTTGCGATTGCCCGCCGGAGAAATATGCGGGCGGCGACGCGGTCGATGAAATCGAGGACGAGAAAAAAGAGCAGGGGCCGCGGCGCATTACTCGCTGCGCGTGCCGTGAAGGCAAGCCGGGATTGAGCGCGGAAAATGCGGCGATTCGTTTCCGCGTCCCGCCCGGGGCGGCTACTCAATTCGAGGACGCCGTTTTCGGTCCGCGCGAAGTGTCGAACGAGGAGATCGAGGATTTCGTTCTCTTGCGCTCGCCCAAGGAAGGCCAGGCGCGCGGCGGGCCGACCTATCAACTGAGCGCCGTCGTGGATGACATCGACATGCGGATCACGCACGTGATTCGCGGCTCCGATCACATCTCCAATACGCCGAAGCAGGCGCTGCTGTATCGCGCGCTCGGCGCCGCGCCGCCCATTTTTGCGCACGTGCCGCTGATTCTGGGGCCGGACCGCACGCGGCTTTCCAAGCGCCACGGCGCGACCAGTGTGGAGTCGTACCGCGACGAAGGTTTTCTGCCCGAAGCGTTTCGCAATTTTCTGGCGCTGCTCGGATGGTCGGCCGGAAACGAAGAGTTCATGCGAACCTCCGAAATTGTCGAGCGATTCACACTCGAGGGCGTGAGCCGCACGAATGCTGTCTTCGACCGGCCGAAGCTCGAATGGTTCAACACGCAATACCTGCAGAAGCTGCCGATCGACGAGCTTCTTCCTTTCGTGCAAGGCGAACTGGAGCGCTCGAAGCTGTGGCAACCGGAATGGGCGGGCGAAAAGCGCGAATGGTTTTCTAGAACGGTGGACCTGCTGCGTCCGCGCACGCGCTTGCTGCCGGATTTTTCGACCTGGGCCCGCGCATTTTTCAGCGATTCGTTTGAGTACGATCCGCAGGCTCGCGAGAAATTCTGGAAGGACGAACGCCTGGGCGCGATGCTCGGCAAACTTGCGGATACTCTTGCGGCGCTAACCGACTGGAATCACGACGCGTGCGACCACGCCCTGCGCGAGCTGGCCGCCGCGGAAGGCGTAAAAGCTGGTCTCTTGATCAATGGAACTCGCGTCGCGATCGTGGGGCAGGCCGTGGCGCCGCCGCTGTTTGAAACAATGCTGGTGATCGGCCAGGAGCGCGTCGTCAGCCGCCTGCGCCTCGCCGTCGAAGCGTTCGCTGCGCGCTGATTCCATTCCGCGAAAATTGGGGACCGGGCGAGTAGGACAGGCTTGAAGCCTGTCCTACTTGGACTTCTCAGCCGGAGATGTAGAGAAAATATCAGTGTGTGCGGGATGCGTGGGCGCGTCCACGGCGGCGATTTCCAGGTCCGCCGTCACCGCAACTTTCGTCGGCGGCAGGCACGCGTCTTGATTGCAGGCTTGATAGCCAACCGTAAGGCCAATTTTTTGAGGACCGAGCGGGGCGGAGCCATTCGACCGCAGTTTCATCAGCACCGTGAAGGAGCCTTCGTAAACGCGCAGGGGCGTCTTGGAAAATCGGAACGCGCGCATCACTCCGCGCGGATACGTCGTTTCCACGAGAAACACCCCGGGAGAGAGATCGGCCAGGATTTTTGTGGGGATTAGATAGTCCTCGGAGGGCATGTGGGCGTTGATATGAAAACCCGGGGAAATTTTCGCGACCACAGCGATTTCAAAAGAACGGCCACGCGGCACGGGCTGCAACGATACGTAGGCTTGCGGCTGAAGCACGCTGGACGCCGCCGGATAGGCGCTATCCTGCGCCGACGCGCTAGAGACGACGAGTGCGGCCACCGCCAGGAACACAATCCGCGCAAGCGGGCGTGGCGTACAATTGCCGCGATCGCTGACTGGCACATTCACGCGCCGGCCAGAGAATCGCACGACGCTTTCAAGAAGTAATTTCATAAAAGTTTAGACCGTCACGGGGCTGCCGAGCTGTTCGGTGAGGATGCGCCCCATGAGTTGCATGAGCGTCTCACCTGTTTTATCGAGGACGAAAGTTCCCGCCGCATCGGACCACGAAAGCTTGAAGCTGGTGGTCAGCGCGGAAATCCAAATCTGGCGCACCGGCGTGTTCGGGCTGATCACAAATCTGGTTTCATCCGCGTCTTCAAAGAGGACTTCGAGCTTGCCGCTTCCGCCCTCCACCTCGAATCCGCGCTCATCGCCAACCTCTTGAAGGCGATGGAGCAGTGATTCAAAGGCGGCGTCGCATCTTCTTTGAAATTCCTGTTCATCCATGATGAGAACAGAGTACCGCGAAGCCGAGTCGCGGGCAAGGAAGCTGCTACTGTAGGACTAAGACTGTGGCTTCGATTTGAGCTTCCAGGCCAATGCTGTCCGGAACGCCTCAAAGCATTCTGGGCAAACCCATTGCTTGGTGTCTGGTTTTGCGAAGACTTTGCGTCCCGATTCTCGAGCCTGTCGGATGAAGTCCGGCTCTTTCGTAGAGTTGCCGCGAATTTGAACGGTTGTAACATACCCGCTGTGCAGAATTTCCGGCGCATCGAACAGTGCGAATTTTGCCCAGCAACCTTCGCAGTGATCGTGGTCCCAATCGGCGCTTGGTGGCGTGTAGTCTTCGAACTCAAATGTCATCGCCCTCAAACGTTCCAAACTTTTCAATTTGTGCTGCTTCCACTCTTCAGGAGTGCTCATACGCAACTCCTAACACGAACAGTCCGGGAAAACTACTCATACCGCAATGCGTCTACCGGGTCGAGCCGTGCGGCCTTCACCGCCGGATAGATGCCGAAAAAAAGGCCGACAGCCATGGAGACGATGACCCCTAAAAGCACTCCCCACAGGGGTATGGTGGAAGGCAATCTCGGCCAGATCACATGGATGAGCAGGCTGATGCCAATTCCCAGAAGCACGCCGATGACTCCGCCCGAGCCTGTGAGCACGACGGCCTCGGTCAGAAACTGCCAGATGACGTCGCGGCGGCGCGCGCCAATCGCTTTCCGAACGCCGATTTCGCGCGTGCGCTGCGTGACCGACATCAACATGATGTTCATCACGCCGACTCCGCCGACGAGCAGGCCGATCGAGCTGACCACGGCGGTCAGCAGCGCAACCGAACCGGTGATCTGCTTGAACTGGTTGGCAACTTCCTCGGCGGAGGACAGGCCGAAATTTTCCGGCGCCGAATAGGGAACGTGGCGAGTGCGGCGCAAGACGGCGCTGATTTCGTCTTTTGCTTCCGGCATTTTCCCGGGAGCCGCCACGGCGCCGATGAAATGCTCGTCGTCGGCGGGGTGATGCTTGCGGTAGGTATGGTAGGGCACCAGGACCTGCTTTTCGACGGGTGGATTCTGGAAGAGCTGGCCCTTGCGGTGCTCGAAGACGCCGATCACACGATAAGGAAATCCTTCGACGTAAATGATTTGGTCCACCGCATTGCCGTCCGGAAAAAATGCCTTGCCGAGATCGTAGCCGATGACGGCGACGTCCGCGCGGTGCAAATCTTCTGCTTCGGTGAAATAGCGGCCGATGTAGGGTCTGGCGTTGTACACATCCGGGTAGTAGACATCCGATCCTGAATAATTCAGGCCGCTGACTTCCTTGTCCTTGTAGCGCGCGGTGATATCGGGCTGGCGATTGAAATCATAGACGCGCTTGAACACCGACACGGACACTTCCTGTACCGCCGGGCATTGCTCGCGGATGGCTTGCGCATCTTCGTAGGTCAACGGCTTGCGGTTGCGCTCCTCGGCGGTCATTCGTCCGGTGCTGATCCCGGGGGCAACTTTGAACACCCAGATCGTATTCGCGCCGAATGCGTCCAGATATACGGTGATATCCGCATAGAATCCCACCAGGATGGACGCGACCGTGATAAGCGCCGTGATTCCGATGACCACGCCCAGCACGGTAAGAAACGAACGCAGCTTGTTCTCCCGCAGCGTTTCCAGAGCCATGTTCGCGTTTTCGCCGAGCGCTATTCGCATGGATTCCCGGTCAAGTTCACATTTCCTGCCGCAGCGCTTCGATGGGACTGAGGTTCGCGGCCTTGCTCGCCGGATAGATCCCGAAGAACACGCCCACCGCGGTCGACACGCCCAGGGCAATGATCACCGCGGAAATCGGAACGTGCATCGGTACGGGGGTGTTGGCGGCGATAACCAGCGCAAACACGTAGGCCAGGGCGACGCCAATGGCCCCGCCGATCGTGGACATTACAGCGGTCTCGGTTAGGAACTGCAGGAGAATATCGGCGCGGCGCGCGCCCAGGGATTTGCGCAGGCCGATTTCGCGCGTGCGCTCGGTCACCGTCGCCAGCATCACGTTCATAATCACCACGCCGCCAATCACCAGGAATACCGCGACGATCCCGACCATCGAGGCCGCGAGTGCGCCGGTGATTCGCTTGAACAAATCCACCAGGGAGCCGCTGTCCAGGACGCCGAAATTGTCAAGGTCGTTCGGATTCATGTGTCGGCGCGCGCGCATCAGCGTTTCCGCTTCTTCCTGCGTGCGCGACATCCAGTCCGAGCCGCGCGTTTGCACGTTGATCGCCAGGCTGGTCGTACTCGTCGCATAAAACTTCATCCACGTTTCGATCGGAATGTAGATGTAATTGTCCCGCGTCTGGCCCAGCACCGTGCCGATCGGTTTTCCCACACCCACGATTTCATAGGGGCGGCCGTCCACATCGAGTTCCTTGCCGATGGGGTCGACGCCGGGAAAAAGTTTTTCCGCGACGTCCGTGCCGATCAGCGCGACGAGCGACCGGTGTTGATTGTCGGTGTCCGTGATATAGCGCCCTGAGGCGGGTCCCTCGGTCTTCATGTCGCCGATATTTGCCGTCACGCCGTAGATGGTCGTGTCTTCGACGGTCTGGCCGTTGGCCTTGGTGCGGCCCAGAAGATTAGCCTGGGCGCCGACGCGCAGGGCGAGTTTGGAATTGTCGCGCAGGAATACATAGTCGTCCCAGGTGATCGGCTTGTTTCGCCGGGTGGCCTTCACTAACTCGGTCATGTCCGTGATGATCGGAAAGCGCAGAACCAGGAATACATTTGACCCGAGGTTGGCGATGCGATTCTCAACGTACAGATTCACTCCGGAGATCAGCGATACGACCATGATCAGCGTCGAAACGGACAGCACGATCCCCAGCAGCATCAGAAACGAGCGCATCTTGTGCGCGCGCAGCGTTTCCAGCGCCACGCCGATCGGTTCGCGCAAATGATGGATTCGAGGTTTCATGCGCTTTGCGTCACGCCTCTATTCTTTCATAGGCGCAACGCCTGAGAAAGTTACATCGGTTGGGGAATGTCACTGGCAGTGAACCAGTAGTGAGGATATAATTGGAACATGAAGCACCTCACATTTTCCATCATTATCGAAGCTGATTCTGACGGCTACTACGTTTCTTGCCCCGCTCTACAGGGGTGCTACAGCCAGGGAGACACTTACGAGGAGGCCGTCACAAATATCAAAGACGCCATCCGGTTGCACGTTGAGGATCGTCTAGCGGACGGCGAAGAAATTCCCCAGCACGTGGCCGTGAGCCTCTCTACAGTTGAAGTTGTTGTCTAATGCCAAAGCTTCCGCGCCTGACGGCACGTCAGATCCTTGTAGTGCTGGAGAAGGCAGGATTTTCTCTCGCACGGCAGAGCGGGAGCCACATGATATACAAGAACGCCGCCGGCAAGCGCGTCACTGTTCCCTTCCATGCCTCCAAGATTCTTCATCCGAAAATACTGAAGAGCATTCTGCGCGACGCCGACCTTAGCGTAGAAAAACTCCAAGAACTCTTATGATCGTGAATTCGTAAAGGCAACGAATTGCCCCTTGGACTCCGTTTCATACGCTGGTGTGAGCGTCAAGGGCGCCATCAGTTGCTGGAGCGCGTATAGTGGAGTGGGTTCGGCTACAGCAGGCTTTCGATGGCCTTGGAAATATCGTCGTGATTGACGAGGCCGACGATCGTTCTGACCTTCTTGCCGTCGCGGGTAAAGAGCATACTGGTGGGGAGGCCCAGGATTCCGCCGAATTTATCCGCGATGGCGTCGTTGCCCAGCAGGATGGGGTAGCTCATCGCTTCTTTTTGGCCGTTCACGTCGAAGCGCTCTTTTTCGAGGAAGGGTTCGATCGCTTTTTTGCCGTCTTCGTCCATGGAAACTCCCAGGATGGTGAAGCCGCGCGGGCTGTACTTTTGCTGGAATTCGATCATCCACGGGATTTCCACTTTGCAGGGCGCGCACCAAGTCGCCCAGAAATTCACCAGGACCACCTCACCCTTGTACTGCTGGAGGGTGACTTCCTTGTCGTTGAGATCCTTCAGTGTGACAGTTGGAGCATCGGTCGGTTTGGCGGGTGCGCTCGCGGAAGGCACGCCGGCCGCCGGAAATTTGTGGTCAGCCCAGATCATGACGGCGAGCAATGCAACCACACCCACAGCAATAAAGATGCCCTTTTTCATGTTGCGAACTTCTTTCTTGCGGGCTCCAAGTAGAGCCCGCACCCGTTACAGCGCAAACTTATTCAGAAAGACTAGTTTACCCGATAGCCACGTCAGCCGGTTCAAAAAAATCAGGCCGCCGACGAACAGCAGCAGCACGCCGCTCAACACTTCCACGGTATGCAGGTGGCGCCGGAATCGCTGGTAGAAACGTAGAAACTGGTTGATTCCAATCGCGGTGAGCAGGAAAGGGACCGCGAGGCCCGCCGAATACACAGCCAGCAGAAAAACGCCACGAGAAATCGTCTGGGTATTTGCGGCCAGCACCAGGACCGCGGCGAGAATCGGACCGATGCACGGCGTCCAGCCAAAGGCGAATGCGAAACCGAGAAGGAATCCGCTGGTCACGCCGGAAAGCGCGCCGCCGGCCTTGGCTTCTTCTTGCGTTTGGCTGCCGAGATTGTGGAAGCGCAGATCGCGGTTGAGCCAGCGCGTCAGCGACGGTCCGGCAAGGAAAATCAGCGCCACGGAAACCAACTGTACGGAGCCGAAGATTCCGCCGGGGCCCACCGTTTCGGTTCCCGATCTCCGCCAAAGAATCGCGGCGCCAAACGCCAGCACCCCGCCGATTACTAGGCCGGCATTCACTGGCAGCTTAATCAGCCAACCGACCAGGTGCAGGCCGAACAGAACGATGACGGCCCCGGCGATGGGCCCCATCAGTCCCTTATGCTGCAGCAGAAATTGCCCCACGGCGCTCGCCGAAGCGCCGAAGCTGATAAACACTACGGAGAATCCTGAGACAAACGCCAGCGAGGAAGCAAACAGACTGTTGCGCGCCGGCTGGCCGGTGCGAAGCTGTTCGACGCCGATGCCGGAAAGCATCGAGACGTAGCCCGGCACCAGCGGCAGTACGCAGGGCGACAGGAACGAGATGATTCCCGCTACGAAAGCGTAAAGAATCGAAACTTGCATCGGACGAAATTATCTCCGGCGAAGGATGGTGCAAGACAGCCTTTGCAACATTCGATTAGACGGCTGCAGTCCTGCCAACGATTCACCTGTTGTCTATTTTCACATAACTATGCGTTTGCCTGATGGATTTCTTGGCGATCGGTAATTTTGCGTGCGGAAGAGGCGTGTGTCGGCCGTCCCCGGGAACGCCAATCTCCCGATTGGCGTCGCGCAAACCGCCAATCAGGAGATTGGCGTTCCCAGGTCGAAGCGCGACGGTTCGGGACTCTGGAGAGGCTGCTGCTATGTGAAAATGGGCCGGCGCGCGCGCCAATCATTTGCGCTCTCGTAGGAAAACGCGATCCGCAAAAGCGTTGCTTCATCGAAAGCGCGACCGATCAATTGCAATCCGATGGGCAAGCCATCGCGCGTGAACCCGCAGGGAATGGATATCGCGGGCAGACCCGTAAAATTGGCCGGCCGGCACGAGCCGACCAGAGCGCGACGCACGTCGATCTGCTCGCCATCGATTTGCACCGATTGGGCGCCGATGAGCGGAGCGGGAACAGGGACCGTGGGCGCCACGATGGCGTCGACTTCCTGGAAGGCCGCGTCAAATTCAGCGAGCAATTGTTTTCGCACGTCAAACCCAGCCAGATAGCGAACGGCCGGCACATTTCCGCCCGAATCAATTCGCTGGCGCACTTCTTCGCCGTATTCGGCGGAGCGAGACGGAAAATATCCGGCGGTTTGGTGGACATGAAGCGCTTCCGCAAGCGAAATGTCGGCAGCCGCTTCGCGCGTTGCCTTCAATTGCGGAAGGGAAATTTCACGCACGGCCGCGCCGCGCTTTTCCATGTCACGCAAGGCCGCTTCTGTCGCCCGGCGCACTTCGCCGTCCAGCTTTTCCCAATAAAGTTCGCGCGGGCGGCCCAGGTGAAATTTGCGCAGCGGCTTGCGCAGCGCGCCACGGAAATCTTCCACCGGCCTCGGCGAGGAAGTGGGGTCCAGAGGATCGCGCCCGGCGATCAGGCCGAGCAGGAGGGCTGCGTCCGCGACGCTGCGGGCGATCGGGCCGACATGATCGAAGGACGGCGACAGGGGCATGGTGCCAAAAACGCTGACGCGCCCAAAGGTTGGCTTCAGGCCGACGGTTCCGCAAAAGGCGGAAGGGACGCGGATCGAGCCGCCAGTGTCGGTGCCGATGGAAGCCACGCACAGTCCGGCGGCAATCGCCACGGCGGAACCGGCGCTCGATCCTCCCGAAATTCGATCGAGCGCCCACGGATTGTGCACCGGGCCGTAGTGCGCGTTGGCGCCGGT
>JGI12269J14319_10001379_pt1 | contig 24301 bp, 20 predicted proteins | sample PeaSoiSIISIP2007_FD_14319 | JGI IMG/M metagenome (IMG submission 14319)
GAACCCGCACCCCGGCGGCGAGCTGGGGCGCGAGCCGATGCAACAGTCCGCCCAGATCCGATTCGCGGGTGTCCACGAACACGTAGGCGTTGGGTCGGCCCGCTTCGGAGCGCACCACCATGGGCCCCGTGGTCCACACCACGTCGGCGATGTCGGAGAGCTGGACGGGTCCTCGCGAGCCATCCACCTGCAGGTCCTGGATGTTTTCCTTGGTGTCGCGCCGTTCCCGCTCCAGGCGCAGCGTGATCGCGATCCGCTCCAGTCCGTCGATGGCGGTGGCCACCGGCATTCCCGCGAGCCCTGTGCGCACCGCGTCGTTGATGTCCTCCACGGACACTCCACGGGCCGCCGCCTTGGCGCGATCCATCCGGATGTCCAGGTAGTACCCGCCCGCCGCCCGCTCCGCGAAGGCCGAGGCGATCCCGTCCTTGCCGCGCAGGAACGACTCCACCCTGGTGGCCAGGGCCTGGAGGGTGTCCGGATCCGGTCCCGAGACCTTGATCCCGATGGGGGTGCGGATGCCGGTGGAGAGCATATCGATGCGCGACTTGATGGGGAGCGTCCAGGCGTTGGTCAGACCCGGCACGTGCACGGCGGCGTCCAGGTCCCGTACGATGTCGGAAACCGTCACGCCCGGCCTCCAGAACTTCCGGTCCTTGAGCCGGATCACCGTCTCGAACATGTCGAACCCGGCGGGGTCGGTGGCGGTCTCGGCGTGCCCCGCCTTCCCGAACACCTGTTCCACCTCCGGCACCGTCGCGATCATCCGGTCCGTCTGCTGGAGCAGCTCCTGGGCCTTGGTCGGGGAGATCCCAGGAAGGACCGTGGGCATGTAGAGGAGGTCGCCCTCGAACAGCGGGGGCATGAATTCGCTGCCCAGTTCGTGCAGCGGCCACGCCGCCGACACCAGCACCACCAGGGCCGCCAACAACGTCCGGAAGGGATGGCGCGTCACCAGCGCCACCACCGGGTGGTAGATCCGCATCAGGAAACGGTTCAACGGATTCTTTTCCTCGGGCGGAATCTTCCCCGTCAGGAACAGGCCCATCAGGACCGGAACCAGCGTCACGGACAACAGAGCCGCCGAGGCCATGGCCCAGGTCTTGGTGAAGGCCAGAGGTCGGAACAACCGTCCTTCCTGGGCCTGCAGCGCGAACACCGGCAGGAACGAGACCGTGATGAGCAAGAGCGACCAGAAGAGAGACGGCCCCACTTCCAGCGAGCTCTCCAGCACCACCGCCCAGCGGTCGCGGCGCCGGTCGGGAGGTTTCTCCTGCTCGTGCTCCAGGTGCTTGTGGGAGTTCTCCACCAGGATGATGGAGGCGTCCACCATGGCCCCGATGGCGATGGCCAGCCCCCCCAGGCTCATGATGTCGGCGCCCACGCCCTGCAGGCGCATGACCAGGAACGCCATCAACAGGGCCACCGGCAGCGTGATCACGGCCACCAGCGCCGACCGCGCGTGGAACAGGAAGATCGCGCACACCAGCGCCACGATCAGCATCTCCTCCAAAAGCTTCCAGCCCAGGTGGTGGATGGCGTCGTCGATCAGGATGGATCGGTCGTAAAGAGGCACCACCCGCACCCCGGTGGGCAGCGACGTCTGGATCTCCCGAAACTTCGCCTTCACGGCCTCGATGGTGGCCTTGGCGTTCTGCCCGTAGCGCATGACCACGATCCCGGCCACCACGTCGCCGTTGCCGTCCAGGTCGGTGACGCCGCGCCGCAGGGCGGGCCCTTCCACGATGCGAGCGATGTCGGAGAGGCGCACCACGGATCCCCCTCCTCCCGCTTGGATGGGCAGGTCGCGCAGGTCCTCCAGCGTGCGCACCTGCCCACGCGTGCGGACCATCCACTCGGTCTCCCCGTGTTCGATGGCTTCGCCACCCGCATCCGTTCCGGATCTGCGCAGGGCCGATTCCACGTCGGAAAGGCGCAGGCCCCGGGCCTCCAAAGCCACTTGGTCCACCGTGACCTGGAACTGCCGCACCATCCCTCCCACGGAGGCCACCTCCGCGACACCGGGAACCGTCTGCAGTTCGGGCTTCACGGTCCAGTCCTGGAGGCGGCGCAGGTCCTTGTTGTCCACGATGTTCGTTCCCGAGTCCGAAACCAGGGCGTATTCGTAGATCCAGCCCACGCCGGAGGCGTCCGGACCCAGCACCGGCTGCACGCCCTTGGGAAGTTCGGAGCCCATCGACGACAGCAATTCGGAGACCCGGGAGCGGGCCCAGTAGAGGTCGGTCCCCTCGTCGAACAGGACGTAGACCAGGGATTCCCCGAAGAACGAATACCCGCGCACCACCTTGGCACCGGGTGTGGAGACCAGTCGACGGGAAAGCACCTGGGTCACCTGGTCTTCCATCACCTGGGGAGAAGCCCCATCCCATTTGGTCTGCACGATCACCTGGGCGTCGGAAAGGTCGGGGATGGCGTCCAGGGGGATGGTGCGCAAGGCCCAGATGCCGCCCAGCACCAGGAACACACCCAACAACACCATCAGGAACCGGTTGCGCAGCGACCAGGCGATGACCGCGCCCATCCCCCCATTCGTGGGGACGCAAAATTTTGCGTCCTTACGAGGCCCGTTCATCGGGCGTCCATCTGATCCAGCACCGCCTGGAGACGGCTTTCGCCGTCCAGGAGGAACTGCGCCGAGACCACGACCTCGTCGCCCGCCTCCAGACCTTGGCGCACCAGGGTCTTCCCTCCTTCGGATGGACCCGTCTCCACCTTCTGTGGACGGAATCTGCCGCCGCCCAGCGCCAGGAAAACGATGTCCCGCGTTCCCGTGTGGAGCACCGAGGCGTCGGGAACCACCAGCCCCGTTTCCAGCTTCGGGTGGAGCTGGGTCTGGTACAGGCCACCCACCCGCAGCGGATTCGCTCCGCGAACCTCCAGACGGACGGTGGCGGTCCGGTCTCCTGCACCGACCACGGGAAGGATGGACCGCACCACCGCCTTCACGGGCACGGCCAGATCCGATCCCGAAATCTCGGCCGCCGAACCGGTGGACAGTCCCGGCAGCCGCGATTGCGGCACCTGGGCGTCCACGAGCACGCCCGACCCCTGGACGATCCGGAACAATTCCTGTCCGGCCATGGTCGCCTGTCCCTGGTCGGCCTGGCGCTTGGAGATCCAGCCGTCGGCGGGGGACGTCAGGGGCAGCGCTCGCACCACCGTCCCTCCGGCCGCGATCCGATCCAGCATGGATTCCGGCCAACCGTACGACCGGAGACGTTCTCGCCCCGCCTGCGCCGCCGTCGAATCCCCCGTCTTGGCGGCTTGGAGCCACTCGCCCTGGGCGGCCACCACCTCGGGGCTGTAGAAGGTCGCCAGGATCTGTCCTTTCCGCACCCGGTCTCCGGTGCGCACCGGAGCCACGGTCTCCAGGTAGCCCATGGTGCGGACCGTCACGGAAAGCTCTGCCGCCTCGTCCAGGACGCCTTCGGCGTCCACGCGAAGTTCCGGCCCCAGCGTCCCCGCCTCCACGATGTCCGTGCGCACCCCGATCTTCCGGACCTCGGCGGGATCCACCATCACGTCGTGGGAGGCGTGGATCCCGGCGCCAGGCCGGATCGAATCCCCCGTCGCCGACGTCGCGTCGGATGGGAAAGGCACCAGTTGCATCCCGCAGATGGGGCAGTTCCCAGGGTGGTCGCGCACGATCTGGGGATGCATCGGGCAGTGCCACAGAGCGTGCACCGCCTGGATCCTCACCGTACCGTCGGAGGCCTTCAAGGTTTGCGGCTGCTGCTTGCAGGAACTCAAAAAGGCCACCACGGAAAGCGAAAACGCCATCGTCTTGGAATTCATTTCAACTCCTCCAGTCGGTCGGGCTCCACGCCCGCTGCGGCCGCGAGCCGCGCCCGTTCCAGTTCGTAGGTCCCCCGTTGCATGACCGCGTCCATCCGGGTCATGCGGATCATTTCTTCCATGGCGAGCACCATGGAGAGCATTTCGCTTCCCTGGCCGTACCGGGTTCGTGTGAGGGCCAACGCGTTTTCCTCGCCCGGCAGAACCAAGCTGTCCAGCCGTTTCCAGGCCGCCCAGGCGGCGCGGGCGCGTTGGGAGTGGTCTGCCACCTCCGACCGCGCCATCCGCACCATCGCCTCGGCCTTGGCCTGCGCCGTTCTCGCCTGGACCTTGGCGCCGCGCGCCTGGCCGTTGGCCATGCCGCTGGACCACGGGACGAAGGGCACGGTGAACCCGGCCATCAGACCCCAACCGGGCATGCCGTTCTGCATCCGCATGGCCATGGCCCCCACCATCAGATCGGGTCGGAGCGTCGCCTCCGACGCCCGGCCCATCGCATCGCGCATGGTGGCTTCCCGGCGCATGGAAACGATGTCGGGCCGGTCGTTGACGGAATCCTCCAGGGCGGAATCGTTCCAGGCGGGCGACTCCGGTCCACCCGGCTCCGGAAGGGGATCGCCGACAGGTCCTGTCCAACCTTCCCGCATCGCCTTCGCCGACGCCGCCTCGGCCTTGGCCTGGTCGGCCTGGGCCGCGATCTGTTCCGTCCGGGCCCGGAGGATCCAGGTGTCGGCGGCCGTCGCCATGCCCTGGGCCTGGTTGCGCTCGGCGGTCTTGGCGAGGTCGCGAACCACGCCTTCCTGCTCTTCCAGGAGCCGGGCCTTCTCGCCGTTCATCCACTCCATCCAGGCCGCCTCGCGCACCGCGAGTTCGATGCGGCGACGGGTGTCGGTGGAATCGGCCTGGGCCATCCCCACCCTGTCCCGCTGCACCTTTTCCATGGCACCGGTCTTTCCGGGCCACGGGATCATCTGGGTGAGCTTGACGTCCGCCAAACCATCCGACTGGTCGTCCATCTCCACGAAAGGCGGCATCCAGGCACGGGTTCCGTCCACCTGGACCCGCTCGGATTCGACCCCCAGTCCGCCGGTGCGGGATTGGGGATGGGAGACCAGGACCTGTTGGACCCATCCTTCCACGATCTCGCGATCCTTCCCTGCCGCTGGCGATGCCCAGGCGACCGCCGCATTCCACGAGAGGAACGCGGCCATCCAGCCGATCTTTTCCATTTTCGCGCTCACCTTCGCCGAAGGAAATCGTCCCTCGCTCCGGGCGCTCCGGTCGCGTGGGTCTCGATCAGATCCGGGTGGAGATCAGCGCAGGATGGATTGGTTTCGGACCCACAGGGCGGGTCCGGATCGCGGCGGAGGTCGGACTTGTTCGAAGGCGACGGTCGCGGCGGGAGCTGCGATCGAAACCATCGAACGGGGAAGGTCGGCGACGATCTGGGCGTGGGGGGCGGATGGGACGAGAGAACGGTTGGCTTCCACGGCCCCAGCCTGCCAAGTGGGGATGGGGCAGTGGCAGGCGACCTGGAAGGATTCCGGGGAAGATGCGTTCGCGAACAGCCGATGCGAGCAACAGGCGGGCAGATGGGACTCGGCCCGCGCCATGGGGCAGATGTAGTTGGCGGCCCACGACGGACCGAGAGCGGCCACCAGCGCGAGAACGAAGAGGATCGATCCCCTCCATCCTGTCCGCTGGTGACGCCTGCCAATCATGGACTTCAAGCTACACTTTTGGCCCGGGGAAAGCAATCGATCCTTCCGAGCCCCTGGTGAAGCGGCTTCTACTTCTTCCCGCCGCCGGCCTTCGCCGCCGCGCTCTTGGCGGTCGCCGCGACTTCGGCGGCCTTCGCGCTGGCTCCCGCCTTGGCCGCGAGCACCTTCTCGTTGGAGGGGTGCTTCTTGGTTTCCTTCTTCTTGCCGCCCTTGTCTCCCATGATTCGACTCCTTGATGGACCTCGCCCCACATGGGACGGGATCTTTCCAAGTTACCGACATCGTCGCGCTCCGTGGACAAGTTCCGGAACGAAATTCAGGATCCTTGCGGATGGAGCTTGCCGATCCATCGTTCCAGGGCGGCGCGCAGGTTGGCCAGGCGGATGGGCTTGGAGATGTAGTCGTCCATCCCCTGCTTCAGGAAGAGCTCGCGGTCGCCCTCCATCGCGTGCGCCGTCAACGCCACCACGGGGATCCTGCTGGCTCCGTCTCCCGCCTCGCCCGATCGGATGCGCAGGACCGCCTCGATCCCGTCCATCTCCGGCATCTGGATGTCCATCAGCACGAGCTGGTACCGTTCGCGGTGCGATTTGAGCGCTTCCAGGGTTTCGCGTCCGTTCCCCACGACGTCCGACTCCAGCCCCAGTTTGGCCAGCAGCCCCACCACCACCTTCTGGTTCACGCGGTTGTCCTCCGCGACCAGCACCCTCCCCGAAAGCGGACCCTCGGTGCCGGAGGCGGAGGAATCCACCCCAAGGAGATGGGGGTCGACTTCCTGGAAGGACAGGCGGAATCCGAAGGCCGAGCCGGTCGGGGAACTCTCCACGCCCAGGCTTCCGCCCATCTGCCGCACCAGGTTGTTGGCGATGGCCAATCCCAGCCCTGTTCCGCCATGGCGACGGGACAACGAGCCGTCGAGCTGTCGGAAGGGCTGGAAGATGTCGCCCAACCGGTCGAGGGGGATGCCCGGTCCGGAGTCCTCGACGCGAAACTGCAGGTGGGTCGCTCCCTCCGCATCCCCCAGCCGGTTCACCTCCAGCGAGACCAGGCCCCGCTCGGTGAACTTCACCGCGTTCCCCGCCAGGTTCAGCAGCACCTGCCGCAGCCGCACCGGGTCGCCTCGCACGGCCAGCGGCATCGCGCCCACCTTGCGGACCTCCCATTCCAGACCCTTGGATCCCGCCAGATACCCCATCATGCCACCGACTTCGTCCAGCACCGAACGGATCTCGAACACGTCCTGGGAAAGGCGGAATTCGCCCGCTTCCATCCGCGAAAGGTCCAGGATGTCGTTGATGACCGTGAGCAGCCCCTGCGAGGACTGCCGCATGGTGCGCAAAAGATCCTGCTGGTCGGCGTCCAGGCGCGTGTCACCCAGCATCTCGCCCATCCCCAGGATGGCGTTCAGGGGGGTCCGGATCTCGTGGGATACGTTGGCCAAGAAGCGCGCCTGGAGCCGGTTGGCCTCCTCCGCCCGCTCGCGGGCCTCCTCCAGCTCCTTCTCGCGCTTGAGGCGTTCGGCGATGAGGCTGTCGAAATCCGACTTCACGACCAGGAGCGAGGTGGCCACTTGGTGGAAGGGATGGTTGGGAGGGTATGGGTTCGCCCCCTTGACTTCCGAATCCCATTGGAGGTCCCCGATGAACTCCATCAACCTCCAGGCGGTGTCCCATTTGTCGCGCTGCAGGAAGCGGCGGGTCCTCTGCCAGAGGGAGGAGGTCGCATGGGTCGGGCTCGGGGACGAGTCGACCGCCGCCGTTTCCTCCAGGTAGCGATCCAGGTTCTCCCCGGGTTGCAGGAACACCATGTTTTCCTGGTAGGCGAGGTTCAGGGTCACCAGCGAGAACCGGTGGCTCCACGGCAATCCGCAGATCACGTGCCGTCTCGCGGGGAACAGCCGGTTGATGCGGTTGAGCTGGCGGGAACCCGCGAGGAGGGCGGCCAGGTCGACATGGTCCAGCCCCGAATAGTCCACGACCTTGCAGAACCGGTTCGGCTGGAGGGCCTGTCTGGATAGGAATCCCTCGTAGGCTTGGAAGAGCGGGGGGATGTCCCTTCCCCGGATCCGGCCGTGGATGTTGATCCGGACCACCTGCCGTTCGTCCAGGGGGTGGAATTCCACCCTCAGGTCCCCGTGGGTCCAGTCCTCCACGCCTTGGACAGGTGCCGGTCGGACCGGCCCCAGTTTCTTGTCCAGCATGCGGAAGGCGGTCTCGAGCGCTTCGGCGTAACCGGATGTCGCGTCCACCACCATGCGCAAGGGGAGGATCCGGCGGGACAGGCGGACGATGAGCTTCAGGAACGGGTTCAGGCCGAAGAAAAGGATCCCGTGCAGGTCGTCCTGGTGCTTGAGATGGTAGTCGATGTAGGCCTGTCGCGTGACGTTGTCCGTGGCCCCCAGATGGGTGTAGTCCTCCAGGAGAACCATCTTCCTGCCGGGTTGCAGGAACTCCTGGAAGATGGTCTCCACCACCCTGCAGTACTCCAGGACATCCTCCACGTAGGTGCGACCGAAGCTCTGGCAGAAGATCAATTCGCCGTCCAGGACCCCCAGGCGGTAGGTGTGGTGGTTGGATGCCAGAACCCATTCCGGACGGGTGTGGTAATGCCGCCCCGTGACAGGGCAGACCATCTCCGGCAGCGCCGGCTGGATCCACTTGCCCTTCATGCCCGGCTCTCCTCCGTCGGATCGTCCGGTCCGGGCGTTGTGGCCAGCACCGGCTCTGTGCCGGGATCGAATCCGGCGAGGTCGGAATCCTCGCCCCAGGGTTCCGGATCGGGGCGCTTGCGCAACCGTTCCCAGGCGCGCCAAGCGATGGCCACGGCGGCGGGCAGGAGAGGGATCGCGATGCATCCCACCGCGGAAAGCCTGGTCCAGGGATCGTCGGACAGGATCCGGGTGCGGTTGAAGAGGAAAAGATCGCAGGCCCAATGGGAGAGGACCACCGTCAACGCGTCCCACCGGATGAATGCCCATCCCCAGAGGATGCCCACCAAGGTGATGGGGACGATCCTCGCCCACCACGGATCCGCGGGAGGGAGGAAGGATTCCCCGCAATGGACGGCGCCGTAGACCAGGGCGGGGAGGCAGGCCGCCGCCCAACGACCGAGCCCCAGGCGCAAGATCGCGTTCCCGGCGAAGTGTCGGTAGCCCAGTTCCTCCACCAGGCTGATCTGGAAGAAGAACAGGGCCAGCAGCAGGGTGGGGTGGGACGAATTCAGGCCGTAGAAGAAGAACCCCCGCGGCTGCAGCTCCACGAGGGCCCCGGGAACACGGGACATCCCCCAGGTGGCGAGCGCGAGGACGCCTCCGGCCACCCACCCCAGCAGGAATCCGCGCAGGGAGGCATGCCCCACCCCCACGCTGTTCCAGCGCAGCCGCAGGAAATTGCGCAGGGCGATGCCGCGGTGGCGTGGGGCCTCCTGGTCCAGCGCGTCGGAAGCCGCCACGAAGCAGAACACCATCAAGGCCGGAAGCAGGTCGCCGATCGCGCCCTGGAGCAGCGTGCGGGCCGCGGACATCCACCGGGGTCCCAGCGGATCCCAGAGTTCGAACAGGCGGGGTTCGCGCAGGAATCGGCTCGCCCCCAGGCAGAAGACGACCAACCCGGCCCCGATCGCCGGGATCTTGAACCCCACCAGGCCCCGGCGCACGGACACGAGCTTGTACAGGAACGCCGCGACCCCCATGGAGGCGAAGATGGTGAAGGCCATGGCCTGCACGAACTGTTCCAGGAACTGCCTGCGCCGACCTTGGCGGATCCAGGCGGGCGGCACCACCACGGACGGTCGGACCTCCCGCACCGACGCCCCGGCCAGCCAAACGGTCATCTGCTCCTCGACGTCGGACCCCGGCGCCGCAGCGCGTTGGAACACGAAGGTCTGGTCGTCGCGGGAATCCAGGTGGCGGACCTCGCGGCGGCGCAGTTCCCAGCCGGACAGATCCTGCCCGATGTGGGCGCGGACCGCCGCGAGGACCGCGAGTCTGGCCGAGGTCGAATCCAGCCTGGCGCCCGGTTCGTCGTCCTCGGTGGCGCGGTTCCAGCCGACCAACCCCTGGCTGGGATGGATCCAGAAGGTCACCGCCCCCGGGTTTCCCGCCTTCTTGAACTGGATCTCGTGGAGGTACACGGGAAGCTCCGAGAGCAGATCCTGGGTCTCCCGGCGGGAGCGAGTCCTCTCCAACCAGGAGAGGGCCGGCTCGTCCACCACCAGTTGGCTCTCCTCGCTCCATCCCCCCAGATCCTGTCCCACCGCGGATTGGTGCTCGAGCGCCATGCCTTCCAAGGCGCGGGCGTCGGTCGAGGTCGGAAGGTCGGCCACCGGCCAAAGCCGATCCAGGGAGACGAGGAATCCGGCACCGCACACCATGGCGGCTCCGAGCAGGAGGGCATCGGTTCGTTTCATCCGAGTCCCATTCTACCCTAAGTGCGCCCGGCCGTGGTAGTTGCATCCGGAGGTGCAGGTCTCCCGCACCGAAACCACCGACAGCAAAGGCAAGGCCGGCGACAGCCGATCCCAGATCCAGGCCGCCAGGACCTCGCTGGTGGGATTCTCCAATCCGGGGATCTCGTTCAGGTACCTGTGGTCCAGGATCTCGTGCACCGGTCTCCAGGCCTCCTTCAGGTCGGCGAAGTCCATCACCCAGCCGGATTCGTCGCCGGGAATCCCGCGGATTCCCACGCGCACCCGGAAGGAGTGCCCGTGCAATCGACCGCACTTGTGGCCCTCCGGCACCCGGGGGAGCAGGTGCGCCGACTCGAAGCCGAACTCCTTCCAGATTTCCGTTTCTTCCATCGAGATCGCCTCCCGTCCGCGCTCCTCCCAAAGGGAACTCCCCGAGGCCGCTCCGTCATCGGGTCTATCTTGTGGGACGCGATCGCGGGCCGCAAGCCGCGAACCGACGTGGAGGTCCTCATGAAGCGCGTGGTCAAGTTCGGATTGATCGGAGCGGGTGTGCTCGTGGTCCTGTGGGTGGCCCTGGCCGCCGCCGTGTGGGTGGCGTTCCCGCCGGCCAAAGTGAAGGCCCTGGTCCTCGACGAGGCCGGAAGCCTTCTCCACCGCAAGGTGGAACTGGAATCCGCCCGCGTGCGTGTGTTCCCCTTCCTGGGGGTGAGCCTGGCGGGCCTCTCCGTGGGGAACAACCCCGACAGCGGCTTTTCCGCCGAGCCCCTGGCGAGCCTGAAGTCCCTGGATGTGCGGCTTTCGCTCGCGAGCATCCTGCACCTGTCCCCGGTGGTCGACGCCATCGTCCTGGAAAAGCCCGCGATCCGCCTGGAGGTGCTCGCCGACGGACGCACCGGCTTGGACGGGATCGGCGGACCCAAGGACACCACCCACCAGGTGAAATCGGATTCCGTCAAACCCCTGACCCTTCCGTTTCCGCTCAGCGTCCGCAGCATTTCCATCGTGGGCGGTTCCGTCTCCTACCTGGACCACAAGGCCGACCGCGAGGTGGTCTTGGGCGACATTTCCCAGGAGGTCTCGATCTCCGCCGACAAATCCCTCCAGAACGTCGAGACCAAGGGCACGCTCTCCATCGAGGACATCTCGGTTTCGGGCAAGGGCTTCCCCGTGCGCAAGGGGGGAATCCACCTGGAGGTGGAACACGACATCTCCTTGAACCTGCCCGGCGCCTCGGTGCGGATCCGCAAGGTCCGGGCCTCCCTCCAGGACATCGGAGCCACCCTCTCCGGAACGGCGTCCAACATCCTGACCCGGCCGGTCGTGGACCTGAAGATCGAGACCGATGCGCCCATCGATCTGTCCAAGGTGCTCGCCCAGGTGCCCGCTGAAATCAGTCCGGAACTTTCCAAGCTCTCCCTGGCCGGGCAGGTGGACTTTTCCCTGACGGCGAAGGGCGAAGTGGGTCCCGCCGCCGTCCCCGACGTGGAAGGCGTGATCCACGCGAGGTCCATTTCCGCTTCCGTGCAGGGACTGCCCGCGAAGCTCTCCGGATTGGGCTCGCGCGTGACCATCCACCACACGCGCACCGTGGAGATCGATTCCACCCAGTGGGTGCTGGACGGCGCTCCCGGCAGCTTGAGCCTCGCGGTGGACAGCCTTCCCGTGCCGCCCCACAAGAGCGTCCCCGTCCTGCGGGGACTCTCGGCCCAGGGCAAGGTGGATCTGGGCTCCTTCGCCCAGGTGCTCGCGCCCCTGGTTCCCGCCCTGGACTCGCTCAAGCCCACGGGAGAACTCGCCTGGTCCGTGACCGGAAAGGGCCGGCTGGACCCGCAGAATCCCCTGGGCCTCCAGATCCAGGGAACCGCCTCCCTCTCCAAGGTCTCGGCGAAGATCTCCGGTCTGCCCGACCGGCCCGTTGTGGACGGAACCGCGTCCCTCGACAACACTTCGGCGGGAGCGAAGGTCGCCATCGTCATGGGTCCCACGGACCTTGCCGTGGACGCCAAGGTCGCCGACTGGCTTGCATTGGCGCTGCCCAAGCTCGCCCAGGGCAAGACCACGGCGGTGACCGTGGCCGCGCGATCCAGGAAGATCGATCTGGATCGCCTGCTGCCACCCCCCGACACCGCGAAAGCGAAACCGTCGGCACCTCCTTCCGAGCTTCCCGTCCTTCCGAACATCTCGCTTGCCGCCACGTTCCAGGCCGACCTCGTCCAGGCGCTCGGGCTGTCCGTGACCGGCGTCGCCGGGAAGGCGAACCTCCAGAAGGGGCAGCTCGGCGAGAGCATGGCCGCCTCCCTGGCCGGAGGGAAGATCAACCAGAACCTGTCCGTGGATCTCTCCGACCGCAAGGCGCCGGGAATCCACCTGGTCGCGGACCTTGCCGGCGTGCAGATCCACGAGGTGCTCGTCGGTCTCAAGGACCGCATCCCCCCCGGCGCGGCCAAGAGCCTGTACGACAAGGTCTACGGCAAGGGAGGCGGCCACCTCCAGGCCTCGGTCAAGGCGCCCATCGCGGACATCGGCAAGAAACTGACCGCCGACCTCGCGGGCGCCCTCTCGGACGGCAAGATCGTGAACTTCCCCGCCATCGCGTCCATCACGTCCAAGGCGCACGCCATCTTCCCGTCGGTGCCTTCCTCCAGCGAACTCGATTTCAAGACCCTGTCCGTCCAGGCGCAGCTCGTGGACGGCAAGGTGATCCTGAAGGACCTGGTCGTGGACGGTTCCGGCTTGGGGATGGTCCAGGCCCAAGGCACCATCGGCGCCGACCAGAGCCTGGACATGCACGCCCAGACCCATCTGCCTCCGGGAGTCTCCGGCGCCCTGCAGTCGGGAGTCTCTTCGCTCTTCTCCTCCATCGGGATGTCGGGAACGAGCCTTCTGCCCACCGACAACCAGAAGAGGGTGGTGCTGGGCTGGCACGCGACCGGAACCGTCGCGAGCCCTTCCGTGGCTCCCGAACTCGCCAAATCCGCCGGACCCGCGCAGAGCCCCGCTGCCCAGGTCAAGGAGAAGGTGGGGAAAGCGGTCCAGGCCCAGACGGAGAAGGTCAAGTCCCAGGCCGAGACGGCCGCCAAGCAAGCCGCCCAGGGCCAGACCCAGCAGGCCGTGCAAGGCGTGAAAGGCGCGGCCCAGGGTCTGCTGAAGGGCATCAAGAAGCCCTGGTGACGGCGCTCAGCCCAAGGCGGCGACCAGCGCGGTGAAGGCTTCGCCGCGCTCCTTGTAGTTGCGGAAGAGCCCGAAGCTCGCGCAGGCCGGCGACAGCAGGACGGCTCCGCCCCCCGCGACGGAACGTCGGCAGTCCTCGAAGGCTTCCGCCAGTCCCGCGTGGTCGTGGACGGAAAACGGCAACGGCCCGCTCCCTTCCAGCGCCTTGCGCAACGAGGGAGCCGTGGCCCCGATCAGCGCCACGTGCACCAGATTCCCCGCCGCCCTCAGACCCGCGGCCAGTTCGGAGAAATCGATCCCCTTGTCGGATCCGCCCAGGATCAGGGCGATGGGGGCCCCGGACAGGGCTTCCACCGCCGCGAGCGTCGCTTCCGGCCTGGTCGCGTAGGAATCGTCGTAGAATCGGACCCCCTCGCGCTCGCCCGCGAACTGCAACCGGTGCGCCAAGCCTTCGAAGGCCACCGCACCCTCCCGACAGGCCTCGTCGGAGGCTCCCAGGATCCTCGCGGCGCACCAGGCCAACGCGACATTGGACAGCTGGAATGCCCCCGGTACCCGAAGCTCGGACCGGTGCAGGAGGATCCGCCCGGTCCGCCCGTCGGCCAGCGACTCGGTCCCGGGATCCAATTCGCCCCCGGCACCAACGGGATGCTGGGAAGCGGACCCCGCCATGCCCACGAACACCGAACCCGGATCTCCGCAGAGGAACACGGAGTGGTCGGAATCAGACTGTTCCTCGCACAACCGCGCCTTGGCGTTCCAGTACTCCACCTGGTCCACGTGCCAGTCCAGGTGTTCGACGGTGACGCGGCCGCAGACCCCCACCCGGGGAGCGAACGCCGCGGGATCCACGCCGGAAAGGCCTCGCACCGGCGCCAGGTCCGAAAGCTGGAAGGAGGAAAGCTCCAGGAGCGCCAACTCGGGCAGGTCCTCGCGGAGGAGGAGATCGAGCATCGGGGTTCCGATGTTCCCTCCCACCACGTGGGGGACCTTGGCGGCGTCGAGCATCCGCGACAGGATGGTGGTGATGGTCCCCTTGCCGAAGGTGCCCGTGATCCCTGCCGCCGCCCCACCGCGGACGCTCTGGAAGAGAGCGAGGAAGACGTGGAGCTGGGAAATCGTCCGCCCCCCGGCGGCGGCGAAGGCGAGCAATTCCGGCAGGACCGGTCGGATTCCCGCGGACCGCACCACGGTGCCCTTCGCCGGCAGGTCGGAGAGGTAGAGGGGGCCCAGGCGGCCGACGCATCCCTCCGGTACGGGCGTGGAGGGATTCCGGTCGCGGAGGGTCAAGCGCTCGTATCCCGCTCCCAGGAGGAATCGCGCCGTGGACTGTCCCTCCAGACCGCCGCCGACGATCTCGACGGGTTCCGGGACGAGTTCTCGCAGGGCGGTCGACAGATCCGAAGGCGTCTTCATGGAGCGACCAAATTAGGTCGGCGGCCGGTGCCGGTCACAGGAGCGTCGCCAGCACCATCTCCATCGATCGGCGACCGGTTCCGGACATGTCCTGGGGATGCAGCGCGACCCGCACCCCGAACGGGGACAGGATCCGTTTCTGCATGGGGAGCGTCCGATCCCAGAGGGTCGCGATCGGACCGTCCCCGCCCCAGGTGGAGAGAGCCGGCGACCATTCCGTGGCGCCCGGCCGGGCCACCCCGAGGCGGAGATCCACCTGCCGGAATCCGAGCTTGAACAGGGCGGGCAGCGATCCGCGCGGCAGATTCCAGCTGGGCGGACAGAATCCGACGGGTTCGGGAAGGCCCGCGTCCTCCCAGTCGAGCAGCGCCCTGCGCGCCCGGTCCGCGACACGCACCGGATCCATCCCGGAAAATTCCGCCTCCCCCCCCCGGTCGCCCCGGTGCGTCCAGCCGTGGACCCAGAGGGGATGGCCCGCCGCGTGCATCTCCAGGAGGCGTTCGACGAATTCCCTGGGGAGTCCGGCGCCCTTTTCCGAAGGTCCTCCTTCGTGGCGGGGGATCACGAACAGGTCCAGCGGGGGAAGGCCCAGGCTGGAGCAGAGATCCATCCACTCGACGCAGGCGTCCCAGGTGTAGGGGGAGACGTCGTGCAACCGGATCCGGATGGACTCCCTCGCGTACTTTTCCTCCATGCCATCCAACCTAGCATCCCCCGTTTCCAGCGGCCGCCGTTATCGATTGATCGTCTACGATCTGGACGGGACGCTGTTCGAAACCATTCCCGACCTGCGCACGGCGGCGAACCTGGCATTCCAGGAGCGGGGTCTCCAGGGGGTCTCCCTCGACGCGGTGCGCGGTGCGATCGGGGACGGGGCCCGGGTCCTGGTCGAGCGGCTTTGCCCTCCGGGAACGCCACCCCGGGAGATGGAGGCGATCCTCGACAGCTTCCGAACCCACTACCTGCGGGTCTGTCTGGACCAGACCACCCTGCGCGACGGAGCGCTCGATTTCGTGCGTCGCCGGGCCACGGCACCTTGGAGACTGCAGGCCATCCTCACCAACAAGCCCCAGGACCCCACGGATCTGCTGGTGCGACACCACGGATTGCGGGACTGGATCGGAAGATCGGTGGGGGGAGACACGGACTTGGGCCGCAAGCCCGATCCGTCCGGACTCGAGAGCCTGATGGCCTGGGCGGGAACGGATCGGGAATCGACCCTGCTCGTCGGCGACGGTCCGGCGGACCTGGCCGTCGCCCGGGCGGCGGGCGTCGACGCCATCCGACTGGACGGGGGTTACGGTCGGCCGGACGAACTCGACCGGTTCCCCTGGGCGTGGCGGGCCGGGAGCTTCGCGAAATTGGAGGAGCTTTGGACGCGGGTCGAGCCGGGAGCCGAGGTCGGACTCCCGCTCGCGGCCGCTTGACATTAGATTTAGCCGCCAATGGCGTCCAAGTCCAAATCCAAGGGCTCCCCCAAAAAGGTTGCAGCGGCGTCCAAGCCGTCCAAGCCATCCAAGGCCAAGGCGTCTGCCGCGAAGCCCAAGCCGAAGCCGGCCGCGGCCAAGAAGGCGCCCTCCAAGCAGAAACCGAAGATCCTCCCGAAAAAGCCCGCGACGAAGGTGGGCAAAAAAGCTCGGGTAGCGATCAAGTCTCCGGGGAAATCCGGCAAGCTTCCGGTTTCCAAAGCCAAGATTTCCTCGGGCAAGGCGAAAGTCGCAGCCAAATCCCCCAAGAAAGGGATCCCCATCAAGTCCACCAAGGCGTCGAAGCCCGTTCCGGCAAGGTCGAAAGCCAAGACCCCCGTGAAGTCCGCGGCGAAGTCCGCACCCAAGCCCCTCCCGAAGAAATCGGCTGTCGCCGCGAAATCCGCCGCATCCGCCAGGAAAGCACCCGCCAAGGCGCCCCCCACCCGAGTCGTGGTTTCCAAGAAGGGAACCGCACTCAAGGCGCCGACCCCTGCGGCCAAACCTCTGGTGCTGCCCACCAAGAAGGTCGCGCCCAAGCCGGCCGCCAAGCCGGTCAAGCCCGTTCTGGTCGTTCCGCCTCCTGCCGGGGTCAAATCGGCGAAGGTGCCGTCCCAACCGGAGAAGGAATCCCGCAGGTCCAAGCCGGACCTGTTCGTGGGACCGTTCTTCCAGGAAGTTCCCGTCGGCTCCGCCGCGGTGCGGAAAAGCCGGGTTCCCCAAGCTCCGGCCGTGCCGCTGCGCAAACCGAAGGGCGAGGAGAGCCACGACGAACTGATCGCTCGGATCGAGAAGGAATTGCTGACGGTGCGGATGGCGGGGAAGAAGATCCACCGGGTGCAGGTCTGCACCAAGTGCTGCATCAATCCCGTGGACCCGAGCTTCATGGTGGATCGCGATACGGGCTACTGCACCGAATGCGCGTTGGTCCTCGGTCTGGGACACACTCGCGAGGCGCGGCAGCAGAACTTCCACCCCAGTCTCATGAAGTCCGAAAACGCGGAGCTTCCCGAACCGACCTGACGCCGAAGGTTTCCAGGCCTCCATTCCCGGCGGCAGGAGGTCGAACCGCGTCGCCGATCCACATCCGATCCGAGGCCAAGATGTCCCAGAGCGAGCTCCCCCGCACCTTCCGCCAGTTGTTGGCCGCCCTCCCGGCGGATTTCCGACGCACGGTGCTGGAAACCCTGCTGACCGACAAGGAGGCCAGGCCCGCGGCCCAGGAGGCCCTGCGCATCGTGGCGGGACTCCGCAAGATGCGCGCCCAGACGCTCTCCCAGCTCGGTCGCACCGAACGGGTTCAGATCGTCTTGTCCGCCCTTGGCCAACCGGCGCTGGAAAATTCCGCCATGCAAGCGCTCCAAGTCTGGTTCCTGCGCCAGGGGCGTCCGATCATGGCCCAGCTCCTGGACTCCTGGAAGGTGTCCCACACCGACGGTGAGCTTTCCGACGACGCCGTGTTCCCGCCCCTGACCTCCGACCAGGTCGTGGAATCTTCGCGGGAGGCCGCGAAGACGCATGCGAGGGAGGCCGTGGCCGCCTACCTGGGCTACAACCACATCGCCCCGCCCACTCCCGCCTGGGAAGGCGTGTTCGAGGCGGCGCTTCGGGAACAGCTGGCCTAGACCGTTCTGCCGGGCGGGCCCGGCAAAAAAGAGCCGCTTCGGGAGGGCACCCCCCTTCCGCGACGGTCGGATGTGCACCGAACGCCTCTCCGTGACGATTGGCACGCCTTTGGATTGTGACTGGATTCGGAAACGGATTTCCACCACAGCCAGGAGGCGTAGATGGATTCGATGGGATGGTTCGGAGCGGCGCTCGCGGTGACAATATCTGTTGCCTCGGCCGAGGCGCCTCTGCCGCGCGACTTCTCGCTGACAGGCGACCGCAAGAGCCACCTGGTCGACGACGTGATCACGGTGAACGTGGGCGAGGACAACACGGCCACCAACAACGCCCAGACCAGGACCCAGAGCCAGAGCACGGGCAAGGTCGCGGTGGGCGGCAATTCGGGTCTGCTGAAGTACCTGCCCAGCGCGGGGATGGGTTCCGACCTGGAAGCGGGATTCAACGGGCAGGGGAACACGGTGCGGCAGGGATCCATGACGGCCGTGGTCAGCGCCCGGGTCATGGAAGTCCTTCCCAACGGGACCTTGCGCATCGAGGGCTCCAAGCAGGTGGTGATCAACGACGAGACCGAGGTGCTGTCGGTCTCCGGGCTGGTCCGCCCCGAGGACATCGCCGCGGACAACTCGGTGCCTTCCGGACGCGTCGCCGACGCCAAGATCTCCTACAGCGGTCGCGGCACCGATGCCAACGCCCAGCAGCCCGGGTACGTCGCCCGGTTCCTGGATTGGCTCTTCTGACCATGCGACGCCTCCTGACAACGCTTGCCGTGGCCGCCTGCTCCGCCTGGGCGCAGGTCCGGGTGAAGGACGTCGCCGACGTGCAAGGCGTCTCGGTGCAGCGCCTGGTCGGCTACGGCCTGGTGATGGGTCTGTCCGGGACGGGAGACAGCCCCAACTCGGCCGCGACCACCCAGTCGACGGCGAACCTGCTTCGCAACATGGGCCTGGAGGTGGATCCCACCCAGCTGCGGCTGCGCAACGTGGCGTCGGTGATCCTGACCGCCGATCTCCCGGCCTTCGCCAAGCCCGGCCAGCGGATCGACGTGCAGGCCAGCTCCCTGGGCGATGCGCGCTCCCTGACCGGAGGAGTGCTCCTCATGGCTCCCCTGAAGGGCGCCGACGGCGAGATCTACGCCCTGGCGCAGGGTTCCGTGGGCACCGGCGGGGCCGTCAGCCAGAATTTTTCGGGGGCCTCCCTCCAGCAGAACCACGGCTCCTCCGGGATCCTTCCCCGCGGCGGCATCGTGCAACGCGAGAACGTGGCCTCCCGGCTGGACGACGGTCCCTTGCGCCTGACCTTGCGCGATCCCGACTTCAGCTCCGCCGAGGCGCTGGCCCAGGCCATCGACAAGCAGTTCGGAGCCGGATCGGCGTTGGCCGAAGACGCCGCCACCGTGAAGTTCCTGGGCAAGGACCCGGAGGGGGGTCGGACAGAACTCGTCGCGCAGATCGAGAATCTCCGCTTCGAACCGAGCCGGACGGCCCGGGTCGTGGTCAACGAGCGGACCGGCACCATCGTCGCCGGATCGGACGTGCGGATCGCCGAGGTCGCGGTCACCCAGGGGAGCCTCACCATCCGCGTGGACCCCAACTGGCAGGTCAGCCAGCCCGCCGCCTTCTCGAAGGGAACCACCCAGGTCGTGGCCAACCCGAAGATCCAGGCGACCGAACCCAAATCCCAGATGCAGGTCCTGCCGGCCAACACCAGCGTCGGCGACCTCGCCAGAACCCTCAATTCCCTGGGGGCGACGCCGCGCGATCTCGTGGCGATCCTCCAGGCCATCCAGAAGTCCGGTGCCCTCCAGGCGGAACTCGTCCTGATGTGAGCACCCCATGAATTTCCGGCAAACAACCCAATCGAGAAAGACACCAGACCACGGGGCGTGGTCGAACCGGGACATTCCCGGGCCGCCGGAAACGACGACCAGCCCCAATCTCCGGATCGAGCAGCGGCAGGGAAGCCGTTCCGGCCGGTTCCAACGAACCTGAACAGGGAGGATTCCCACCATGCGCATCTACAACAACGTCAACGCGATCGCGATCCAGAACGCTCTCGACAACACCAACGTCGAGATGTCCAAGTCCCTGGAGAGGCTCTCCACCGGCCTTCGGATCAACCAGGCGGCCGACGACCCCGCCGGACTCTCGGTTTCGCAGGGTCTGCAGACGCAGATCCGCGGAAGCCAGATGGCCCAGCGCAACGCCAACGACGGCCTGGCCATGCTGCAGATCGCCGAAGGCGGAACCCAGCAGATCACGGCCAACCTGCAGCAGATGCGGGAACTGGCCATCCAGGCGTCCAACGGCACCTACGCCAACACGGACCGCATGTACATCAACGAGGAGTACACCGCCCTCGCCTCGGAAATCACGCGGATCGCGCTTTCCACCACCTACAACGGGATCCCGCTGCTTTCCTCGACATCCACGATGTCCTTCCAGATCAGCGCCGCCGCTTCCGGGAACAGCTCCACGATCACCTTCACCGGCATCAACCTCTCCACCGGCCTCACCTTCGGGGGGGTCTCTCTCCAGTCTTCCGCCCAGATCGCCATCGGCCAGATCGACAGCATCCTGACCTCGGTGCTCTCCATGCGGGCCCAGGTGGGCGCGATCATGAACCGGCTGGAGGCCACGGTCACCAACCTCGGGACCATGGTTTCCAACTATTCGTCGGCATCGAGCCAGATCACCGACACCAACTTCGCCACGGAAACCACGAACTTCACGCGCGACCAGATCCTGACCCAATCCGCGACGTCCATGCTCGCCCAGGCCAACCAGCTGCCCAACAACGTGCTGTCGCTGCTCAAGTAAGCGCAGTCGGACCGGGCTCTCTCCACCCTTGGCCGGTTCGGCTCCCTCCGCCCCTCCCGGGTTTACCCGGGGTGGGGCTTTTCCCGTTCCGGCGTCGCCACGGCCCACCTTTGGGCGGGGGAGTACTTTTGCTTTCCGGAGCCCAATGCGAAATCCTTACCGACACCGCCGATCCGGCTCGAGGTCGCATCGCCTCGCCGGGATCGCGATGGCCTGCCTGGCCTTGGCCGGGTGCGACCTGCGCACGCCGCGCTCCCCGCGCGAGGTCCGGGGCGGTCTGGACCTCTCCGACCTGGACGAGGGTCCCGAGGATTGGGCCGACAGGCAGGTGGACCGCGGTCGGATTCCCGATCTGGACACCATCCGGATCGGAGATTCCCTGGAACTCCTGGTCCGCGCTCGAGGAGGCGAAGCCAGCCAGTGGCGCCACAAGATCCGATGGCCCGCGGACGACTATCCCATCCTCACCTGGAGCTGGTCCCCCAGCCGTCGCGTCGACAGCTCCCACTTCACCCGCCGTTCCGCGCCCGCCGCGGTGATGGCGGTGGACGTCACCCTCGCCTCGACCTTCGGCATCCACAAGACCCTCCGGTACATCTGGAGCGCCCGCCGCGATCGCGGCAGGGAATATCTGGGCGACGGTTGGCACCCCAAGGTCGTGGTCCTTCGCGACGCCAGGGACAGCCTGGCCCCCCGGACGGAGCGGGTGGACGTCTGGGCCGATTTCGCCCACCTGTGGGGCTTCCAGCCGCGCCACCAGGCGCTTTCCATCGCCGTGGCCGTGCACGACCCGGACCCGGATCGCACCCTGGTGGGGCGGTTCGGCACCATCATCGCCCACCCGGGCAAGGATTCCACCCCATGAACGGCTCCTACGACGATCGCCAGGACCACGTCCCCGACCTCGCCACCCCCGAAATCGAGACCTTCCGGTTCGTGTTTCCCGGCTCCGACACGGAGCTGCGCGTGGAGACCTCCGAATTCACCTGCGTCTGCCCCAAGACCGGTCTTCCCGATTTCGCGACCCTGCGGATCCGCTACCGGCCGAACGAGCTGTGCCTGGAACTCAAGAGCTTCAAGGAGTATTTGCTCTCTTTCAGGGATCTCGGGATCTTCCACGAGCACGTGGTGAACGTGCTCAAGCGGGATCTCGTGAAAGCGTGCCGTCCGGCGTGGCTGGAGATCGAAGGGATCTTCAACGCGCGCGGGGGCATCACCACCACCGCCATCGCCACATACGGAGACATTCCATGACCACCTGGAACTTCAGCTCGGGCCCCGCGATCCTGCCCCGTCCCGTCGTCGAGAAGGCCGCCGCCGCGGTGCTCGACTTCAAGGGCACCGGCATCGGAGTCCTGGAGTGTTCCCACCGCTCGAAGACCTACGAGCCCGTGGTGGCTTCCGCGGAGTCGCGGCTGCGCAAGCTCATGGGCATCTCCGACGACTACGGCGTGATCTTCGTGCAGGGCGGCGCCTCGCAGCAGTTCGCCCAGGTGCCCATGAACCTGCTGGCCTCCACCGACGCCGCCGACTACGCGGACACCGGCACCTGGGCCTCCAAGGCCATCAAGGAAGCCAAGCTCTTCGCGAAGATCAACGTGGTGGCCAGCACCAAGGAGGACGACGGCACCTACCGCTCGCTTCCCGGGCTCATGCACCTCACGCCCGGCGCGAAGTACCTGCACATCACCTCCAACAACACCATCTTCGGGACCCAGTGGCACGAGTTCCCGGCGGCGAAGGTGCCGCTGGTGGCGGACATGAGCTCCGACATCTGCTCGCGCGTGGTGGACGTCTCCAGGTTCGGGGTCATCTACGCGGGCGCCCAGAAGAACCTGGGTCCTTCCGGCGTCACGGTGGTGATCGTGCGCAAGGACCTGCTGGGCAGGACGGATCGACAGATTCCGACCATGCTCGACTACCGCACCCACATCGAGAACGGGTCCATGTTCAACACGCCCCCCGCCTTCGGGATCTTCGTGCTGGACCTGGTCCTTGAATGGCTGGAAGGCCAGGGCGGGATCGGGGGCATCCAGAGGATCAACGACGCCAAGGCCGCCAAGCTCTACGCCGAGATCGACCGGAACCCGCTGTTCAGGGGCACGGTGGAGGTCGCCGACCGCAGCCGCATGAACGTCTGCTTCCTGACCGCGAAGAAGGAGCACGAGGACCTCTTCAAGAAGCTGGGCCAGTCGCGCGGTTTCGTGGACTTCACCGGACACCGCTCCGTGGGCGGATTCCGCGCCTCCATCTACAACGCGATGCCCGAGGCCGGTGTGGACGCGTTGATCGAGGCGATGAGGGATTTCGAGAAGAGCCATGGATGACGATTCCCGTCCGGAATCCTCCCCGGGGGAGGAGGAAGGCGGGAACAGGCTCGGACGGCTTCCACTCTGGCTTCGGCGCCGGAGGGGTTTCGCCTGCGTGAACTGCGGCTACGAGGGTTCGGCCCGCGTCACCGGGGTCGGGCCGCTCCTCTGGGTGGTGCTCCTGGCCATGGCATGGAACGCATGGATGTTCCACCATGCGGGCATGGAGCTGGAAGCCCTGTTCGCCTGCCTGGTCGCGCTGGTGGGAGCATGGGGCACCTCCAAGATGCCTCGCTGGATCCGCTGCCCGGCCTGCGGTTGGAAGCACCCGATGGACGGCGGCGACTCCAGGTGAAATGAACCTGGAGCCCACCGGAAGCGACCAAGCGCCATGACCCCAGCCGCGCTCCTGCTCTGCGCCGCGTTCGCCGCCCCGAACGATTCCTCCGGACCGTCTGGCCCGTCGGCGAAGACGGCCGCGGCCCACGTCGGGGAGGATTCCTCACGGACTGGCACCGCTTCCGGTGTCCTCGGCCGGGCCTGGGACTGGACCAGCCGGGATTTTTCCGTGCTGATGGCCGCCTCGGGAAACGTGGATTTCGCCACCGACATCTACGGTCATCCCCTCGGAAACGACCTTCCGCCCGGCTACAGGTCCGACTTCTACCTGTGGGTGGATTTCTTCCAATGGAAGGGGTTCATCTCCACGTGGCTGATCGGGAACACCACCATCATGTCCCGCGACGACACCACGGCGCTGCGTCTCTCCCGGATCCGGTACATCCTCACGCCCGGCTACCGCTACGAATTCGGGACCTGGCAGATCCAGGGACAGATGCTCCACGAATGCATCCACACGGTCTCCAGGCCGGAAGGCGACCAAGGCGCGACGTGGTGGAACTCCTTCGAGATCGGGGCGGGTTCGATGGGCGCCTACCACGACCACCTGGTGGACGAGTACCGTGCCGAAAGAGGCTTTTCCGGCCTCAAGTTCGACGGACAGGTGAATTTCGGACAATTCCTGTACGGCGAGCGATCCATCTGGATCGGCCAGAACCACGACTTCCGGCAGGAACTCTTCGGGACGGCGCGCCTGCGGCTGGGAAGCCTGGGGCCCTTCGGGTTCTTCCAGGACGTGGAGCCCCATTTCTGGCGCCGCGCCACCGGCGACATCGTGCAGAAATGGACCCTTTCCACGCACATGTACCTGCTCGGAAGGCACAACGTGGCCGGCGTCTACTTCCGTTGGATCCCGCTGGACCAGAGCCCCATCGACAACGAGGACCACCTGGGCCAGGTCGGGTTCGAGATCGTGTTCTGACGACTCCGGGGCACGGACAAGGCGCGAACCGCCATTCGCCCGCAAGCTCCTACCTTTCCGGGGCATGGACACGGAACTTCTGGAGCAGCTGAGCCTGCGCATCGACACGTTGATCGCCGACCGCGTCCGGCTTCGCCTGGAAGTGGAACGGCTCCAGGCGGAAGTCGGCAACCGCGGCTTCGAACTGGAGGCGGAACTCGCCCAGGCCAAGGCCGAGGTCGAGGCCGCA
>JGI12269J14319_10001387_pt1 | contig 24209 bp, 20 predicted proteins | sample PeaSoiSIISIP2007_FD_14319 | JGI IMG/M metagenome (IMG submission 14319)
TGGAGGGGCGGAGGGTGTTTGCCGAGGTCTTCGGTACGTTCTTCCTCGTTGTCGTCGCCGCGGGAGCGAACGTGGTTTCGGCCGTCAGCCACGGAGCCGTTGGCCGGGTCGAAGCCGTCGTCGCGCCGGGCCTCATGGTGATGGCCGTCATCCTGTTCATGGGCGCGGTCTCCGGGGCTCACCTCAACCCGGCGGTGACGATCGCCTTCGCCGCCCGCGGGGATTTTCCTTGGAAGCGGGTCCCGGGGTACATTGGCGCCCAACTCTTGGGCGCGGCCATCGCGTGTGGATTCCTCGTTCTGATGTTCGGCCGGGTCGGGGTGGTGGGCGCGACGGAACCGGGCCCGGGGATCTCGGACCTCCAGGCGGTGGTGATGGAGCTCGTGCTCACGCTCGGTCTGGTCAGTACCATCCTCGGGACGGCCTCCAAAGCGCAGAACGTGGGCCCCATCGCGGCGCTGGCGGTGGGAGGTTACATCGCGCTTGCCGGCCTATGGGCCAGCCCGATCACTGGCGCCTCCATGAACCCGGCACGCTCGTTCGGACCGGATCTCCTGCTCCTGAACTTCGCCCACTACGGGGTCTATCTCGTCGGCCCCATCGCCGGAGGTCTGCTGGCGGTCGGTGTGGCGTACCTCCTTCGGGGTCCCGGAGGGGATCTGCCCGCGCTGCAAGCCGCCCAGGGTCGACTCGAGGAGTTCCTTCCCCGGACTCGCCGCAAGCTCGCGGTCCCGGAGGATCTCGAGGACATCGACCAAGCCCCCCGCGGCCCGTAACGGCGTGGCGGCACGACCGCGAATGCCCCGGCCCCCTCGCTATCGGATTCGAGCGGCCCGGAGCTGAGGAAGGAGCGCCGGATATCGCATCCGGAATCCTTGAAGGGTCGTCACGATCCGTTCCGAGACGAACATGTCTCGGAACCATTTCCGGTTCGACGGGACCACGTACCAGGGAGCCCAGGACGTGCTCGTCTTGCTGAGGGCCTCTTCGTAAGCCCGCATGTACGCGGTCCACAGGTCCCGCTCTTGGAGGTCCGCTTCGGCAAACTTCCAGTGTTTGGTGGGATCGTCCAACCGCGCTCTCAACCGTAGCTTCTGTTCGCCTCGACTGATGTGCAGGAAGAACTTGAGGACGGTCGTCCCTTCCTCGGTAAGGATGCGTTCGAACTCGTTGATCTCGCCATACCGCCGCTCCCAGATCGCCTTCGAGATGATCCCATGGACCCGCGTGATCAGGACGTCCTCGTAGTGGCTCCGATTGAAGAGGACCATTTCACCCCGGCCCGGGACCTCCTCGTGGACCCGCCAGAGAAAGTCGTGATCTCGCTCGTGGACGGAGGGGATCCTGAAGGACGCAACGCGCACCCCCTGTGGGTTGACCCCGGCGAACACGCGTCGGATCGTACCGTCCTTCCCCGCCGTGTCCATCCCCTGGAGGACGACCAGCACGGAGTGCTTGTGCTCCGCGTAGAGCAGCTCCTGCAACTTCTCCAACCGGGTCGTGAGTTTGTTGAGTTCCCGGTGGCCGTCGTCCTTGACCCCCCCGAACCCCGGCGTACTGTCGGGGTCGATCTCGGCGAGCCGTACGCGTTCGCCGGGCAGCACCCTGCATCGCTTCACGGCGCTAGCCTCATCCCCGAGACCGACGCACCGTCGACCGACTCAACGACCTCGGACCCCCCGCGCTAGGCCCAGAGGAGTCCGGGGCGATGTACCTGTCGGGCGATGGACTTCGGGGATCGGCGGGGGCCAATCGGCGGCCGACCTCCGCCCAACGGTCCGCCGGAGGCGAAGACTCGCACTCCATCGGGTCACCTCTCGGGCCGGGAGAGGCACGACCGATTTTGGCCACGGGGGTCGGCACCGGACTCCCGGGTCCACGCCGCTCGGTCCGGCGGGCCGCCTCGTCGTGCCTAAGTGGGGTCGCTCCTCCGGAGTGGGGAGGAGGTTCCGAGTGGACGACGATCGATATTCGGTCCGTCCGTTCGTCACGACGGATTACGCGGCCGAAGCTCGGCTCGACGAGTTGAGCGATCCCGGGTCCGGTCGCACGGCGGAGGAGCTTCGGCATTGGCAGGAGGCGGAAGCGGCGGTGCCGGGCCACTTCAGTTCCAAGCTCGTGGTGGAGGAACGACGCTCGGGTGGGGTCGTCGCGTACGGGGACCTCGCCCACACCTCGTTCAACTTCCACCCGCGCAAGTACTGGATCTCGGCGACGGTCGACCCGGCCTTTCAGCGCCAAGGGATCGGGACGGAACTCTACTCCCGGCTCGAGCGGGAGGCCATCCAGCGGGAAGCGATCTGTCTCTGGGGGAGCGTCCGGGAGGACGATGCCCGCGGCGTCCGGTTCTTCGAACGCCACGGGTTCTCGCTCCTTCGCAAGACGTGGCGATCCCGCCTCACCGTGGCGGAAGCGAACCGGTCGGCGCTCCCGGACCGTTCTCGGGCCCTGACGGACCAGGGGATCCGCATCACGACGCTCGCCGCGGAGGGAGGCGAGCGACCGGAGGTCCGGCACCGCGTCTACGAACTGAGCCGGGCCGCGTCCAAGGATGTGCCTCGACTGGGAGAGTATGTTCCCGTCTCCTTCGAGCAGTACGTGCAGATCGAGTTCGACCACCCGGCCGCGCTGCCGGAAGCGTTCTTCCTCGCCGGTCGGGGCGATGGGTACGTCGGAATGACGGTCCTCGAACGCGAACTCGCCCATCCGGACACCCTCCACGTGGGGTTCACCGGAACGCATCCGGACTTCCGGGGGCGGGGGATCGCATCGGAACTCAAGCGGAGGGCGGTCGAGTATGCTCGCGGCCGCGGCGCCCGGTTCCTCGTGACCCACAACGACTCGCTCAACCGACCGATCTGGGAGATCAACGAGAAGCTGGGGTTCCAGAAGATGGTCACCTGGCTGCTGGGGGAGAAGGTAATGGCGTCGACGGGCACCCCGTTATAGAGCCCTCGGCGCTCGATCGAACATGGGGCGCGCCACCTCCGACCCGCTCCAGTTCTACGGGGTCCGATTGCTCGTCAAGAACTTCGAGAAGTCCTGGCGGTTCTACCGTGACGTTCTCGGCCTCGCCCCACAGAAGGGCCACGGGGAGCCCCCGTACGGCGAGTTCGTGTGGAAGAACCGGTCCGCCGTCTCGCTCTTCGACCGGAAGCTGATGGCGATCGCGGTCGGGCTCCCTCCGGGCCGGTACGCCCGGGCCGCCGTTGGCCGAGCGGCCCTGATCTTCGAGGTGAAGGACGTCGACGCCACCGCCCGACGACTCCGCCGGCGGAAGGTCCGGTTGCTGCAGGGGCCCACCGACCGACCCGATTGGCGCCTGCGGACGATCCACCTGAGGGACCCCGACGGGTACCTCATTGAGATCTGCTCCGAACTCCGCGACGGGTAGGCGGGCTCGTCGCAGGTCGACGACCCCGCCGGGGAGGGGGGGTCCGGGCCGTCAAGGTATATCTGGCGCGACTCGACGTGGGAGCTCGAGGTCGACATGCCCTCTGCCGACGAGACTGAGGTGGCCCGTCTCGACATCGAGTACCAGGCCGCGGTCGAGCGGAACGACGCGGCGACCATGGACCGGATCCTCCTGGACGGGTTCGTGCTGGTCACGGGTTCCGGAACGACCTACACGAAAGAGGACCTCCTTGACGAGGCGCGCAGTGGACGGATCGTCTACGAGCGACAGGAGGCCGACCAGCGGTCCGTTCGGCAGTGGAGCGACACCGCGGTGGTCACGGCGTTCCTGACGGCGAAGGGAACGGAGGGAGGAAAACCGTTCGCCTACCGCGTCTGGTACAGCGACACCTACGTTCGCACTCCGGGCGGGTGGCGCTACGCCCACGGTCAGTCCGGGGCCCGCCTGCCCGGCCCACCCTGATGGTCATCGGTACTTCGTGTTCGCGGGACGGTCCAGCACGGCGCGGAGCGTCTTCTGCCGCACCCAGTATCCGCTCCCGACGTCCCGGGGGACCCGTTCTACCTGGAACCCCATCGAACGGTAGAGCGCGCCGGCGCGCTCGTTCTGCTGCAGATAGGTGAGGCGCACGACTTCGGGGGGCCCCCCGGCTCGAAGGGCCTCCAGGGCCCGTACCATCAGCGCCCGGCCCAGACCCCGCCCGTGCCATCGTGGGTCGACTTGGATCGAGTCGATGTAGGGGCCGGTCGGGTCCCGGCGGGTGACCACGTTCCCCCGGATCTGTCCCTGGACGAGGACCACGAACGTCGCCTCCGGGACGACCGTGTGCTGACGGTCCCGGAGGTGGCCCACGTAGAGGGCGAGGTCCCGCTCGAGGTCGACGCCCGGCCACTCCAGCTGCCCCGGATAATCCCAGTAGGCCCGGCAGGCGACCTCGAACGTCTCCGTCGCGTCCTCCGGGGTCGGGTGACGAATGCTCCAGTCCGAACCGAGCGGCGCGGCCGGGACCTCGGAGCCCCTCGGGAAGACCATCCGTTCTCGCTCGAAATGCACCATTCCCGCCGGCCCGAGGACGTCGGCCTCCGCTTCCAGCGGGAGGCCGGGGAGCGCGTCGGGCACGAGGAACGTCGGCCCCGCGAGAGGCTCGAGCTCCTCGAACGCTCGGAGCATCTCGCCGGCGGATTCGGCGGAGAGATGCCGCTCCTCGAGGAACCAGAGGGCGATGCGGCGTCCCACGGACCGGACGGCCTCCCACGCGACGCACCCGGCCAGTTCCCCATCCCGAGTCTCCCAGTACCCCAGCTGGAGCTCGCCGCGATCCCGCCGAGAGAGGATCCCCCGGACCCCCTCCGCACCCCGGACGGGGTCGAAGCGGCCAAAGGCGGCCACGCACGCCTCCTCCATTCCGCGATCCCGCTTGGAGGACGGGCCCGCGTCGACGATCCTCCCGCTCGCCGGCTCGGTCACGGGTCTCCCGCGGGACGCCTAGGTCAGGAACGAATCGGGCGACTCGTTGGGGTGGTCGGTGAAGTACTTTCGGGCCGGCTCGAGACGGCGGTCCAGCACTTCCGCGACCGCCGACTTGAGATCCTGGGGATGGAGGGCGCCAGCCCTCCAAGCTTCGAGGAACGCGTCGGTCGAATCGAACGCGAGCGGGCCGCCGAACTTCGCGGGGCGCGCGACGTCCAGCCGTCCCTCCCACGGGAAGACGATGTAGCGGACGATCTCGACGATGGCGTTTCCTTCCACTTCCTTGGCCGGGCAGAACGCGCCCCCGATCCGCTCGGCGATGGTCGTCCGTGAAGCGGGGATCGGGATCCCGGACGTCGGGTCCGACTTCGACATCTTCCGCTCGACGCCGCCCTCGGTCGGGTCCATCCGTCCGCCGCCTTTGAGCGAGGACAGGAGCGGCGTGTGGATCGCCACTGGGACGGGCCAGTGGTACTGGTGGGCGATCTCGCGAGCGAGGACGTGGGCGCGTCGCTGATCCATCCCGCCGTACGCGACATCGACCGGCAGCTCGAAGATGTCCGCCGCCTGCATCGAGGGGTAGAACAGCTTGGCCGTGTCGAGCGAGGACTCCTCCTCCGAGCGGCCCATGATCGACATCGCGCGGCGAGTGCGGGCGAGACTGGTGGCGCGGGCCACGCGGACCACCCGGGCCCAGTAGTCGGTCGAGGTGGTCAGCTCGGAGGCCCAGCGGTATCGCACCCGGGAGGGGTCCGCCCCGAGCGACGTAAAGGCGGCCTGCATGTACCGGCCGCTCGCACGGATCCGCTCGAGGTCGCCTCCGAGCTTGTCGTTGATCCAAGCATGCCAATCGGCGAGGAACACCGTGACGTCCAGTCCCGCGTCCGCGAGGTCGATGATCTTGCGGGCGGTGATGAGGTGGGCGATGGTGAGCGCGCCCGAGGGTTCGAAGCCGATGTACGCCCGAGGCCGTTCGGTCCGCTCGAGGAGGGACCGCACCTCCTCGGGCGTCAGCACCTCCACCGTATGCCGCACGACGAGGTCGACGCGATGTTCAAGGTCCACGAGGCCGGAGGAGGCGGCTCGGTATTTATGGGGTGGCCGGGGGCGGGCCCGGGAGCTTCGCGTCCTTGGGGGATTCTATTAAGCCCTCGGGGGGGCTAGTAATCTTCCCTATCGGCCATGGACGGTTCGGCGGAGAACGCGACCACGGTGAGCCCGACGGCTCGCTCCCCCTCGGGAGCCGAGCTCGGTCGTGCCCTCGGGCTCTTGCCTGCGTCGGGGGAGGCGCTCCTCGACGCCGGATACTCCGACCCGGACCAGGTCCGGCGTCTCTCGGACGACGACCTGACGAAGGCGGGTCTCTCCGCGGAGGAGGTCGCTCGGCTTCGCGCCTCCCCCCCCTCGGGGGGAAGTGCCAGCGCACCGCTCGATTCCGACCGCATCCTCGAACGGTGGGTCGGCACGGTGCGGAAGACGGAGCGAGGCCGTCGGAAACGTGCGCCACCGCCCGTGAAGGAATCGGCCGACGTCCTCCGAAAATGGGTCGAGGGCGACGACCGAGCGATGGAAGACTGGATCCGGTCCTCCGAGCAGGTCACCCCTCCGCCAGCGGCCGGTCCGTCGGCCCCGACCATCCCCTCCTCGCTCGAGGCTCCCCCGCCACCCGGCCGGGCCTCCGAGTCCGGAGCGACGACGATCTCCGAGCGCGAGGAAATGGTCGTTCGGTGGCTGACCGGCCTCCTGGACCGCGTGAAGACCGACCAGTTCGACCCCTCCTCCCTCATCCAGGAGGGACAGGACCTCCACCGTCAACTCTTCGACGAGCGGGCCCGGCGCAAGCAGCTCGAGGACGAGATCGAGCACGTGAAACGAGGCTCGATCGCCGTCATCAAGTACGTACGCTCGCGCGAGGCCAAGGAGCGGGAGATCGCGATCCGCGGCAAGGAGGACGAGATCGCGGAGCTGAAGCTCCGCCTCCTCGCCCTCGAAGGGGTCGACGGTCGTCCCCTCTCCGGACCCGTTCCGACCGAGCCGGTCAGCGCCAACCCGCGGGCTACCGCGGACGCGGCCGAGAAGGTTGGACGGGAGGTCGACTCCCGCCTACGTGAGGAGTTCGCCCAGCGGGAGCACGAGTACATCGAGCGGGAGACCGAGCTCCGTCGCCGCATCGTTCAGCTCGAGGGCGAGGTGCGCAACCTTCGGGGCGAGACCGACCGGATCCGCGAACGGGAGGAGATGCTCACGAGCGAGCGGGGACCCTTGTCGGACGAGGTCAAGCAACGGCTCGCCGAGGTCGACTCCCGCGAGCGGGACCTCGTGGCGCGGGAGAACGCACTGCGGACCCGCTTCGAGGAGATCCGTATCCAGGCCGAAGAGATGGAGCGGCGTCGCTCCCCCCTCGAGTTCAAGGAACGGGAGCTCGAGGCCTACGAGCAGCAGGTTCAGACCCGAAAGCAGACGCTCGACCTCGAAGCGCGTCGACTCGAAGAGATTCGCCGCGAGGTGGGGACGGCCGGCAGCGCCACCGCTTCCGACGAGGCCCGCCGGGTCGAGGACCTCCGTCATGAGCTCGAGCAGAAAGAGACCGACCTTCGGGCCCGCGAAGGCGCGCTCCGGGAGCGGACGGCCGAGCTCGAGAAGATGAGCGGCAAGGTCGCCGAGTCCGAGGCCGACCGGATGCACGAGGAGGCGGTCGCGGATGTGGCGACCGCGAAAGTGAAGAGCGGGGTGCGGCGCCTGGACGACCTCCTCTTCGGTGGTTTCCCGACCGGGACCCAGGTCCTGATCAACGGCCCCGCGCACACGGGCAAGGACGTCCTCGCGCGACTCTTCTCGGTGGAGGGGCTGCGGCTCGGCGTCCCCTCGATCTGGGTGGTGACGGACAAGACGTGGAACCAGGTTCGGGACGACCTCGCTGGCCTCTACCCCAAGTACGCCGAGGCCGAGAAGGCCGGAATGATCCGGTTCGTCGACATGTACTCCCGGTCGGTGGGATCGAACCAATCCGCTCCCGGCGTCCGGCTCCTTTCCTCCACGGACAAAGCCGTGCTCGACCAGCTCGGCTCGGCCGTCAACGGCTTCTCGGAGGAGCTCAAGTCCCGCTTCCAGGGCTACCGGCTCGTCTTCGAGTCGGTCTCGACCGTGACCGCCTACCTCGACTCCGCCGCCACGTTCCGCTTCCTCCAGCCGTTCATCGGCCGCCGCCGCATCGACGGGGCCGCCGCCTTTTACACCCTCGAGACCGGGATGCACACGGAGGCCGACCTTGAAACGCTCGAGCACATGGTCGACGGCTCGGTCAATTTGAAGATCGAGCAGTTGAAGACTTTCCTCTCGGTCCGCGGGATCGCCGAGGCCCAGTCGCGGGCCTGGATCGGCTATACGTTCACCAAGCGCTCGTTGAACCTCGGCTCGTTCAGCCTCGACCACATCCGCTAGGCGAGCCCGGTTCGGGTGCCAGCCCCCGTTTGAGATCGGCCGCCAAACCCTAAGTACGAGCGCCTGCGTCGTACTCCTGCTAGGCTAGACCGGGGGGTTGGGCGTCCCCTTACACACCGAAACCGTCCTTAGCGGGGGTGACAGGTAGGAGCGACGTTCGGGCGGGTCTCACGTCCCGCATTGCCTCGTAGACGCCCTGTTCCGCTGGGCCGTGGGCACCGCGATGGGCACTCGGAGGAGCGCCCTAGCGGTTATCCATCACGGGCACCGGGTCAGGTCCTGACGGGAGCAGCCTTACCGTGACTCATCGACGCTGGCGGGTCAACGGGGCCGAGGGGCGCGCGGGGTCTCCGTGGGGTCCGTTCGGGCGGCAATCCTACTGGCCTAGCATGGCGGACCTGCCCCGGAATCCAGGGGCTAGGTCGGCGCGGGGCGGTCAGGGAACGTGAACGCCCGAACGCGGTTCCTCCGATCGGGACGGAGAGGGGTTACGGGCCCTCGACCACTCGCTGGACGTGCTTCACCATCCTCGCCTGCTCGGAGCTCAAGGTGGTCCGAACGGCCGCGGCGGTGAGAAGGTAGAGGGTCAGGGCGGCGCAACAGCTCCGAACGAAGTCACCGCCCGAGACGCCCAACGCGACCCGCTGGGACGTGCGCCATTTCCCCCCCACCCGGCGTCCGACCCTCTCCCACATCTCGTTCTCCGATCCCCAGAGGATCCTACGGTGGACGGCCATCACGAACACGAGGCGATTGGCGAGGAGGTTTCGCTGGACAGCCGCGGTCTCTAGGCTGCCTTCACCCAACGCGCGGACGAGCTTCACCACCTCCTCGGCCAACCCCGCGACCTCACCGGCCACCCATCGGTCGCACCGGGGCGCGATCATCGACCAGCGGAACCCTCGGGCCTCGGCCTGAAGCTTGGCCGCGACCCGCTGCGGGTCGTAGACGAGCAGGGCCGAACGCCATCCCGGCACGCATCCCCCGACCTGGCGTGGGTCCCGGAACCGGCTTCGCTCGAGCCGCTCGGTCGTGCGCTCGATGTTGATCGGGAACCCGTCGCGGAGGAGCGTCTTCTGCCCCGAGCGCCGTCCGAGCACCCACATGTCGATGTCCGAGGTCCGGTGGGCTTCTCCTCTTGCCCAGCTCCCGCCGAGGACGACCGCGATCGCCCCTTCGTCGGCCAACTGGCGCGCGAGCGAATCGAAGACCGCCTGGGCGCGCCGCTGGTCGGTCACGGTCGCTGGGGGGTTGCGCGTCCTCCAGTATCGCTTCGAACCGGCTCTCCGTACCGCACGCACCCTTCCTCCCTCGGAACGGTCGTCGGTTCCTAGAGGGCGCCCCCCGTTAAGCCCCCGGCCCGTGGCACGGGATTTAAGTAGTTGATTCGAGCGTTTCAGCACCACTCATCCCGATGCACAGCTACATCGACCTGTACTTCTCACCGGAAGGGGTGTCGCCCCTCGACGTCTCCGACCGCTTGCGCGCCATGGCGGGCCTATCGTTCGTGGTCGGGAGCCACGACCTCGCCTTCGAGTGGGACACCGTCGATCAATTCCGCGCCACTCTCGCGAAGATCCATACCGCGCTCAAGGGTACGGGCGTCAGCTACCGGGTAGAGACCGTCGCCGAGGAACCGACGTTCGTGGATCCGGTCCCCTGGCCCCCGCTGCTACCCCGTAGCCCGCCGACGCACCCGGGGTTCTAGGGGCGGGGCCCCCACCCCCCCATTTCCACTGGAGCTCGCCGCCTACCAGCCCTCGTCGGCAGGGTCGACCGCATCCCTTTCCAGGGCCGCGCGCACGGCGGCGGGAATCTCCTTTTTTACGCCGGCTCGATAATCGAACGATACGATGACCGTGCGGCCCCGGGCCGCGAGGGTGTGGGTGTCGGAGAGCGTGAAGCGGTAGAGGAGGGAGAAGGAAGTGCGTCCCAGCGGTCGAGCGGGAGCTACTTCCCCGAGCAAGGTGGCGCCGTAGGGAACGGGAGCGAGGTAACGGCAGGTCGCTTCGGCGATGATGATGTCGATCGAGGTGGGCTCCGGAGTGTGGAGTAGAGGGAGATAGTAGTCGCAGCGAAGGGTCTCCATGTAGGGGAAGTAGGCAGCGTGGTTGAGGTGGTTCAGTACGTCCACGTCGTGGTACGGTACGTGGAAGGTACGTTGGACGGGCCAAGGGCGCGACGGCGTTAACGGGTCCACCACGGCCGGCTCCACCGGCGTGGTTCCTATATGGGGTCGATGGGGTAGGCTGTCGAACGGCTTCCGGCCGGTACGGTGGGGTTGCGGGAATGCCTGGGCTGGGAGGAAGTTCCACTGGAAATGAGGGGGTGGGGGTGCCCGCTCCCGCACCGGGCGAGATGGCCGCTACGGTGGCCCATCTGCGCGCGGTGACTCGACACCACAGCGCCCGCTTCGAGCGGGCGATCCCGCTGATCGCGAGCGAGAACCTGCTCTCGCCGTACGCCAAGGAGCTGATGATCAGCGACCTCCACTCCCGGTACGCCGAGGGCCTGCCGGGCGATCGCTATTACGAAGGGAACGAGGATGTAGACGAGATCGAGCGGGTCTGCCTGGCCCTCGCCCAGCGCCTGTTCCGGTGCTCGTTCGCCGACGTGCGCCCGACCTCGGGCACGGTCGCAAACCTCGCGGTGCTGAAGGCCCTCACCGAGACCGGGGACCTGGTCGGGACGAGCCGTCTCGCCGACGGCGCCCACATCTCGAGCGCGGGATTTGGCGCGTTCGGGCTCCGCGGCGTGAAGCCCGTGTACTATCCCTGGGACGCAGAGCGGATGACGATCGACGTCGCCCGGACCCGCGAGGTCCTGCGCGCGGTCCGTCCGAAGACCTGCCTGTTCGGTCTCTCGCTCTTCCTGTTCCCGATGCCGATCGACGAGCTCCGGCCGACGCTCGAGGAGATCGGCGCGCGCGGCTGGTACGACGGGGCGCACGTCCTCGGCCTCATCGCGGGCGGGGAGTTCCAGGACCCGCTCCACGAGGGCTGCACGGTCCTCTCGGCCTCTACCCACAAGACCCTCCCGGGCCCCCAGCACGGGATCCTCCTCGGACAGATCGAGGATGCGGAGCTGCGCAAAAAGCTCGAGAGCGGTGCGTTCCCGGGCGTCACGAGCAACCATCACCTCCACGCGATGGCGGCCCTCGCGGTGAGCCTCGCCGAGCACCTCGAGTTCGGGCGGGAGTACGCCCGTCGCACGATCCAGAACGCCCAAGCCCTCGGCCAGGCACTGTATGAGCGGGGATTCGACGTGCTCGCGCCCAACCTCGCCTTCACCCGGTCGCACACCCTCGCCGTCCGCGTCGAGAAAGAGGGCGGAGGGGCGCCGGTGGCCCTCCGGCTGGCGGCGTCGGGGATCATCGCCAACAAGAACCTGCTCCCCGGCGACCGGAGCCCGAAGAACCCGGGCGGGGTACGGCTCGGTACCCCCGAGGTCACCCGCGTGGGCATGGGACCGAAGGAGATGGTTCGCATCGCCGAGCTGTTCGACGACCTGCTCCATAAAGGGAAGGACCCGACGACGGTCGCCGACGCGGCCGCCGAGCTCAAGAGCGGGTTCACGACGATCCAGTTCTGCTTCGGTGCGGGCGAGGCGGCGTACCGCTACTACGACCTGGTCGGGCGCGACCCGTCCTAACCGCGCGGCTCGGACTCTGGATCGGCCGGTGCCAGGTCCTCGGTGAGCTCCCGTCGCGTCGCGGTGACGCGGGCGAGCGCCTCGGGGTCGAGGAGGACGATCGGGGGTCCGTCGGCCGAAGCGATGAGGCAAAACCGGGCGATCCCGTCCGGCCCGGTCCGCGCGCCGAGGGTCCCGTCGGCGACGAGCGAGGCGACCCAGCCCGCGAGGTCGCGCGGAACCGGGGTCGACCCCCACGCGGCCTCGATGCCGCAGAGGTCGAGCGCCCGCGCGTCGCGCACGAGTGAGATGACCCGGTCCCGGCCCTCGACCATGCGCCGCAGGTCCCCGTCCGCCGGCCGGTCGTCGTCCGTCAGGGAGACCCGGCGGCGGTGCTGGACCCAAGCGGTGAGCCCCAGTCCGACCGCGCCGACCGGGGCCAGGGTGGCGAGGGTGAGCACCGACGCGCTGAGGCTCGCGCCGGAGGAGGAGGCGGGGGGAACCGCGATCGGTCCGAGCAGGATCGTCCCCGCGGCGTCCGTCACCTCACGTGACCCTCCCGCGGCGGTCGTGGCGGTGAAGTTCACCCACACGCCCGTGCCCCCACCTCCCGCGGCCTGGACGGGCACGATCGCCTCCGTCGACGTGCCCTCGCTCGAGTACATGAAGTCGACCGCGGCTCCGGGGGCCGGATTCCCGTACTCGTCGGCGACGAGCCAGAAGGTGTCGTTCACCCGGGCACCCGCCAGCGCGATCGTCGGGTCGTAGAAGCGCAGATGGCCGAGGTCCGCCACGAAGTCGACTTCGAACGGTCCGGTCTGGCTGAGCAGACTCGAACCGGAGAGCCCGAACTGGAACGATCCGACGAGCGTCGTGGAGGCCGTCAGCGAAAGGCGGCCGAGCTCCCAGGCCGAGGCCGGTATCGCGAACGCCCCCGGAGCGGTCTCGTCGAGCGGACCGACCCCCGACGCGTTGACGTAGGCGCGGTCCAGAGGAGCGCCGTCGCTTCCGACGATCTGGAAGGATCCCGCCGCGGAGAAGCCGGCGACCGCGGCCCCCTGCACATCCTCCGCCTGCCAGGCGACGGAGACCGCGGTCCCCACCACGACGGGTCCGGCCCCGGGAACCGTGACCTCGGCCAGTCCCGCGGCGACGGCCGGTCCGACGGTCGCGAGGACGGTCGTCTGTACCAGCGTGCCGAACGAGTCGACGACGGTGAGCGCTACGACGGCACTTCCGGGTGCGGTCGGGACCCACGTCGCGTTCAGGAACCCGTCGGAAGAGAGACGACCCGCCGCGACCGAGCCCGAACCCCCCGAGACGTTCCACCAGTACCGAACCGGAAGGTCGCCACCCGATAGGCGCGTGGAGAGCAGAATCGGCGCATCGGCCCGAATCGAGGGAGGGAGTACGATGGGGGAGAGCGCGAGGGGAAGAACGATCGTTACGGGGAAGTCCGCCGACCGGTTGGTCCCATCGCTATCGACGAGCCAGGCGACGCCCGAGTAGTTGCCCGGTGCCGGATAGTCGGGCGAGAACGTCCAGTTCGGCCCGGGCGAGGTGGAGCACATGGGGGCCCCTATCCCGTCTTCGAGGCACGCGAGCGTGTAGGGGGGCGTGCCCGAACCCGGGATCGCGGAGATCCGGATCGGGAGCGGATCCCCCGTGTATCCGACCAGGGATTGGGGAGTGAGCGCGATGGCGGGGAGCGGAGCCACCGTCACCGAGGGGAGCGACCCCTCGGCGGTCGAGTAGGTGTTGGTGAGCTCCGCCGTCGGGTCGGCGAGACCAGCGGCCGGGTAGGCGATTTCACCGGTGCACGAGATCGTGACCCCGTCGCCGTTCGACGGGGTCGAGGAGCACGGCCAAACGACCGAAGTGAGTCCGAGGCCCGGTGCGACGCTCGCAGAGTACGCGTATCCCGGGGCCCCACTCCCCGCCACCGTGAAGGAGACCGAGCCGCCGACGTCGAGGTCGGTGCGGTTCGCATCCCCTCCGATGAACGCGGTGGGGATGGATTCGAGGTCCACGAGGACCGGGCCGGCCGAGAATTGGTTCGACCCCACCTCGGCCGACGCGGCAACCGAAAGCTCCGCGAGACCGGCACCCGGGAGCGCCTGGACGGTCACCTTCGCGCCCCGCTTCGTTCCGTCGAACGACCACCCCGGACCCGTGAGGTTCCATAGGAACGTGGGCGTGAGCGGGCTCGGCGATCCGACGGCGGTCACCGGCCGGGCGACGAACGCCCCCGGCGCGTTCGGGCTCAGCGTCCGGGAGCTCCCGCCGGGGTCGAGTGCGAGCCCACCAAGTTCCGCGACGATCGTGAGGGCGAGTGACGTGCCGTTCGCCTGCGCGACGGCCTCGTATCCGGCGGGCGCCGCCCCTGCGAGGCCCAAGCCGACCGGTCCGTACGGTCCCAGGTCGTGGGAGCAGTCGTCGCCGTAACAATGGGACGCGGGCAGGGTCAGTGCGAAGGAAAACGAACCGTTCGCTCCGCTGCTCGTCGTTTCCTGGAGAAGTTCGCAATGGCCGGAGATGAGGGCCCCCGTCGTCCGGTTCGAAATCTCCACTTCGACCGAGTAGTTGTAGCTCAGGGAAATCCCGACGGCGTAGCTCGCCGGAAGCGGTCCGCCCGCGATCGAGACGTTGCCGGAGTACGACGATGAGACGGTGGACCCGGGGCAGGTCGCGACGATCCCCGGCGAGGGCCCGTTCGCCCCTCCGGGGAGCGCGGCGACGGTGCCCAGGGCCAGCGCCGATAGGAAAAGGACGCCCAAGGCTCCCCACAGTCCGAGGCGTAAAGGTCGGAAAATCCGTGGGACGGACAATCCCGCTCCGTCCGGTCGCCTGTGAGGGCGAGAGGCTTGCCCGGACTCAGGTCGAGGCGTATAACCGTATCGAAAACCGCTCGGCCCGTGAAACTAGGGGGCGCGGGGGTCTTAGGGCGGGCGGCCTGGTGGGAACGTGGCCGCTCCCACCCGCACGTGGCTGACGCCCCCCCGACTCGCCTCCCTCCCGGTGGAGCGAGATCAACTCGAGTACTCCTCCCGATCGCTCGTGTTCGCCGAGGACGGGCCCCGTATCCTGCGGGCATGGGGACCCCCCGAGCGGCCGTGGGTCGTCGCAGTCCAGACCCGCGGAGCACGGTGGTCCGTGGAAGCGTGGGGCGCCGACCCTCCCCAAGCTCGCCGGGCGGTTCGGGACATCTTCTCCCTCGACCATGCGCTCCCCGAGTTCTATCGACTCACGCGGCGTGAACCGACCCTCGCCGGGACCGAGCGGCGGTTCCGGGGACTCCGCCTCCCTCGCGATGCCTCGGTCTACGAATCCCTGCTCTACGCCATCATAGGGCAGCAACTCTCCGTTCGTGCCGCGCTCTCCATCCAGCGTCGACTGTTCGACCGGACTGCCTCGGTGCTCACCGCGGGCCGGGTCGAGGTTCCGTCGGTCCCCCCGCCGGCCGCACTGGTCCGCTTGGGCGCGGACGGACTCCGTGCGACCGGCCTCAGCGGCGCGAAGTGCCGCGCCATCCTGGAACTCGCCGAAGCGGGGTCTCGAGGGGCGCCCGGAGATCCGGAACTCGCGACGCTTCCGCTCGACCGGGCGATCGACCGACTCGTGCAGATGCGGGGTGTGGGACGGTGGACCGCCGAGAACTCGCTGTTGCGGGGCACCGGGCGGACCGACGTTTTCGTCGCCGGCGACCTCGGCATCCGAGTCGCGCTGGCCGAGAACGGGGTCCTCCCCCGGGGTGCCTCGGAGGACGCGGTGCGAGCATGGGCGGAAACGTGGTATCCCGGATGGGGCAGCTACGCGACGCTCTACCTCTGGCGCAAGCTGGTCGCCGACCGGCGGGCGTCCGCCGGTTAGGGATCCGTTCCGGCGAGAGGGAAGCGCGCTCTCGTCCGGTGCCGCGCGCCGGTCGATGTGAGCTGGCTCTCGACGAAATGAACGGCCGCCACCGGAACCACCGTCGAGGGTGGGACCGGAGCGTTCGGAGCGAGCAGTCGGGCCGCCCGTTCCCGATCTCGAGGGGAGCGCACCCGGAACAGAGTCACATGGGGTACGAAGGGGGAACGATCTTCCGGTCCTCCGGCCGGCCCGATCGCGTCCCGTACGACGCGGGCCAGAGCCTGGAGCTCTCCCTCCCCGCGGGTGACCCCGCGCCACACCACCCGAGGCCGCGCGCGGGAAGGGAAGGCGCCGACCCCTTCCAGCACGAACTCGAACGGCGGGACGCGGGCCACGGCCAACGCTAGGGTCTGCATCAGCTCGTCCGCCGCCGGTTCGTCGATGTCGCCCAGGAAGCGCAGGGTGAGGTGGTCGGGAGCCGAAGGGGAGTCCCCCGGTTCTGCGATCTCCCCTCGCGGCACCTCGACGGCGACGAACGCCCGCACGAGCGGCCTACCCACCGGGTGGGTTTACGCCCTCCCCACGGGTCGAAGGGTCGGGGGCTCCTCGAGCTCGCGGAGTCCAGGAGGGCCCGAGGGTCCAGACCTGCGCCCGGTCGGGCCGGAGTCCGAGCGTCCGGAGGGTGGAACGAACGCGCCGCGCCCGCTCCGCGTCCCCGACCAGGAAGAGGGCGAAGGCTCCCCGAGCTTTCGCCTTCGACCATCCCCGACGGATGCGCTCCGGCCTCAGGGCCCCTGACACCTCGGCCTCCAGGTGGACGTTGAGGCCCGAGAAGCACCGCCACGCCCACCCGGAGCGTGCGCGGTCGAGGACCCGGGCCACCTCGACCGGTACGGTCCGTGGGCGGGTCCCCAGTTGACGAAATAGAGCGTCGGGAAGCGTGGTGTCGAAGCGTCCCTGCCGCACGATCTCGATCGCGTACCCCTTACGAGCGAACACGCGGAACGCCCGGAGCAGCAGGGTCCGGTGTTCCGAGCTCTCCGAGACAGCTCCCGTGAATGACCCGAGCCCGATCCGCTGCTCCCCGGCGGCCGTGAGGTGTACGGCCGGCCCATGGGTCGCGCATTCCGGACCGCGCTCGAGGCGAGTCCAAGCGCGTTCGAGTTCGGCCACGTCCACGGGCGTTCCCGCCAGTCGGGAGGCCGCCTCGACGACCTGGTCGGGTTCCAAGGGGTGCCCCGACTCGTCGGCCGCGAGGATCGCGAGCAATACACGCTCGATCGTCTCCTCGTCGAGCCCCGCCGGAAGCGGGGTCGATGCCACCCCGAACTCGGATCGGGTCCGTACGATGGCGCCCTCCCAGGCCCCTCCATCCCACCGGGGCGTCGGCCCGGTCCCGCGATGCCACCGGGGGGTACCGGAAACCGGATCGAGGGCGACGGCCAGACCCACCGGTAGGGACGCGAGCAACTCCGCACTCTGGGTCGACGGGAGCCCGACCCACGGTCCGACCTGGGAGGCGCTGGCCGCCGGGGTGCGGAACGTGATGAAGTGGGTCGCCGCCCCCGAGGCGGCGTTGCGCACCTCCGGGGAAAGCCGGTCCGGGTACTGGGTGGCGACGATCGCCTCGAGCCCGAACTTTCGGCTGTCGGAAAGGATCTCCGACACCAACCGCGGCGGAAACCCCTGGACCTCGTCCAAGACGAGCAGGACCGGTGGCCCGGTGCGCAACGGAGGAGCCGTCCCGATGAGCCCTAGATAGACGCGCCCGAGGACCAAGGTCGCCGCGAACGCCGCGGCTTCCGGCCCGAGGGTTGCAACCGGAATCCGGACGAGCACGGATCGCCCGTTCCGGATCAGCCCCTCGACATCCAGGCCGCCATCCGAAGGGGCCAACAGGTCGGCCAGCTCGGGCATCAGGACGATCTTGGAGAGGCGGGTCGCCGCGGACCAGAGAAACTCGGGGTTGCGGCGCACGATGGGTCCGAGCTCCTCCAGGAAGCGGGCCGCCGCTGGACGGTGCGCCTCGAGGAGCGCGGCCTCGCGCCGACGAACGTCCGTCAGGAGCGCATAGAGGTCGAGGAGCGTGCCGCCGGACTCGAGGACCAGGCGCGAGAACGTGTCGAAGATCCTCTCGAGCCGGAATCCCCACGCGAGGTCACCACCGTCCGGACTCAAGCGCTTCACCGCAGCGACGAAGTGACCGGCGGCGCGGTCCACGGACGATCCGGAACTAACGAGACCCGAGATGCCGGTGACCGGCCGAGTGCCGGCGTCGACCGCCACGACCCGGTCGCGCTCCCTCCGCGGGAGCCCCCCGAGGATGGCCGGTGCTAGGTCGCCGTGCAGATCGAGCACGACCACCGTGCGTCCGCCGACGATCGCGTGCAAAGCGCGATCCGCGAGGAGCGTCGTCTTGCCGGTGCCGGAGGCGCCGAAGACGACGGTGTGGCCCTCGGGAGGAGCCGTCGGGGTCTCCAGGTCCCGGAAACCGAGCTCTGGAGTCTCCTCCAGGAGGCCGGTGGCGAGCGGGTACCACGCAGCTCGAGGAAGTGAGCGGATCCCCAACCGTCGCCAGTCCCGGCGGGCGCAGGCGGAAACGTGTTCGACCCTGGCGGGGATTCCAGTTCCACGCGACCAGTCCGCCAGCAGTCGAGCGGCGACCGCACCGAAGAGGGAGTGCTGGTCGTCGCGCGTTCGGGCCGCCACACGGAAACGAACGGCGATGAGGACCTGGCCGGTTCCCGATTGGCTCCAGAGGACCTGGAGCCCAGCCCATCCGCCGACCTCGTGGACCCAGGATAGGGCGGGGTGCGCCACAGCGATGGTCGAGATGGCCCCACGGTCCGGCGGCTCGCCACGGGAGGGGAGGAGGACGCCGAACTGCCCCACGGTGGTGAGGCTGATGGGAGGTTCGGTGGGAGCCGGGGGCGGCGCGCCGACGGTCGCGAGGACGCCGAGGAGATCGACCGCGCCGGGACGCCCGAGCAGCCGGGCCGGTCGGATGGAGATACTCGGCGGGGGTCCGGCGAGGGTCGATTCGAACACCGCTCCGGCCGGAGGTTCGGCGCCCGCGAGCGCATGGGCGAGCGCTCGGTAGAGGAGGCGACGTGACGAGAATCCCCCCGAGACACGGACCGTTGCGACGTCACGCGCGGACACCGTTGCCCTCTCGGAGGAGTCGGTCGATCTCCTGTTCGAGCGCCGACAGCCCGTTGGCGCGGGCGAACGCGGTCAGGACTGCGGTGCCGACGACGTGGGGGACGGCGTGATCGTACTCCCAGAGCCGGACGTGCCAGAGCAGTCGTCCGTCCGGGAATCGGAAGAGACGGGCGACGGGTCGATACGGTCCGGCGATCGGAAGGCGTACGGTTCCGAGGAGTCGGACGTTGCGGGTCGGTCGGCGTGGAACGAGTTCGACGGATGACGTTGGGGCGTTCAAGTTTTTCCACAAATCCCCCCTCCCCCCGGCGGGCCGGCGAGAGGTGGGTGTTGCACACCAGGCCCGCGGGGCCCGAAGGTCCCGTCACCGCTCCCCCCGAGCCCGCGCTCGCGGCCGGACCGCCGTGAGCCGAGGGAAGGCGGAGGTCCGGCCGAAGGCCGGGAAGTCGCTCAGCGTCGACGGGCGGTCCCTACGCGCGATGGATCCGCTCCGCCGGTCCGGCCGAGCGTGCGCTCGTGGGGGACGACCACGAAGGACCCTGCCTCCCTCGCGGTGGCGTCAGGCGCTGAGCGGTTTGGCGACGCCGGCTCTTCGCGACGTCGAGCGGGGCCAGAGGTCCGGCTCGGGTCGGGATCGAGGTCGCCCAGGGATGGTGGAAATTCGCGTCGCGTTGCGTCGAAGCTCGCGCTCGGATCGGAGGACCCTAGGGAAGCCTGGACGGGGGGGCGGTGCGATGTCCATGGGTTTGGTGACCTAGCGACGGAGTCCCTGAGCTATCCCTCGGCGGGGCCGGTGGAAAGTGAACGATGCCCTGAGGAAAGGGGACGAACAGAAATCGGGATGGAAGGGACCCTCGCACGCCTGGGAGACGGTGCTCTCCCACTTGCGGCGATATGGAGGGACCCTTCCGGGGTGGTTGCACTGATGAATCGGCGGACGGGGTATATGAGGGCCGGAACGAGAGCCCGTGGAACGGCCCCTCGGCGGGCGTTCCGCCGGGAGTCTACTGAGCGCGACCGGGGGCGGACTCCGCGAGGACTACCCGGGGCAGCTCCCCCTGGATAGTGGGAGGTCGACGGGTCGACGCCGCGGCACGGGCGCTCGCCTGATTGCGAGAGAGAACCCACCGCTCGCCCCAGGCGCGGAGCTCGCGGGCCGCCGGCGCGAGGCCGAGGCCCATTTCGGTGAGCGAGTAGACGACCGAGAACGGCCGAGTGCTCACGACGGTGCGCTGGACGACGCCCTGGTTCTCGAGAAACTTGAGCGTCGCGCTGAGCGTCTTGGCGTTGAGGTGGGTATTGGACTTCAGGATCTCGCTGAATCGCTGCGGTCCATCGAGGAGCCGGTGCACGATCGCGAGGCGCCATTCGGTGCCGATGACACCGATCGCGGCGAGGACCGGGCACAGCCCGTGGCTTTCCGAGGTATCGCAATCGTCGGAGTCGGCCCCGGAATGGGCCGCCGGGTGCCGTACTCGAGTACCCTCCATGTCTCCTCGGGCGAGCAAGGCACAGCCCCTCTTATAGTTACTGTATGGAAGTAAGTTAACATTGGTAACTTACCAACGGATTCGGCACACTCCGTCGTTACCGAGAAGCGCGAGTACGTTTTCTCCGACCCCGTCCGTCCGAACGCGTGACGTTGCGACCGCGTGAGGTGGAGCTGGTCGTCGAGCGCTCCACGTCAGTCGACGGGTCCGGAGAGCGCGTGCGCCTCGCGACCCGGTTCGAGGTGGCGGAGGGCGCCGACGGCCCATCCCCCCAGGAGCTCGCCCAAGCGCTCGACCGTCTGCGCGCGGACCTCGACGTGCTCGTGGGCGCTCCGCTCGCGGCCGCGCCGGTGTTCCGCCCGGACCGCGACCTGCCCGAGCTGGTCGTCACGTACCATCCCCGCCAGCGCGAGCTCATCGACCTTCTCCGGGAGGAAGGGGAGTTGACGGAGACGGAACACGACCGGCTCGTCGGGTACCTGGCGGTCGGACGGAACGCGCCGCCCCCTCCGGTGCCGCTGCCCGGCGTCGTGGACGCTCCCCTGGCCGCCGCGCCGATCGTCGCGGAACGTCTCCCCGACCGGGCTCGCCCCGTGCCGGAACTGTTGCGTACCTTCCAGATCGAAACGCTCCGTCAGGCCGGCGCGGTGCGCGCCCGACGGCAGATCTCGTTCGAGGAGTATATGGCGCTCAAGCGCCACTTCGAGGGCGCGCCCGCAGGCCCGGACGGTCGGCCGCCCGAGCGATCCCCGGCGCACTAGGTCCCGGGGACCGGAGCCTGAGGGAGGCCGCACACGGCGACGGCCAACAGGCCGACGTCGGTGATCCCCCCGCGCATGGGCAGCGCCCGGGCCCGATTCGCACGGACCTTCGCCTTGGGGTCGGTCGACGGCCCGAAGACCGCGGCCGGGGGGAACGCGAGCGAACCGATCGCTCCCGCGGTGCGGTACAGGCCGACGCTCATCTCGCGTCGGCGAAGGAGCGACGACGCCCGTCCGAGGAAGGCGCCCAATGCCGGTCCCTCGTCGACCCCCTCGAGGAGGCCGAGCGTCGTCATCGCGAACACCGCGACGCCCTTGGTGCGGCTCTCAGCCGTAAGCTGCTCGGCCGCGATGAGCTCCTCGGCCCGAGCCATGAACGTGTCGGCCGCGGCTTCCGGAGGGTCGCGGATCTCGAGGTAACCGAGTCGGCTCGTCCACCCTCGGTCGAACACCGCATCGGCCGCGGCGCGCAAGGCATCGGTCGGGGCCGCCACGAGGACCGGCCGAGCGACCCGAGCCGGGATCGTCGGCCCATCCGCGCCCGGGGTGAGTCGGTCGAGGACCGGCCCCGGCAACGATGCGGCCAACCCGCACCGGTCGAGGACCTGGCGTGCCTCGACCCGCTCCGCCGGCGACGTGGGGTCGATCGGTCCGCCGCCGACCAGGCCCGGACCGTCCCCCCGGTCGATCACGAACGTGGCGAGGTCGACCTGACGCGCCGCCGCGCCAATCCGGCCGCCCACCCCGCCCTCCCCCAGGGTCCGAGCGAGGAGAGAGACCTCTCGACCGGTGGCCCCGGCCGAGGCTGCCGTCCCCAGCAACCGGGCGAACTCGTCCTCCGCGACGCCGGCCGGCGGGTGGCAGAGGACCCTCAGCGCTCCGGGTGAGAGGAAGAACAACAGAAGGTCCTGAGGTCCGAGCGCTTCGGCGATCTCGGTCGCCGCCTGGACCACCTCCGCGGACCCGGCATACCCCGGGAGGCCCGGCGGCACGATCACGCCCCGGAACGGCAGCTCGTCCGGGACCGCCTCGGGTCCCGCGAGGAACCCCTGCGTGAGCCGGTCCCCGAACACGTGGAGCGCGGCCAGCGCCATCGAACCGGCGGCGTTCCCGAGGGCGACGAACGCCACCTGGCGGTACCGCGTGTCCGCGACGAACCGGTTGCCGATGCGGAGCACGCCCTCCTCGCGGCGGAGCGCGAATCGTACGGAGCGGTAGGCGTCCGCAGCGGTGACGGCCGATTGGTAGGCGGTGCGGTGGATCGGGTCGGGCCCCTTGGGTTCGGGGGTTTCCGGTGGGAACGGGTCCCAGGGGAATTGGCCGATCACGCCGCGCCCACCCGACGCCGGGGACAATAGGCTAGCGGAACCCCGCCATCCGCCTCAGCCAAGCTGAAGTCGTTCGGCGGTCGACGGGCGGGCCGGTACGAGGAACCGGCCCGGGCCGAAGAGGGACGGGTCGAGGTCCGTCGTCTCCCCCATGACGGCGCGGGCGACCCGTCGGGTCGCCGACGGGGCTAACATGAACCCGTGGCCACCGAACCCGTTGGCATGGTAGAACCCCGGTAGTCGGGGGTCCTCGCCGATCACGGGGAAGCCGTCGGGTGTATCGTCGTAGAATCCGGACCAGGCCCGCAGCACGCGGAGCGCTCCGAAGCGCGGGATGAGGCGGACGAGCGCCGCCGCCATCCGGGGCAGGAACGCTGACGAGTTCGACATGCCCTGACCCGTGCCGGGTGGGTGAGGCAGCGTGAGCCCGCCCACGACCTCTCCCCGCATCGTCTGGCTGAAGTAGAGACCGTCGGACGGCCGGACCACCATCGGGTCGAGGAATGGTTTCATCGGTTCGCTCGCGAGGATCTCGTGTCGGCTCGCGTGGTTCGGTACGTCCAGGCCGGCGGCGCGGGAGAAATCGCCGGACCATCCCCCCGCCGCGTTCACCACCCGGGATGTGGCGACCGGACCGCGGGAGGTAGCGAGGCCGCGGACGTGGCCGTCGCGAGTCTCGAGGCCGAGCGCTTCGACCCCGAGCGCCACCTCCACTCCCTGCGCCCGGACGGCCTCGTACAGGCCCCAGACCGCCGGGAACGGGTAGAGGGTTCCGTCCGTGGCGAGGTAGGTTCCTCCGACCACCGCGCCGGGGGCGATGCCGACGACGAGCCGGCCCACTCCCTCCGCGTCCAGCACACGGGAGGGGAGTCCCTCCGAGCGTACGAGGTCGTGAACCGGCCGGAGTCGGGCGAGCTCCGCCTCCGTCTCGGCGAGGAAGAGGTAGCCCGACTGGCGGAACCAGATGTTGTACCCGAAATCCCGTCCGAAGTGGCGGTAGGCCTCCACCGACTCCCGGGCGAGACGGACCGTGGCGCGTGTTTCCCACTGTTGACGGACCCCGCCGCCGTTCCGTCCGCTCGCACCCGAGGAGAGGAACCCACGGTCCACGACGAGGATGGGTCCGACCCCGGCCCGGGCGAGGTGGTAGGCGGTGTACAGTCCGATGATACCGGCGCCGAGGATCACGACCGAGTACTCGGATCGCTTCGGGACGCTCACGGACCCTCCGACAGGCCTATCGCGCCATCCAAGGCCGCGAGAGCGGCGATCGGGGTCGGGTGCACCGGCGGCCGCTGGGTCGTGTACCCGACTTCCGACGGCGGGCGACCTTCGGCGATCGAGAGGAGGAGGAGCGCATCGGGGAGGCAGTACCGACCCTGGCAGAGCCCGGTCCCCAGTCCCGTGTAGCGCTTCACCACCTCGATTCCCCGGTACCCGATACGGGTCGCCTTCTCGACCTCGTCCAGCAACACGTCCTCGCAGGGGCACGCGATCCATCGTCCGCTCCGTGGGGGCCGCAACAGTTCGCGATAGTAGCCCTCGAGTTCGTTCGGTCCGTCCGTCCGGACCCGTTCGAGCGGCGACGTGGGGAGAGAGCGGCCCGTCAGCGCCGAAGCGAGCCGTTCGCCGCTGCCGACGGAGGCCGTCCCGAGCGTCC
>JGI12269J14319_10001389_pt1 | contig 24193 bp, 17 predicted proteins | sample PeaSoiSIISIP2007_FD_14319 | JGI IMG/M metagenome (IMG submission 14319)
GAGCCATTTCGTCGGCGAAAGAGTCCAGGCCCGGAAACGCAGAGGCAAAAATCACTCCTGTGTCATCGCGCAAAGCATCGGGCAATGCCCACCGGTCGGGCAACTGCGTCCCTTTGGTGGTGGTCTTGTAGCGCAAAACCAGTGGAATGCCGGCGTCGCGCAAGGAGTCGAGGCCCACCGCGATGGCGAGCCGGGTGGTGCGGTCGAGAGCGGCCACGCGCTCGGCGGAAACACCGAATTCGTCCTTCAGATCGAAGGCGCCGCCACGGCCGGCCAGTTTGATGACATCCGCAACATTATTAATAGTCTCAAACGTGCCGCCGTTGTCACTCTTCACCAGCCGCGTAATGTGTTTGTCAACCATGTCGTGACGGAAGCGGGTAGGGATGGTCTCAATGAACTGATCGCCGCGCAAGAGACGGCTGATGTTGCCATCATCGAAAATATGCTCGGTGCCGGGCAGCCCCAAAGCTGCCCCGGTGATCGCGACCGCGGCGTCGATTGGAGCGCGCCTCTGGCCGTGGGTAATCTCCCAGCCGCGCTCAAGAACATCGCCCAACAATCGGCCGAGATCGTTGTATTGACCGTCGGTGTAGTGACCGTCGTTGGATTGAGCGTCGTTGTAGTGACCTGAATTGATTGCCGCCACCGGTGCAGTAGCAGGAACTGCAGCGGGCGCGGTCAGCCCGATTGGTTGAGGAATTTTTGGCAGCGCGGAAACTGCCGGCACGGACGCCGGCACTGTTTGACGCGCGGCTTCCGGGGTCCCGCGGCCCAATCCCGCCGCATAAAGGCAACACAACGCCTGATTGAACGCGGGGATATCGCCGACCTTCGGATGATTGGTGAAAAGCGACACCACATCGCCGCGCTCGCCGAGCACATCTTCAGCAAATCCCTGCAATGCTTTTTTCGGACCGACTTCCACGAAGACGCGCGCCCCCGCCTCATAGAGCGTGCGCAGGCCCTTGACGAACTGCACAGGAGCGGCGACCTGTTCTGCCAGAATGTCCAACATCTGCGGCACGACGTCCCGCCCCGTGGGATAGAACTCACCGTTGGTGTTGGCGACGATGGGCAGGCGCGGAGACGCGAGATGCAGGCGCTGCAGCACTCGCCGCAGCGGCTCACTGGCGGACGCCACAATCGTGGTGTGGAACGCATGGCTGACCGATAATGCCGACACGTCGTAGCCAGCCTTCTGGAACGCTTCCATGGCTTGCTCGACGGGTTTGCTCGCGCCGCCGATGACCGCCTGCCGATTGCTGTTAACGTTGGCGATCACCACGTAGCCGGTCACAGTCTTCAGGATTCGCTCGATTTCCTCAAGCGGAGCGAACACTGCCGCCATGCGGCCCTTGTCTTCCGGCGCAAAGCGGGTCATTTCACGGCCGCGGGCGCTGACCGCTTCGAGTGCGTCCGCAAACGGAATCGCATCGGCCGCCAGCAGCGCTCCGTATTCGCCCAGGCTGTGTCCCATGGTGAAATCAGGCGTGATGCCATAAGCGGCCAGGAGCCGGGTCAGCGCCAGATCGGTCGCCAGTACGGCAGGCTGAGTGATGGCAGTTTGGCGCAGATCGTCTTCGGCCTTGACGACAGCGTCGGCGTCGGCCTTGTCCACGAAAATGAATTCGCTGAGCGGTTTGCCCAGCAGCGGCGTCATCACCCGATCGGCTTCGGCAAAAATTTCCGCCACAATCGGCTCCACTGCGCGGAGTGGCTCCAGCATGTTCACGTACTGCGAGCCTTGGCCGGGATACAGGAACGCCACCTTGGGCGCGGGGCCGTGGCCGCGGAAGACGCCTTGCGCGCGCAGGGCTTTCCATATCGCTGGTTGATTGGCTCCGAGCGCCTTGAGTGCAGTGCGCGCTTTTTCTGCCAGTTCAGCGGCGTTGGCGTAGTCGATAGCCAGGCGTTCGGGCGCACGCAGATCTGCTTCAGCCGGAGCCGTAGTCGCGGGTGCGCGGCCCGCCTTGGCCTCGTTCTCCACCACGCGCAAACGCTCGACCAGTGCGGCCTCCGATGCGGCGCCGATGACCAGCGCACCGCGCAGTGGAGCCTTATAAGAAGATGCCTCGTAAGAAGATAGAGAAGTGGGGGAAAAATCTTTCGCGTTCATAGCTGCCTCAGTAATTCTCGGCGGCATCTCGCTTACCGCGACCGACCGCTTGCCGTTTCCATTCAGCCTGTGGGGAATGTATTCTTCGAGTACCGCATGGAAGTTGGTACCGCCAAAACCAAAAGCGCTCAAGCCGGCGCGCCGCACGCCATCTACTGTCTTCGTCCACGGCTGCAACTCGCGGTTGACGTAAAGCGGGGAGTGCTCAAAGTCAATCTCTGGACTGGGGCGCTCGCAGTGCACGCTGGGCGGTAGCACTTTGTCGCGAAGTGAAAGAGCGGCTTTCAGCAATCCAGCAGCGCCCGCAGCTCCCTTGAGATGTCCAAAGTTCGATTTGACCGAGCCCAGTCCCACTGAGTGCGGCGGGAGATGAGCACTGCAGAGCACGTCGGCCATGCTCTGCACTTCGACCACATCGCCCACCCGCGTGGATGTGCCGTGGCCTTCAATGTAGGTCACCGTACCCGGTGACAGGCCGGCGTTCTGCCAGGCTCGTTCAATGGCCATCTTCTGGCCGATGGGGTTGGGCGCAGTGATCCCTTTGCCCTTGCCGTCACTCGCGCCGGCTATGCCACGCACCACGGCGTAAATTCTGTCTCCGTCACGTTCAGCATCGGCCAAGCGCTTGAGCAAAAAGATCGCAGCGCCTTCACCCATCACGAAGCCGTCCGCTCCTTCGGCGTAAGGACGTGTGCCGGTCGCCGAGAGCGCTCCGATCTTGCAGAATTTGACGAACATCGGTGCGGCCATGTTGCGGTCAATCCCGCCGGTGATTACCGTGTCGTAATCGTTCTCTACCAATCCCTCAATTGCCGAACTGATGGCCGCCATGGCGGAGGCGCAAGCTGCGTCGCAAATGTAATTGGGACCATGGAAATTGAAGATGTTGGCAATGCGGCCAGCGATGCAATTGGCCAATTCACCAGGCATGCTGTCTTCAGTGACCTCAGGAAGGAGTTTGCCAATCCGGTCGTGCAATTCGCGCGTGATGTCGCGGCGGAGCGCTTCCGGAAGCGCGGTGAAACTGGCGGATTCAGCCAGTTCGCGAGAGTATTCCGGAAAGAAAATGCGCAGCGCCGTAAGATAGTGTCTCTCGCCAGCCATGGCATTGCCGAGGATCACGGCGGTGCGATCCGGGTCCAGCGGCCGATTGGGATAGCCGTAGTCTTCCAGCGCTTCGCGGGTGCAGGCGATGGCCCATTTTTGGGCCACATCCATGGCATCAACCACGCGCGGCGGGACGCCCAGGCGCCACTTCATCGGCTCCCACACGTAGTCGCGAACCCAGCCGCCGATTTTTGAATATGTCTTATCTGGGACGCTCTTGTCGGGATCGTAGTAGAGCGCCGGATCCCAGCGTTTGGGATCGATGTCGGTGACGCTGTAACGCCCATTCTTTATGTTTTCCCAGAAGGCCGGAACGTTCGGGGCATCCGGCAGAATGGCTCCTGCCCCTACAATGGCGACGGCTCGGTATGAAGTGCTTTCCATGACTGCGCTCCTTTGCGGAGAGAAGAATTTTCCCTGTCAAAGCCCATGCAAATTTCATCCTTCAGCGCTACGCGACGAGTTCCGCGAGCTTCGCCGCGCGGCTGTACACTACGTCTGCGATGTAATCCAAATCCGAAATCAGCCCTGCCTGCGCTCCGTGAATCGCGCGCAATCCCAGGCTGGTTTCAAACGCGGGCAGTTCGGCAGCGCTCACACCGCCCGCTCCGACCACCCAGCGCAAACCTTCTTCGGCGACCTTGAGCGCCGCCTCGCGGGCGAAGACTCTGCTCAGCGCCGCCAGTGCGGTCGCGTCGAAGCGACGATTGGCTTTCTCGTTGAGCTTGCCTTCTTCCATCAATCCGGCGCGGCGAGCTAAACTGCCGGCGCACTCGGCGTAGGCAATCAGTTCGCCCAGACGCAGCAGAATGTGTTGATAGCGGGTCAGGCGCGCGATACGGGCTTTCTCCATCACTTCGGCCAAGGCGTGCAGCGCCAGTGCCGCGTTGTCAGCGCCCACGTTCGGATGGCGGCCATGGAACTCTTCGAACTTCTTGGCTTGGTCGTGGTAGTACTGCCCGCGCGTTTTCAGATGAAGCTGCCAGCGGTCGCGGCTGATGGTCATCTCCATGATCTCGGAGGTGCCTTCGTAAATGGTGGTGATCCGGACATCGCGCTTGATCTTCTCCACCATGTATTCGTGCGTGTATCCGTATCCGCCGAGGGCTTGAATACTGGCGTCGGCTGCCATGTTTCCGGCCTCGGTCGCCATGTACTTGGCAATGGCGCCTTCCGTGTTCAGGCTGCCTTCGGTCCCGGCGTCGATCCGCTCCGCCGTTTCTTCGATGTAAGAGCGGGCGGCTTCGAGCCGCGCCACGTGGGGCACGATCAGCTTGTGGGTGTACCCCTGTTTCTCCGAAAGCGGCGCTCCCGCCTGAATACGCTTAGTGGAGTACGGAATTGCGCGATCGAGCGCGGACCACCCGGCCCCCAGGCCAAACGCCGCCACCATCAGCCGCGTGTAGCCGAAGACAGCTTGCGCCTGATTCAATCCCTGGCCTTCCACCCCGCCGATCAGGCGGTCGGCTTCGACGTAGGTGTCGCTGAATGCAAGCGCGGCCGTGTTGCTCAGTCGAATGCCGTGCTTATCTTCCGGTTCGTCGTGGCTGAAACCGTTGGCGCCCTTTTCCAAAATGAACCAACTCGGACCACCGGGCGTGTTGGCTAGGACGGTGTAAGCGTCCGCGATTCCGCCGTTGCTGATCCATTGCTTGGCCCCGTTGATCTTGTACCCGACGACCCGGTCGTCCTGCATGACCCGGTCCGCGGTAGTGCGGAGAGCGCCCAGATCGCTGCCCGCTTCCGGTTCAGTGGCGCCGTAGGCGAACAGCAATCCCTCTTCCGCAATGCGACTCAGCCAGTGCTTCTTTTGCTCCGGAGTGGCGCCCACCGTGATTGGATCGCTGCCCAAGAACGTAGCCAGCACGGACGTGGCGACGCCCAGATCGATGCGCGCCATCTCTTCGCACACCACATACACATCGAAGGCGCCGCCGCCGAAACCGCCGCAATCTTCGGGGATGAACAGGAGTTGAATGCCCAACTGGTCCGGGCTGCACATATGCCGGACGATCTCCAGCGGGCATTCGTCGCGGTCATCCAGTTCCCGGATTTTCTCGTCAGTCAGGCGTTTCTTGGCAAAATCTCTGAGCGACTTCACGCTTAACTTCAAGGTCTTATTTGCAATCATGATCGGGTCCTCACTTTTACTTTGCAGCGATGCTGCGCATTTCTCGAACTTTGTTGGTCAACTCCGGCAAGAACTCCAGGATGTCGTCCACAATCCCAACATCTGCCACTTGAAAGATTGGCGCTTTAGGATTCTTGTTGATGGCGATCAGAAACGGACTGCCTTTGAGGCCGGCCAGATGCTGGAATGAACCACTGATGCCGCATGCCAGATAGACCTTCGGCTTGACGGTTTTTCCGGACGACCCAACCTGACGCGATTTCCCCAGCCACTTGGCGTCAACCACGGGTCTCGAGCAGCTCACTGCCGCGCCCAGGGCTTCAGCCAGTTCCTGCGCAATGGCCACGTTCTCCTGCTTCTGGATGCCACGGCCGATGGAAACCAAGACGTTCTGCTTCGTGATATCGACATCACCCGCCTCGGCAACGATGGTCTCCAGGTAACGTCGTCCCGCTGTCAGCGCACCAACCTCCGTTGACTTGTCGACCACGGTCGCAGCAACGGGAGCACTCTCCAGAGGTTTGAACGCGCCTGGACGCACCGTAACCACGGCGCCCGACGAGATGTTGCAACGAACATGAGCGCTCACCTGTCCGCCGAATTCCTGGCGGACGACTTTCAGATCGCTGCCTTCAATTCCAGCGATGTCCAACACGTCCGAGACGAAAGTCGAATTCAGTTTGATGGAAAGACCTGGCGCCAGATCGATTCCGAAATGCTCGTGGGCAACCAGCACAATGCTGCCCGGCGGCACAACCTTGACCAGGGATTTGCGGATCAATTCCGCATTGGGGTACGCAAGAGCTTCGTTGGAAATTGTCCATATCTCAGCGTAGGAAGCACGGACGGCGCTGCACGCGGCAGCGAGGTCCGCACCAAAACCGGTGAGCAGGGCTATAGGCGAGGCAGCGGGGTCGATCTTTTTGGCGGCGGCCGCCAGTTGGGCCGCGGAATCGTCAGCCACGCCAGCTTTGTGCACGATGTAAGCGAAGATGCGAGCCATTATTTCAACCCTCCTTTGGCTGCCACTAACTCCAGAACTTTGTCGACGTTTTCTTCCCGGCTGCCTTTGAGCATCTCGGCGCCCTTGCCGAACTCGAGGATGAAGTAATCCACGCGCTTCACTTTCGCGGCAGCTTCCCCCACAGCACCTGGGTCAACGCCGAGGTCTGATGCGCCGAAAGTCGGGATTGGCACAGAAGCTACGGCTCGAATGCCTCGCATACCGACATAGCGCGGTTCATTGATGCCGGTCTGAATCGAGAGCACGCACGGGAGATCGATCTCACTCATCTCCTTGTTGCCGCCTTCGATTTCCCGGCTGACTTTCAGCTTCCGGCCCTCCAGCACCTCAATGGAATTGACCAGCGACGCAAACGGGTAGTCGAGCATCGCCGCCAGCATTCCGCCAACCTGCGCGCCGCCGTCCTCGGCTTGGACCCCTGTGAGGATCAGGTCGTAGTTACCCTTCCGCACAAAGCCTTGCAGGATGGTTGCGATACCCCGCGCATCCGATCCGTTGAAGGCTTCGTCGGTAATCAGCACGCCCTGGTTCGCGCCCATGGCCATCTCGCGGCGAAGGATCTCTTCGTCGTCTTCGGAGCCAACCGTGACCACGGTGACGTTTCCGCCAATTCGGGCCGCGATCTGCAGCGCCTCTTCAACCGCGTAGTTGTCCGGCTCGTTGATCGAATAGACCAACTCGTCACGCTCGATGTCGTTTCCGGCGCTGTTGAGTTCAATCTCATTCTCCGATGTATCGGGCACTCGTCTTGCGCAAACTAGAATCTCCACATTCACCTCCACTGCTCAAACCGCTTTTTGTTCCTCACGCACCATCTCTTGATCCACTAGCTCCGCCAGATCGATGGCGGTCATCTTTCCTTCCAGACCTGCAACCTTGATTGCATCTTCTATATTCACCATGCAGAACGGACATGCCGTTACGATCACATTGGCCCCGGCTTCCGCGGCCATCTGGACTCTCTTCACGCCCATGCGCTGTTCTTCCTTCGGCTCGTAGAACAGCATCAGTCCGCCGCCGCCGCAGCAGAACGAGCGGTCTTTGCAGCGGGTCATCTCAACTCGCTTCAAACCCGGGATGGCATCGAGCACCTCACGCGGATCGTCATAAACTTGGTTGTGACGTCCCAGGTAGCAGGGGTCGTGGTAGGTGTAAACTTTGTCTCCGTTTTCTACCGGATTGAACTTGATGTTGCCGGACTTCACTTCCCTGGCGATTACCTGGCTGATGTGCTCGACCTCCGGCACATCTTTGTAGTCGTGTTTCAGCGCGTTGAAGGCGTGCGGGTCGGCGGTAACAATTCGCTTTACGCCGGATGCCTTGATCGCGTCCACATTGTGGTCGCGCAAAGCGGTGAAGAGCAGCTCTTCCCCGAACCGCCGCACTTCATGGCCGCTGTCCTTTTCCGCAGCGCCCAGGATCCCGAAATTCTCTCCAATGTGGTCGAGAATCTTCGCCGTCGCCCGCCCGATCGACTGCATCCGGTCATCGTAGGAGGTAATGCTGTCCACAAAATACAGCGTGTCGGCGCCATTGCTTTTGTTCAGAGTCTTGACCTGGCAGACTTGTTGAAACTCTTTGGCGTTCGCCCAATCGGCCTTCTTTTTCTCCATCTTGCCGTAAGGATTGCCGCGGCTCTCCAGCGCCTTCAGCGGCTTTTGCAGGGACTGCGGTACGTTCCCGTCATCGATCAGGCCGCGCCGCAGATCGACGATCTTGTCGATGTATTCCACCAGCAACGGGCACTCTTCCTCGCAAGCTCCGCAGGTGGTGCATGACCAGATTTCGTCTTCTGAATAAATGCTGCCGGAATCTTTGCTGCCGACCAGTGCGGTGCCATTGTTCTCGTGTGCATTGTTCCCGCGTCCAAAAACCGGATAATGCCGAAAGGCGTAGTCTCTCGCCTTGACGGTAATGAACCGTGGCGACAACGGCCTTCCCACCGCATTGGCCGGACAGTTGTCCGAGCACCGCCCGCAATCGGCGCAGGAATAGAAATCCAGCATGTGCTTCCAGGTGAAGTCTTCGAACGTCTTTACTCCGAAGGATTTCACCTGATCCAGATGTTCATCGCTGACGCCCCATCTCACGGGCTTCAGAATCTCGCGATCCAATTTGGCGAAGTAAACGTTGAACAACGAGGTTTCGACGTGGAACTGAATTCCAAAGGGCCGATAGCACAACAAAAAGTAGAAGGTCACTTCATGGAGAAGATAGGCGCCGGCATAAACTTTCCCGATAGTGGCCAAGGCAACTGGAAGAAGAGCGATCTTCAAGATCCACGGCAGTGACAGGGCAGCCAAAGCTTCAACCGGTTGGCCTTGTCGGGACTGACCAGCGACCTTTGCGGCTTCAAAGAGGCTGTCCGCCAACATCAGAATCGCGATCAACCCCAGGAGGAAGACGGCGTCGGCGGTGTGAGCCTTGCCGAACCGCGCCGGCACTTCATATCGCGCAGGTTTGAAGACCAGCCGGCGGACCACAGCAACTACCATGCAGAGGAAGACAACGGTGGCAGCGTAGTCCGTGATTACGCCGTAGATATCGCCGGCCCTTCCGGAAAGGCCCGGCATCACAAAATTCTGGGAGACGCCGACAATCAGTACGGTGAAGGCACGCATCGCCAGGAGAATGAATCCGGCAAAAATAAGAATATGTAAGGTCCCTGCGGTCTTGTAGCGCGGATGCTTCCACTGCCCCAGCCAGAATTTCAAAACCTTTTCCAGCCGGGCCCATGGCTGGTCAAAGCGAAGATCGCGTTCGGCCCTCAGCAGCGGTACAAGGCGCTTCGCCACAATGTAGGCGAAACAGACGACTCCCAAAATATGAATGATGAGGAACAGGGTTCGCCACGCGACCAACCACAACGTAACTTGCGAAACGGACTGGAGGTGTTCCACCATGGTACTTTGCTTCTCCTAGTAGAATTACCCGGCCCAATAGAATCACGTTGCCCACTTGCTATACTCCCCTGCCCTGCATCACTACACGAACATTTGTTCCAGGGCTTTCTCTTCACCCGTGGTTGGCGGTGGTGCTTGTGCCAACTTGACGGGCGGGGGAGGGACTGTAAGTGGAATGGATACACGAACTGTTGCCGCTGGCTCGGGCGCGGGTTTCGATACCTCTTGCGTCTTCGCCAGTACTTTCTTCTCGCTCTTGCGCGGCGGTTTCACCTCTTGCGTCTTTGCCCGTACTTTCTTCGCGCTCTTGCGCGGGGGTGTGACTCCAGAAGCGTCCCGCAACTCCTCGAAACTCAATTTCAGAAACGCCTCTAAACGCCGCAGATCGGGCGCCGCATGCACGTCTCCGCTGAACCCGAAATACACCGTGCCGTCGTAACTCAAGATGGCGCAGTTGACCGCCATCTCGCCGCCCACCGGCACATACGGATACCAGCGCAGCATCTTGTGGCCAAGCAGATAGAGCGGGTATTGAGGCCCGGGCACATTGGTGCACACCAAGTTGAAGGGCGTGATCGGCAACTGGCTCAACACCTGGCCGGCGACCGCTTGGATCGCGGTCGGGAACATGCCGATCAAACCACCCGCCAGGCTGACTAACTCCGCAGCATGGGAGCGCTTCAAAAACTCCGTTCTTTTATGTACCGCCGCCAGCAGCCTCCGCGGATTGCGAATATCCAGCGGAATGGTGACCGGAACCAGCGAGATGCGGTTCCCCAGTTCGCCCACACTGTCGCTGCCGCGCAGGCTGACGGGGACCATCATCCGCAGCAGTCGTCCCTTGACCCGCTCTCCATGCAGCTCCTGGTAGCGCCGGATGGTCGCCGTTATCAGCGCGAGAATGACGTCGTTCACGCTCGCCCCGCAGGTCTGCCGTATGGCTTTGACGTCCTCCAGCGGAATATCGCCCCACGCGACCTTCTGTGGTCCGCGGTAATTGACGTTGAACCGTATCCGCTCGGTGAACGCCGTGATCTCCGGCAACAACTGGGAGAACTCGTCCGTCGGCATCAGGTTGCCGCCATTCGCGGCCGCTCGCTCTGCCATATCTAGCAGGTCCGCCCAGCCGGAGAGAATCCGCTTCACAAAATCGCCGTAAGAACTCACCACGCCATCCATCAACGAATTGATGGCGTCGCGGGGCGGAGGAACGCGGAAGCGAATCTTCTTCTTGGGCAAAGGCGGCGCCACCGGGCTGGCGTCGAAGACCTTACCCATCATGCCCACCCCGGCAATACCATCGGCCATACAGTGGTGCAGGCGCAGAATGAACCCGGTACGTTTGCCTTGCAGACCATCGCCTTTCAGACCATGGACAAACGTCATGTCCCACAGCGGATGCTGCCGATCCAGGACCGTGCTGACGATTTTTCCAGCAAGAGCCTTCAGTTCGGTGTCGGTACCGTGCTTGAGCGTCACCTCGTGTACATGGTTGCGAATATCAAAATTGGGGTCGTATTCCCAGCTCGGTAGACCAAGATTGAGCGGCGGCGCCACCACCCGCTTGACCAAGCGCGGAATCAGCGGCAGCTTCGATTCGATGAACTGGAGTCCATCCTCGAACCGGATCTCACCCTCCAGCACGCTGACGCACGCCACATTGAGCGGCATGCCGTCGCGCTCCAGATGCAAGAAAACCGTATCCCCCCACGAAAGCCGGTTACCTTGTTGATGGTTCTGCATGACCACTCTCCAATTCATTCACTGCGCGATTACCCATCTCAGGCTACGAAGCTCAGGCTACGATGGAAAATCGCGAACCGAGCTTCACCAGCTTGAGCACTTTGTAAACATCGACGTTGACGCCGCGCAACGCGACCTTGACGCCTTTGTCGTCAGCTGCGTCGGCGAACCCCTCGAGCGCTCGGATTGCACTCGGATCGATCCGGCCGACCGAAGAGAAATCCACAACCACCTCGCCCTCGGCGCTGTCCAGTTTTTTCCCGGCCTCTTGCAACCCTTGCACAACGCGCTCTTCATCAATCTTTATCCACACGGCGATCACTGCCATACCCACCACCATCCGCTACGCGGTTTGTTGCTGAGACGCACCGGCCACCTTCGCCAGACCTCGTCCCTGGTAAGCCTTCCAAAACAGCTCGGCCAATTCGCTCACCAGTGACATCCGAGGGTTCGACCGCCCCGATGGATCCTCAAAGGCAAACTTGGTCAAATCGGGCATCGCCCGCTCGAATTCTTCTTTCGAGATCCCCAGCTCGGCGATGGAACGCGGAAATCCCAATCGGTCCAGCAACTGTTCTATCGCTGTCACCAGGTTCGCCACCTTTTCCTCAACCGTATTTCCGCCCAGCCCCAGCAAATCCGCGACCGCAGCGTACTTCTTGTGTGCGATATACCCTTGTGTGTATGGCGACGGCATGAACTTGGCGGGCACCGCCGCGTTATAAACGATTACATGCGGCAACATGAGCGCATTGGCCCGGCCGTGCGCCACGCCGAAGCGCGCCCCGAAGGCATGCGCCAGTGCGTGATTCACGCCCACCGACGCGTTGGAAAAAGCCATCGCTGCAATGCAGGCGGCATTGTGCATCATGCAGCGCGCCTCTTCATCGTGGGGATGCTCGTAAGCGATAGGCAGGTACTTGAACGCCATCCGAATCGCCTGCATGGCGTTGGCATTGGTGTAGGGTGACGCATAATTCGAAACCGCAGCTTCCAGTGCGTGGGTCAGGCAGTCGATACCGGTATCGGCGGTAAGGCCCTTCGGCATTGACATGACGAACTGCGGATCGACAATCGCTACATCGGGACTGAGCGAGTAGTCGGCCAGTGTCACCTTTCGCCCGCGCTCTTTGTCGAACAGGACGGCGAACGGAGTGACTTCGCTCCCCGTTCCGCTGGTTGTGGAGATGGCAATCAACCGCGCCCGGTTGATCTTGTCTGTCGGATACTGGACCACCCGCTTGCGGAGATCCAGAAAGGGCGCAGCCAGCTCTTCTAGGTCAGCCTCGGGCGATTCGTACTTGAGTTTCATGATCTTGGCCGCGTCGATCACGGAGCCGCCGCCAATCGCAATGATTTGGTCCGCTTTGTAGAAATTCAGCGCCTCCACTCCTTGCATGACCACCTTTATCTCCGGCTCCGCATCGGGAATGATCGTGACGTGGACGTGGGTTCCCTCCGGAATGTAGCGCCGCACCAGGTCGACGTGGCCGAACTGCTCCATGGACGGATTCGTAACGATGATGGTCGAGCGCGAGGGAAACTGATGCACATTCTCCACCGCGTTCATATTGAAATAAATTTGATTGGGAACCCGGAACCACATATGGGCTTGTGTCCTCCGAGCCACGCGCTTGATATTGAGGTAGTGATAGACATTCACGTTATCGGTCGTGGTGTTGCCGCCGCCGGTTCCACATCCGAAGGAGAAGGTAGGCACCAGATCGTTGTAAACGGCGCCCAGCGCTCCAATGGAACCCGGCGAGTTCACAATGATCCGCCCCGCATTGATCACCTCACTGAACTTGCGGATGACTTCATCGTCGTGCGAGAAAATGACTGCCGTGTGCCCCAGCCCGCCGGCATGGTTCACGTCTACGCAAACCTTGAGTGCCTCACCGACGGATTTCGCTCGATAGACCGAGAGCAGCGGGAACAGCTTCTCCACCGACAAGGGATGTTCGCGGCCTACACCTTGAATCGGCGCAATCAGGAGTTTGGTGTTCGGTTCAACCGAGAGACCGACGAAGCGGGCGATGTCGGTAGCCTTCTGGCCGACTGCTAGGGGCTGCATGAATCCAGTGTTGGGATCGATCACCGTGCGCGCCAGCAGTTCCGTCTCCTTTTCATTGCAGATATGCGCGCCCAGTTCCGCGAATTTCTTCAGCACCAGGTCATAAATCTCATCGTCAATCACCAGCGTCTGCTCTGAGGCGCAAATCGTTCCGTTATCGAAAGTTTTGGAGACGATGATGTCCACCACCGCCATATTCAGATCCGCTGTTTTTTCCAGGTAAACTGGCGTGTTGCCCGGTCCTACACCCAGTGCTGGTTTGCCCGAGCTATACGCGGCTTTGACTGCACCCTGCCCACCTGTGGCATCGATCAGGCTCACGTCTTTGTGCCGCATCAAGTAGGCGCTCTCCTGCAGGTTCTGCGATTCCAGGCAAGTAAAAACTCCTTCGGGCGCGCCGTGCTTCAGCGCCGCCTCATACATGATCCGTACGGCTTCGGAGCAGCAGCGCCCGGCCCTGGGGTGGGGACTGAAAATGAATGCGTTCCGCGTCTTGATGGCCATGATGCACTTGAACAGCACCGTGGAAGTCGGGTTCGTAATAGGAATGATTGAGAACACGACCCCGATCGGTTCAGCTATCTCCACCAGGTTGCGTTCCGGAAACTCGCGAATGATGCCAACGGTGCGTTTGTCTTTGACATAGTCGTAGGCAAACTCCGTCGCCACCATGTTCTTAAGAGCTTTGTCTTCCATCACCCCAAGCTTGGTTTCTTCTACCGCCAGGCGGGCCAGATCTAGAGCGTGCTCCAGTCCAGCCAAAACCATCGGCTTGACGATGCGATCAACGTCTTCTTGGGTGAATTGGGTAAAGACGGCGGCGGCAGTTCTAGCTTGAGTGACCAGTCCTTCCAGGTAGGCAATCCGTTCTGGACTGAGGCTTTCTGCGGCAAGCGGAATCTGAACCCGCTCCTGCACTGTTTCGCTTGCGATCATCACTGCCCCCTATTTTGCGAGGGGCCCGTTACCTGCGAGAAGCATCTTCGCTCTTCCGTTCCCGGCTCTCGCGATCACAAAGCGGGACAACCCGATCGCCGGGCACAACCGTTCTCGTTTCTATGCGTAGTCGATGGGATGCCTTTCTAACCAGTGCTCATCGCGCACTCTGTCAATGTTCCGCAAAGCTCCAGAAGCGACGCTTGCGGCCAAACGGCGATTCTCCCGAACCACGCTTGCGCCAAAACCGATCGCACCACCCAGCAAACCAAACGCCAACACTCGGCCGATCGACTTAGGCCGATTTCCGGGACAACCACCCACCACGCCAATGCATATTCCAATGGCGGCGGGCTTCAAGGCATTTCGTACTGACTCGCTAAGAAAAGGGGGAAGAGGTCTACCATCAAGAAATGCTTCTCGGCCGGAACGAGCTCCCTCCAGCCCAGAATTCAGAACCTTTCGGCCGTACTCAATTTCAGAACGTGACCACGTGCGCAGATCCATAGGACTTACCTCACAACCGGCCAATTGATTCGGCCCCAGTACACCATTAGTAGCCCTGCTGGGTCTGTATTGCCTATCACTGGCCACTGTGAGCCCAGTCACCGTTTGCAAGGAAGACAGTGAGGATTTTGAAAAAAAAGCGAAAGTCGGCGCAGCTTGTGAAGCGCAGCTCCTACGTCGCCGCGGCATGCAGTCCTCGGCGCGTAGCCTCGAGGGTATTGATCAGCGACTCCTTCGGGAGCCCCTGGATAATTGGCTCAATCATCCATCCCAAGCCCAGGGGCACGTCGCGCGTCAGCGAAATTGCTCGACACTCCATGCACACATCACTTCCCCGCTCCTCGATTCGCCAGTAGGAATAAAGCCGCCACAGGAATCCGTGACCCGTGTCCGGCGGCAGCACTTTCTCTTTCGGGCTTCCCTCGTTTTCCACTTCAGCAATCCGCGTCGTGTACGAACGGCAGACCCAGCGCATTCCTCCGAGGGAACGATAGTGCACGTCATGATCCGTATCGAAGACCACTGTCAGGATCTTCTTCTTGACAAGTCGCAAGTAGATTTGGAAATCCTGGTCGTGCTGGCTGATCACCCTTGACGCAATGACCTCGGGTTGGTAGACGTTCTTGTAATTATCGTAATTCTGGATTAGCGCCAGCACGTCTCTCACGGATGCGCCAGCAATGAACGCGGCGGCGATCCAATCGTGGATCAACCCATTCGGCACTTTGACCGGCCCCCGGCCTGACCAGAATTGCGCCACAATCTGTCCTCCGCGGACCTGCTGTGCTCTCTCTGGACTGGCGTCGGACCACAGAAATGAACTGTTGCTTCCCAGTGTCTGCTCCATTCCCGCTTCGGCCTGGCGAATGTAAGCATGAAAAGCCTCCACGGTTTGAGGCTTCAACTGTACCGGCTTGGAAGTATGCGCCATAACTACAAAACGAACCTTCTCTAATGCTCACAAGGCTTGTCAGGTGAACCTACGCCCCACCCTGAGAAATAAGTCGCATTACACAATTTACATATTGGTACAGGAATGCGGAATCGGCAAAATGTGTGCGAACTGGTCTTAGGGCAATCCGGTAGAACGAAGAGCTCGATAATACAGCCCGGGCGAACTAACTTAGCCCAGCGCTTCAGCGCTGGGAAAAGTGGGAAGAATGAGCTAAGTCCCGGAGGGACCACCCAGTCCTCACGCACACGCTTCAGCGCTGCGATAACGGGCTTGTGTTCAGCTCCAGCTCAGCCGTTGCGGTCAGACTGCGGCGCAGAAAATACTTTTTCCGCAGCGGTGAACTCGTGCGCTTCCCAAGGGCCGCGTACTACCTCTATGAAACCGTACTTTTCTGAGCCGTCCAATGTCTCTTCCGCAGCTCGCGTTTCAAAACCTTGCCCGTCCCGGTGCGAGGCAGGCTTTCCAGAAACTCGACCGACCGCGGACATTTGTAATGCGACAGCCGGGCGCGGCAAAACTCCAGCAATTCCTCTTCCTCGGCTTTTGCTCCGGGCTTCAGGACGACGATCGCCTTCGGTACCTCGCCCCACTTCGTATCGGGAACCGGTATCACCGCCGACTCGTACACTGCCGGGTGGGCGGATAGCACCTTCTCCACTTCCAGCGAAGAAATGTTCTCGCCTCCGCTTACGATGATCTCTTTCTTGCGGTCAACAATCTGAAGGTAGTTGTGTGCATCGACGGTGGCCACGTCACCGGTATGGAACCAGCCGTCCTTCATCGCTGCCGCCGTGGCTTCGGGCTGGCGCCAATAGCCGCTCATCACGACGTCGCCTCTGACCACGATCTCGCCCATGGCGATGCCGTTATGAGGTACCTCCTTCCCGTCTGCGCCCAGCACTCGTAGCTCGACGCCGGGAATGGCAAACCCGGTCATAGCCTGACCCGCATAGCGCTGTTCTCCTTCCCACCCCAGGTCCAGTTTCATGGCCGATTTAGCGAGCGTCGGACAAGTCTCGGTCAGCCCGTACCCGGAAATGCAGGTGCAGCCCAGCTTGTCCTCAGCTTCTCTTACCAAGGTGGGAGACGAAGCCGCTCCGCCAATAATTATCGTCGACAGGCTGCTCAAGTCGTACTTCGGCCGCTCCGGCGAATGCACCAGCGCTGCGACCATGGTGGGCACCATGGCGCAGGTGCTCACCCGCTCCCGCTCGATCAGCCGGAACACGTCGATGGGATTAAAGTGGTGAATCATGACGTGAGTGCCGCCCGCCACAGTAATGGTGTGCGCCGTGCCCCACCCGTTGGCGTGAAACAGCGGAATAGTTTGCAGCATCACGGTCTTGCACGACATTTCGCCAATCGTGGTCGGCGCCGTCTGTCCTGCGGCAAGCACTGACAAGGCGTGCAAATAGATATTGCGATGCGTGAGCATCACACCTTTCGGGCGGTCGCTCGAGCCGCTGGTATAGAAGAGTTCAGCAACCGAGTCCTCATCAATCTGCGTGAAGTCACACTCGAACGGAGGGGAAGCCGCCAGCAAATCCTCGTAGTTTTGTGCTGCCAACCAGCTCGCCTGCGGCTGGCCATCCAGGAGAAAAGTAGTTTCGATCGAGGGGACGGCTGTCCGAAACGACTCCGCCAGCGGCAACAATGATACTTCGGCAAACAAGAATCTGGCCTGCGCATCATTCAAGACGAACGCAAGCTCCTGCGGCGCCAGCCGGATATTCAAGGGAAGCAGCACACACCCGGCTTCCAGGACTCCGTAGTAGGCCTCCAGGAGACGATGACAATTCGTACTCAAAAAGGCAATACGATCGCCCGGCCTTGCCCCCGCGGCGATGAGGGCGGCCGCCAGGCGCGCGCTGCGCTCGGCAAATTGCGCATAGGTAAAGCGCTGATCGCCGCACACCACCCCGACCTTATTAGGAAATTGCTCGCGCGCGTAGCGCAGAAACCGAAGAGGAGTAAGAGGGATTTTCATGTACGCCTCGCGATGAATGATGGACGATGAATGATGGATGACGAGTTATCCGCGGCAGGAGCCCGCCAACGCGATACTCAGCCCGGGAGCTTCAATGATTATAAACGACTGTCATTGGAGTTGACTTGCCACCCGGAGCGGAGTCGGAGGATCCGGCGTTCGCCCAAGTCAACGCCGGCCTCGCAGGAATTCTCCCGTGCCGTTTAGCACGCGCGAAGCCAGCTGTTCCCGGAGAACGGCCCTTAGCCGGTCTGGAGCCCTCCGCGGTCCGACCAGGAATCCTTCGACTTCGTATGGCCCGCGCGAAGCGCGGGCCATACTCCGCTCCGAATGACGCTCTATGCCTCGCTCCGCTGTCACGCGGCTGACGCTGCCGCCTTCTTGGCATGATGCGCCGGCCGCTTCGCATGCCGTACCGGTTTGACCGGATGCTTGTGCTCAGCCACCGGCTTTACCACCACATCCATCAACGCCTTTTGAGCATCAACGTAGCTTTTCACGCCCTCCCGCGTCAGTTCGGCCAATGGCAGAAAGGAAAATGACGGCAGCATTTCGACGCTCTTGCCCGCGGTCTTCACGCTGGCGTTCATCTGCTTGCCAGCAACGTCAACCAGCTTCTTCTGCGCGTCAATGAACGATTCGGTGGCCTGCCGCGCCAACTCCGACAACTCGGTCTTCTTGATTTTCTTCATACCATTAGTGTGTTTGCCGCCAGTCGCCTTGGCTGTCTCCTCGGCAATCACATCCAGGAACTGCTTCTGGGCTTTGACAAAGTTTTCCACGCCCTCGCGGGCCAGTTCCACCAGGGGCTCGCCGTGGAACGGCTTTCCCGCCTTGGCTGCCTCCAACCAGGTATGCGTCTGTTTTCCGGCAATCTTCAGGAACTCCTGCTGCATGTGGATGAAAGTCTCCACGCTGCGCTGCAGCAGGTCGGTCATGGCTTGCGCCGGGGGCCAATCTCCGACCCGTTCTTTTACTGCCGTCATCAGAATTTCGTTCTGTTGCTTCCCCAGATCCAGAAGCACTTTTTGTCCTTCGATGAAGTTGGTCATCCCCTCCCCGGCCACTTCACTTAGCATGGTGGTGGGAGAGTGATGCGGATCGGTCAGTTGCTCCCGCAGTGCATGCATCACGTTCGCATTCTGCCGCATCGCAAGATCCAGAAGGACGCGTTGTGTGGCAAACAGACTCTGCACGCCCTGCTGTGCCCAACCCGATAGTACGGAAACAAACGATGACTCCCCGTGATGGGAGGTCTCGGTCTTTGTGGCTGTTGGCATATAATACCTCCAAATTGCTGCATTGCAGCATTCGAGTTAAATATACGAGCGATCGTCACTTGTGTCAAGATATATTTGTTCGTTTGTGCATCGCAACATAGGCGGGATCAAAATGAAGCCTTCCACCGTCGTCATCAAGAAATACGGCAACCGCAGGCTGTACGACACCGCCGGCAGCCGCTACGTGAATCTGGACGATATTGCCGCCCTCGTCCGCGAAGGTGCGGAGCTCAAGGTCGTGGACGCGAAAACCGGCCACGACTTGACCCGCGTCACCCTGACCCAAATCATCACCGAAGATGCCAAGGAAAAGCCCACCGGCCTGCCACTGGAACTGCTGCGCCAGCTCATCATGGCCTCCGACGAAGTGCGGCAGGAGTTCGTCATGTGGTATTTGAAATCCGCGTTTGACACTTACCAGAAGATGCAGGACGCTGTGCAAAGCCGCTTAGGCGAAGTCCAGTCTGCCATTCTGTCCCCGGTCGACATGATGAAGAAGTTTCTGGGTGCGACGCCATCTCAGCCTAAGGTCGAGGCCGAGCCGGAACTCCATGCCCTGCGCAAGCGCGTGGCGGAACTGGAGGCGCGCCTGGAAAAGGGCGGGCGAGCGAAACGACGGAAGAGCGCGAAGCGCTAGCAACGTCTGGCAAACGGTGGAATGAAGAGCTCAAGCATCCAGTCCCGGAGGTGCGAACTAACTTAGCCCAGAAAAAGTGGGAAGAAAACGAACTAAGTGCCGGAGGGACGACCCAGTTCTCACCCACCCTCTTCAGCGCTGCGATAACTGGCGTGGCTTCAGCTGCGGTCAGAAAGCGGCGCAGAAAATACTTCTTCCGCAGCCTGCTGGGCGGTATAATGCGCTGTGGTAAAGCATCTGCCCGTTAAGCGCGCGCAGCGTATAGGTGGATGCCGGGCAGAGTCAGGAAGAAATTGCGCAAACAGAAAAGGGCAACCCGTCCATCGAAGCTCAGTTCTCGCAAGCAATCATCCCAACCTCATTCGCAATTTGACACTCCCCTGTGGACCGAAGCGCTCTTCGGAGCCGAGGTCCTCCTGCTGCACGCCACCCCGGTTTACTACGGCTTCGGTGTGCCGCGTGGCGATGACTCCGGCGTCGTTATCATCCCCGGTTTTCTCGGCACCGATCTTTATCTGTCGGAACTCCACGGCTGGCTGGAACGCATCGGCTACCGCGCGTATTTTTCCGGCATCGGCATCAACGCCGACTGCCCCAACCTCCTGGTCCAGCGCCATGTAAGCGCGACGATAAAAAGAGCGCTGGACGAGACCGGCCGCAAAATTCACTTAATCGGCCACAGTCTGGGAGGCGTGATCGCGCGCTCGATTGCAGGTGAGCGGCCCAAAGACATCGCCTCCGTCATCACCCTGGTCTCGCCGATTCGTGGCACGGTGGCGCACCGCGCCGTTATCCACGCCGCCGATGCCATTCGCCTGCGCATCCTGGAGGAGCATGGCGATGGCGTGCTGCCCCGCTGCTACACCGGGCGCTGCACCTGCGATTTCATTGATTCGCTGCGGCGCAAGGTCCCCGACTCCATGCTCCAGACCGCGATTTACACCCGCCATGACGGCATCGTGGACTGGCGCTATTGCATGACCAAGAAGCCCGGTAATGACTTTGAAGTGCTGGGTACTCACATCGGAATGGCATTTAACCCTGCGGCGTACTCCATCGTCGCCGAGCGTTTGGCGCTGGCTCATTCAGCGCAATAATTAATGACGTCGGCGAGCAGAACCAACCCCCGAGTGAAGTCGCGATAATAACCCAGTGCTTGCTGCGCTGGGAAAGTGGAAAAGTACGAGCAACATGCGTTCATTAATTCGATCTTGAATTCGATCCTGGGAAATGGAGCTGACATGAAGGTCGTCGCGTTCAACGGTAGTGCCCGCAGAGGCGGGAATACAGCAATTCTGCTCGGCTACACCCTGGGCGAACTCCAAAAGGAAGGCATCGAAACCGAATTAGTGGAACTGGGTGGTGCCGAAATCCATGCCTGCCGCGCCTGCCGCCAGTGTTCGGCGCGGAAGAACCGCCGCTGCTCGCAAGAAAACGACATGGGGAACGTCTGTATCGAGAAAATGGACGCGGCCGACGGGATCCTGCTGGGCTCGCCGACCTACGTCGCCGATGTCTCGCCGGAGATCAAGGCATTGATGGACCGTGCCTGTCTGGTTTCCAAAGCAAACAGCGGAATGTTTCGCCATAAAGTCGGCGCCGGCGTGGTGGCGGTGCGCCGGGCGGGCGCCATGCATGCTTTCGACACCCTGAATCACTTCTTCCTGATCAGCGAAATGATCGTGCCGGGCTCGTCTTATTGGAATATCGGCATTGGCCTAGAGCCCGGTGAAGTCGAGAAAGACGAGGAGGGCATTCGCACCATGAAAGTCCTGGGCCAGAACATGGCTTGGCTCCTGAGGAAGATTCATGCCCCACTCTAGAAAAGTCCAGAAACCCATTGCGATTCAAGTATTCCGCTGCGGTGCAGTCAGGGTGAACAGCAACTCCGGAGTGAATCCTTATTAGTACTCCCACATCCTTATTAGTACTTCCACATCATGATTTCGCTTCCACTCCGCTCGAAATGAACTTCGTCCATGAGTTGGCGGATCAGGTAAACGCCCCGCCCGTGGTCGGCATACAAGTTCTCACCCCTCTTGGGATCAGGCTGACGCTCCGGGCTGAACCCTGGTCCAGGATCGGTCACGATAATTACGATTCGGCCCTGCGGATCCGACTTCAGCCGGCACCGGACCTGTTTTGACCGGTCATTACCACAGCCGTGCACAACGGCATTGGCCAAGGCCTCCTGCACTGCCAACGCAACCTCAAATCGCTTCTGTTCCGGGACCTCCAACTGTGCCAGGGTTTCAGCTATGGAGTCCACGACCGCACCGATCGCCTCGCCGTCCGCAGGCATGCTGAGGTCGAGCAATTCAGATAATGCGCTGTTTTCGGGGCCACCGCTAAACTCAGCCGGCATGGAGGCTCATTTCGTTCTCGAATCCGACGAGAGGGATGGGTAATTTAAGCAAAGGAGTCCACCGCGGCGTCGTCGTTATCGAAAATCTCGAACAGGTTGAGAACGCCCACCAGACGCAAAGTCTGTATTGCGAATTTGTTCGGTTGCACCAGCTTGATGTTCCCCCCGAGCTGCTTGGTCGAAGCCAGAAAGCGCACCAGCAAGCCAATCCCGCTGGAATCGATCATGGGCACTTCGGCCAGATTGAGCACAATGCGAGTGTCGCCACCGCCCACTGCCTCCTGGATGGCTTGGCGCAAGCCGTCCACGGCCTGCCCCATCCGGAGAGGTCCTCGGAGCTGAACCACCTGTACTTGCGAACGCTTACGCACGTTGATGTCCAAACTATCCTCCGCCGGGACCACAGTCCCGCTCCGAATCATGAAGGTGGAGATTCAGAGCGCATTCCAAGTTACGGGAAGCGGCCGGGTTTTGCAAGCGCACGGCCAGGAGAATAAAAATTTCATCCTGAATGGTCGAAAAATTTGACATAATCGCTGCTACCCCAAGGGAGGGATCATGCGCACGGCGAGTCCCCGGAGTGACACGGCCCGTTTCGCTGTCGTGATCGTGACCACCGACGAACGGGTGAGTCCGGAAGCCGAGACCTATCTCGCCCCCGACTATGACCTTCGCGTGCTTCAAACTTGGGATGAATTGCTGGCCCTGATCAAGAGGGAGCCCCCGGATGCCATATTCCTGGATATCGACACCATCGGAGAACACAGCAAGGACGGAATCGCGGCCCTGGCTGAGTTGCGCGCCCTGGGACCGGATTTGGTTCTCGTGGGGTTAACGCGCTCGAACAGCCACAACCTGCGCCTGCAGGCGGTCGCTGCCACTGTCGATGAATATTTTGTTGCGCCCATCAACTTCGAGGAAGTGCGGGGCGTACTGCGCCGGGCACTGCAGAAGCGGGCACTGGAAATCGAGTGCCGGCAACGGCAAAGCGAACAGACCCAGCAGGAGTCATTCTGCGAACTAATCGGCGGCAGCGAGGTCATGCGGAACGTCTACGACGCGATTACGCGGGTCGCCGAGAGCACCAGCACGGTGCTGATCCGTGGGGAGAGCGGAACCGGCAAGGAACTGGTGGCTCGCGCGATTGTTGCGCTGGGACCCCGCGCGCAAAAACCCTTTGTCAGCATCAATTGCTCGGCTTTGCCCGAGAACCTGATCGAGACTGAGCTCTTCGGACACGAGAAGGGCGCCTTTACCGACGCCCGGGCGGCACGGGCTGGTCATATTGAACTGGCGAACACCGGCACTCTGTTGCTCGACGAGATTGCGACTTTGGGTCTGGCGCTGCAGTCGAAATTGCTGCGCGTGCTGGAAGACCGGGTCGTGACCCGGATCGGGGGACAGAGCGCCAGGAAGATTGATTTCCGTCTCATCGCGGCCACCAATGACGATCTGGAGGAGATGGTTCGAGCCGGGCGTTTCCGTGAAGACCTGTATTACCGCATCAACGTTGTGCCCATCGCGCTGCCGCCGCTGCGGGACCGGCCGGGGGATGTCCCTCTCCTGTTGGACCATTTCCTCCGCTTCTACTGCGCCTCGAACAACGTTCCTCTGAAGCGTTTGGACCCGGAAGTCATACAGATTTTGGAGGAAGATTCCTGGCCGGGAAATGTGCGCGAACTGGAAAACCTGGTGCAGCGGCTGGTGCTCATGGTGGATGGACCGGTGGTCAAGGTCCAAAATCTGCCGCAGCGGCTTCTGTACAACAGCACGACCAGCCAGGAAGCTCTGCTGATTCCCGAAGCCGGGGTCAACTTTGATGAGGAAATCGCGAAGATCGAGGTTGCCTACCTGACCGCGGCGCTCCGGCGCTCTGGGGGCAGCAAGATCGGAGCGGCACGGCTCCTGCAAGTCGATAAACAGAAAATGCACTATCTTTGCCGCAAATACCGTATCGGGAGAGATTGAAAAATTTCAACCAAAGACATGGTATGGATTAAAACTTAATGCTTAATGGATAAGTTTTTAATGCTTGTTGGAATTTACTTCCGCGATCCGATTGCTAGTCTTCCTCCGCAGAACATCGGCTAAGTTCTTGAAGGGTCTGCATGTTTGGGGCATGCGACGGGACTCGCCACGATTTGGCATTGGACCTGCTATAAAGACAGCGAAGCACGGCGAACAAATTCGAGAAACAGGAGAAATGAAAAATGTCGATTCAAAAGAAATCGTTGATCGGTAATCTGACAGCGGCCAAGAAGGCCATCGTTGCGGCCTTAGCTACAGCGAGCACTGCCGACGCTAGCGTACTCCCCGGCAGCATCAAACCCGGTGCTCTGAGGCCCGGCGCTCTGAGGCCCGGCGCTCTGAAGCCCGGCGCTCTGAAGCCCGGCGCCCTGAAGCCCGGCGCCCTGAAGCCCGGCGC
>JGI12269J14319_10001396_pt1 | contig 24113 bp, 17 predicted proteins | sample PeaSoiSIISIP2007_FD_14319 | JGI IMG/M metagenome (IMG submission 14319)
AAGCCGCTCCGCGTCGCGCTGAAACGCCTCGCCGTGGGCCAGAAGCCAGTGCGAGAGCAGGAGCGGCTGGGCATGCTGCATGTGAGTGGTGCCCGGCATCGGTATGCCGAGATTCGCCTTCGCCTGCCCGGCAATCGCCCGTACCAGGAGGCCGAGCGCGATGCGCATCTCCCGCACCGCTTCCTTCACGTACATGCGGAATTCCGTGGCGACCATTTCGTTGCGGCTGCGGCCCGTGTGCAGCTTCGCGCCCAGCGGGCCGAGCTTTTCGATCAGAGCGGTTTCGGCGAAATGATGGACGTCTTCGGCTTTCGATGCGTCGAGCCATGCAGCGTCGGATTGCGCGCGGGCCTCGATTTCATCGAGCGCGGCAACGAGCCGCTCGCCCTCTTCGTGCGTGAGAATTCCGGCGGCGGCGATGGCGCGCGCCCAGGCGCGGTCGAGCGCGAGCTCCTGAGGCAGCATCCGGCGGTCGAAGCTCCACGAGCGCTCGAACTCGTAGAACGAGGCGTCGGGGGCGCGCTCGAAGCGGCCGCCCCACATTTTCTGGCCGTCGGGAAGGGGCCTCTCAGGAGCGGTCATCGCACCGCGGCCTCGAGCGGAATGGTGATGGGCAGGGCGAAGAGGTTGATAAAGCCTTCGGCGTCCTTCGGGTTGTAACCGGTCATGCTGAAGCTGGCGAGACCGGCGCGATAGAGCGAATACGGCGAACGGCGCGATGTGGCGTGTACGTTGCCCTTGAAGAGCGAAAGCGCGACCGAGCCGGTGACGCGCTTCTGCGAGCTCGTGAAGAATGCGTCGAGAGCTTCGCGCAGCGGCGTGAACCACATGCCGTAGTAAACCATCTCGGCGTAGCGCAGCGAGAGAATCTGCTGGTAATGCGCCGTTTCGCGGTCGAGGCAGAGCGATTCGAGCTCGCGATGCGCGGCGACGAGCAGCGTGCCGCCCGGCGTTTCGTACGCGCCCCGCGATTTCATGCCCACGAGCCTGTTCTCGACGATGTCCATGCGCCCCACGCCATTTGCCGCGGCGATTTCGTTCAATTGGTCGAGCAGCGCAAGCGGCGCGAGCTTCTTGCCGTTCACGGAAACGGGCGTTCCGCCTTCGAAGCCGATTTCGACGGTTGCCGGCTGATCGGGTGCCTTGGCGGGCGAAGTGATCCATTGCCACATGGATTCTTCCGGCGCGTTAGCCGGATCCTCGAGGACGCCGCCCTCGTGGCTCAAGTGCCAGATGTTGCGGTCGCGGCTGTAAATGTTTTTCGTCGTCTGCTCGACCGGGATGTTGTGCGATCGTGCGTAAGCGATCGCCTCTTCGCGCGAGTTGATTTTCCATTCGCGCCACGGCGCGATGATGGCGAGTTCAGGGGCAAGCGCCTTGGCGGCCAGCTCGAATCGCACCTGATCGTTGCCCTTGCCGGTGCAGCCGTGCGCCAGCGCATCCGCGCCGACTTTCTTGGCGAGCTCCACCTGCCTCTTGGCAAGCAGCGGCCGGGCGAACGACGTGCCGAGCAGGTATTTGTGCTCGTAAACGGCTCCGGCGCGAAGTGTGGGCCAGATGTAGCCGGTGATGAACTCCTCGCGCAAGTCTTCGATGTAGGCTGCGCTCGCTCCGGTGGCAAGCGCTTTTTTGTGCGCGGCTTCGAGATCCTCGCGCTGGCCGAGATCGCCGATCATGGCGATCACTTCGCAGCCGCCGTACGTCTCCTTGAGCCACGGGATGATGATGGAGGTGTCGAGTCCTCCGGAATAGGCCAAAACAACTTTCTTGGGCAACGGATTCTCCTTAACCGAGCAGGGTGTGCAGGATCGCTTTCTGGACGTGCAGGCGGTTTTCCGCCTGGTCGTAAATGATGGAGCGCGGCGAGTCGATGACTCCGGCGGTGACTTCCAATCCGCGGTGCGCGGGCAGGCAGTGCAGGAAGACAGCATCCGGCGCGGCCTGCGCGAAGAGCGCTTCGTTCACCTGATATCCGGCGAAGGCCTTTTCGCGTTCGGCGGCTTCGGCTTCGTGGCCCATGCTCGCCCAGACATCGGTGTAGACGGCCTGCACACCCGCGACAGCCTCCGCTGGCGAACGCAGGATTTCGATCTTGCCGCGCGTTTCGCGAGCCACGCGCTTTGCCTCGGCAACGACGGCGGCGTCCGGGTCGTAACCGGAGGGCGTCGCCACGCGGACGTGCGCTCCGCAGCGCGCGCCGATCGTGAGGAGCGAGTGGCACATGTTGTTGCCGTCGCCCACGTAGGCGAGCTTCAGCCCGCGCAGTCCGCCGAAGCGCTCCTCGAGCGTGAAGAAATCGGCGAGCGCCTGGCACGGGTGAAATTTATCCGAGAGCGCGTTGACCACCGGAACATTGGCGTGATTGGCCAGCTCTTCGAGCGTTTCCTGCGCGAAGACGCGGGCGACGATTCCCTGCACCCAGCGTTCGAGATTCTTCGCAATGTCGCGAACCGGCTCGCGCTCGCTGAGCTTCGCCGAAGTGTGATCGAGAAAGATCGAAGTGCCGCCAAGGTTCGCGATGCCGACCTCGAACGTCACGCGCGTGCGCAGCGAGGGCTTTTCGAAGATCAGGACGAAAACGCTTCCGGCCAGCGCGGTGCGATATTTCCCGGGATGCGCTTTCATGTCGGCGGCGAGGCGGAAGAAATCGCGCATCCGCGCCGGATTCCACTCCATGCCGGTGAGGAGATCGTTTTTCAAATTGATGGATGTGGACACGGAAGTCATATTCACCTCGCCGCAGCCACGGCGAGTGGTTGCGCGTGCGTTTCTTCTGCTGGCGGCACCGGGGACAACTTTTTGGCCGATTTTGCCGTTCGAGCCAGCACGGCTTCGAATTTCTTCAGAAATTCCGCGACATCCTGCTTGCGAATGATGAACGGCGGGAGAAGCCGCAGAATGTGATCGTGCGTGCAATTGATGAGCAGCCCGCGGCGGAGCGCTTCCTGAACGAACGGAGCGCCCTCGACCGTGAGGTCGATTCCCAGAATCAGCCCCTCGCCTCGGACTTCCCGGATGAAATCGAACCGGCCTGCCAGCTTGTCCAACCCAGCGCGCAGCTCAGCTCCGCGCACGCGGACGTTGGCAAGGAGTTCCTCATCTTCGACGATCGTGAGGAATTCGAGCGCCGTCGCGCAGACCAGCGGGCCGCCGCCGAACGTGGAGCCGTGCATCCCGGGGGTGAGGGCGGACGCGAATTTATCGCTGGCGATGAATGCGCCGAGCGGAAGGCCGCCCGCCAGGGGCTTCGCGACCGTGACGATGTCCGGAAGCGAGGCGAACTTCTGGTACGCAAAGCGCCGGCCCGTGCGGCCCAGGCCGGACTGAATCTCGTCGGCGATCAGCGCGGCATCGTGATCCGATGTAAGCGCGCGCGCCCGCTGCCAGAATTCCTCGCTGACAGGATGGATGCCGCCCTCGCCCTGGATCGGCTCGATCACGACGGCGCAGACCGTGTCGTCGAACTTCGCGTCGAGATCGGCCACATCATTGAAGCGGACGAATTCGACGCCCGGAACGAGCGGCGCGAAGGGCTCGCGATACTTCAGGGTGTGCGTGATCGAAAGCGCCCCCATCGTCCGCCCGTGAAACGAATTCTCGAGCGCGAGGAACCGCGTCTTCGGCCGGGCGCTGCCGCCGGCGGCTTTGGCGTGCGCGTAGGCTCGCGCGAGCTTCATCGCTCCTTCAATCGCTTCGCTGCCGCTGTTGGAGAAGAACACGCGGTCGAGGCCAGACCATTCCGCCAGCTTGCGCGCGAGCGGCGCCTGGTAGGGATTGTGGAATAGATTCGAAACGTGCGTGGCGCGGCCCGCTTCGCGGCGGATCACCCGCACCATCCGCGGATGCGCGTACCCCGGCGCATTCACCGCGATGCCTGCTAGGAAATCGAGATAGGCGCGCCCCTTCGAATCGTAGAGCCGGCAGCCATGCCCGTGCGTGAACACGACCGGCGGGCGCCGGTAGGTCCTCATCATGTAGCGCGCTTCGTCGGCGCAGATCCTCGCCGGCGAGAGACGCTTCGCCGCTTTGGTTTTCTTCGGGGTCATGGCTATTGCGCTGCCCCGTGGACCGCCTTCGCGCTCGCGCGGACTACGGGCAGGACCCTCGTTCCCGGGCAACGGCCGGCGCTCGCCGCGGCCAGCAGCGCGCGGGGTTTCGCGCCACCCACGATACGGACTTCGGCAACGCCTCCGGCCAGCGCGCGCTTGGCGGCTTCGAGCTTGAGGATCATTCCTCCGGAAACCTTGTTCTTGCGGATCAGGTCCTCGATGTCCGTGCCGCGGAGCGCGCTCACGACTTTGTCGCCATCGAGCACTCCGGCCACATCGGTGAGGAAGATCAGGCGATCGGCGCGGATGAACTCCGCCGCAGCCGCGGCCATGTGGTCGGCATTGATGTTGTAGAGCTCTCCATCGGCGCCCAGGCCGAGGCAGGAAGCCACCGGGACGAGTCCTTCGCGCCAGAGCGAGCGCAGGAAGTCGACGTTGACCTCCGTCAGATAGCCGACGAACCCCAGGCTGCCTTCGCAATCTTCTATTTGCATGGGCTCCGCCAGAAAGCAGGCGGCGTCCGTGGCGCTGATGCCGACGGCCGGCTGCCCGGCGAGCGAAATCGCGCCGGCGAGTTTCTTATTGAGCAGGCCGGCGAAAACCATGACGGCGGCGTCGCGCGTTTCGCGGTCCGTGACGCGCAGCCCGTTGATGAAGTGGCTCTCGATGCCCATGCGCGCAAGCGTGGCCGTGAAAATCCTACCGCCGCCGTGGATCACGAGAAGCTCGTGGCCGGCGCGCGCGAGTTCCGTAATCTGGCGCGCCAGCGTCTGCACGTCCTCATCGCGCTCGAGCAGCGCCCCTGCAATCTTGATCACCATCCTCATAGCAATCCCGCCGTTTCCGGATACCCGCGCATCCCATTCAGATTTTGTACCGCTTGCCCCGCCGCTCCCTTGCCGAGATTGTCGAGGCATGAAACGACCACCAGCCGCTCGCCCGAGGGATCGAGCGCGAAGCCTATATCACAAAAATTCGTGCGTGCGACGTGCTGTAGCTCCGGCAAAGTGCCCAACGGCATCACGCGGACCATCGGCCGCCCGGTGTAGAACTTCCGGTAGAGAGCCTCGATTTCGTCCGCCTTGCGCGAAGGATGGAGCCACACGTAGAGCGACGAAAGAATTCCGCGATCGAGCGGGAGCAGGTGCGTCGTAAACACGAAATCCTCGGAGGCCAGGCCGAGATGCTCGGAGACCTCCGGCGTGTGGCGGTGCGTGAAAAGGCCATAGGCGCGGAAATTCTCGTTCACTTCGACGAATTGAGTGTCGCGCTTGGGCTCCTTGCCCGCGCCGGTGACGCCCGACTTGCAGTCGCACACGATCCCGCGCGCCGTGTTGATCCAGCCCGCTTCGACGAGCGGCCGCAGGCCCAGAATTACCGACGTGGGATAGCACCCCGGATTTCCAACGACGCGCGCCTTCGGCAGCGCGTCCGCGTACAGCTCCGGCAGGCCATAGACCGTCTCCGCCAAGACTTTCGCATCCGGCGCGGGAAGCTTGTACCACTTCGTGAACGTCTCCGCATTGTGGAAGCGAAAGGCCCCGCTCAGATCGACGATCCGCAGTGCGGGATTTGCCGCGAGCAGAGCGGGGACAAGTTCGAGCGAAGCTTCGTGCGGCGTGGAGAGGAACGCGACCTGCGCACCGCTCGTAGCGACGGCCTCGACCGAAAGCGGCCGGCAGGGCGCGTCGCCCCAGCCACGAAGTTGCGGGAAAAGGTCCGTGAGGCAGTGGACGTCCGCGTGAGCCTCGCGGAGAAAGAAGGTCGGCTTCTCGATGTGTGGGTGCCGCAGCAGGAGCCGGGCCAGCTCGAATCCCGCGTAGCCCGTTACCCCGACGACGGCGACCCTTGTCGGGTCGCTCATCGGAGCATTTCCTCCACGCGTTTCTGGATGGAATTGCACCCGCTGCGCGAAGAACAGATGATCAGGACCGTGTCGTCGCCCGCGAGGGTGCCGGCGACTTCTTTCCAGTGCTCGGCGTCGACCGCCGCGGCGAGCGGCTGCGCGCCGCTGGGAGGCGTTTTCAGCACGAGCATATTTTGCGCGGGGCGCATGTCGAGCAGGAAATCCTTCAGGGCGCGCGCGAGAGTGGGCAGCGGAGACGCTTCTTCCGCCGCGGCGGACGCCAGCGGCCGGTAGCCCGCGGACGTCTTCACGAGCCGTAGCTCGCGAAGGTCGCGCGACAGCGTCGCCTGCGTCACCCGCACGCCGAGATGCCCAAGCTGGCGGCGCAGCTCATCCTGGCTCGCCACGGCTTGTCCCGTGAGGAGCTTCAGAATCTGTCCTTGCCGGAATCGCTTTTGTACGCCCATGTTCGCAGGATGCTTGAATATGCATCCGACTGCATAATCATACACGAACCCGCAAGGAGGTTGTCAAGAAATAATGTGGGGCGAGGGCGAATCGGTGACGAAGCGTGGGAAGAGAAATCGATGGCGGAGGAATGAAGTTGGCAAGAGCGTGCGGGCTCGCTGAAGCTAGAACCAATCGCTGCGATACGCCAGCCACCAGCTGAAGAAGCCGATTGGAATTGTTGCTACCAGCGACCACCATAGCGGCAAGTACAAGTCGGCCACCAGGCCTAGGACGATAAAGGCGCCCCAAAAGACCTTCTTCTCCATTCGCTCATTCTAGACCTCCGCGTTTTCTTCCTGCGATGAACCTCGTGATTGGCTGCGAAAGAGCCATCGCAACGCAGCTCCACGCATTGTCGACTTCGTTTTCGGCGGGATGGATGGTAGGCCCGTGCGCAGGTTGCGACGCCGCATCACGAAGTGCTATGAATGCTCGCGCGGAACGCCGGAGGGGGCTAAAAGAAATTGCCGCCCTCGCGCCAGATCTCGTAGTACTTAAAGCGGAGGCCATTCGACAAATCCTTGCGAAAGCGGTTGAGGATTCCTACCATGGGTGATGGTTCGTGAAATTAGAGATTTCCCAAAGCGTCTCAACTAAAATACGATGTTCGCGCCACGAGGTGTTAGCACATGAAGCGATTGGCTTTGGTTGTTTCCTTGGGGTGCTTCCTCGGCATTCCGCTCCCATTTTTCGCTCAGACCAAAGATCAACCCGTCGATTCAGGAATTGGCGGTATCAACTACCCCTGCAATGGAATGGTTAAGCGATTGCCAGCGGACCTTCTCGGGCGCGAGTATCGCGGGCAGTGCATTGAAGGTATAGAAGTGTGGTCCTGGGCAGACAAGATGCCTGCGCACTTTGGGCCAGCGGAGAGTACGGTTTTCATAATTGTAGTAAATAGGCGCAATGAAACCGCCAGCGTTGTGCGCGATGATTTCTATATGGTCTCCGTTGATCCCAAACACTCGCAAGACGCGAATCGAGCCAAAGTGAGTCAAGCCATTGATCCTTTGAAAATCGCGAACCAACTCACACGATTAGGTACTCCATCCTACTCTGAGCCGCCACCGAAGGAAGTGTACTCAAATATTTACAATTCGCAGGGCCAGTACGTGGGCAAAATTGTCTCCACTGACCCGCTTTGGCCGCTGGTGAACGCGCTCAGAGAGCAGCAGCAAAGACAATCGAACGAGCAAAACGCGCAAGCCACATCCACGATGGCAACATGGATTGTCCAAACTGCTTACACCGGCGGAGCAATTTCGCCCGGCGGATACCTGTCTGGCTATCTATACCTTGGGAAAACAAATGGCATAAATTCGATGCTGATGTATGGACCTAAGGCGTGGGTAGATAGAGACAAGTACATCCAAATCCCGCTGGGGAATTGGCCAATCGAAACTGGACTCGCCCCGCAATAGACAAGCGTTCACTTGCATTCGGGGCTTTCTCTGATTCGATCAATTCACAGGAGGGCTTTCGATGGTAGTGAAAGAAATTCGTACGGGATTGTTTCTTTATCGCTGTGAGCTTTGCGGCGCCGAAGAGCCGAAAATGGGAGTGAAGAAACAACATCTGGGGCCGCCCCCCGCGCACAGTTGTCCCGAATCGCGGCAACCGAATGTTAAGGAGATCATGGAAGGCGAATAGCGATCCCGGTAGACTGTCCCAAGTTGTTCTTCGAAATAAACCAGCGTAAACGTCAGCCGCAAGCCGAGACTTCGCCATTTCTTCGAGCGCGGGGTGCGATATTGAATCTCGACAAATATACCAGGGATGCCCGCGCTTGGCGGGACTGGGCGAGGATTAACTGCATCGCATCTAAGCAATTGTTTGTGAGCGGAAACCCATTTCTCTATTTTCCGGCCGCAATCTTAGGACATCACGCACTAGAAATGTATCTAAAAGCTGCGCTGATCTGCGAGGGGATGACCGTTTTCAACCCCGACCTAGTGGACAAGCTAGATGCAACGGTTCGCTTGACGAAGGCGGAGTGTGTTTGGGGGCATAACCTTGTCGATTTTGCAAAGAAGCTAGCGACGAAGCGGGCTGACTTCGACTTGTCAGCTGAGATCGATGTCCCCTGTTTAGTGCTAGAAATGCCGATGAAATTGCTGACAGCGTTCGAACTCTTTGCCCCGTTTTTCTCGGAACTGCGTTATCCGATGGAACTCAAAGAATTCGAGGGAGTTGGCGAAGAGGAAGGGCGTGTCCTCGATGCACTTGTTGCTCAGCTACTTCCGTTTTTGGGTAACGTGTAATAGAGAGAAAATATTCAAGCTGCCATCCCGGAAACGGGCTTACTAAGTCCGTCGTCAGGCGCGGCATCGGTCGGCGAAATCTTCGGCGAACAATTCAGCCCTCAACTCGCTTTGAGCTAAGCCCACAATCCCACTCCGCGCAGCCGGAGTGATCGGCTCTTGGTCTTGTACAGGCGAGCCATTTCCCGTCGCTCCCAGATAGTTCTGAAGAATGTACGTGTGTGGCATCGGGAAACCGCGGGCCTGGCCGATTCATCGGCCCGCTCTGGCCGTCTGCGTGACAGAAATGGTAGGCCCGTGCGGGCTCGAACCGCAGACCTCCACCGTGTCAAGGTGGCGCTCTAGCCAACTGAGCTACGGGCCTATCGTGCGACCAACTGCCACGATTCTAGCACGCCGCAGAAGATGCTGAACAGCGACGCGGCGCGCGGTTCAGCGCGCGGGGCCCGGCGGATCGTTCGTGACGGTGTAGGGTTTGCCGTCGTGCAGATAGAGCCGCTCCGATTCCGCGCGATTGAAGGGCCTCGACCCCCGGCGCCCAAAAACGGCGAGCTGGTTTCCGCTTTCATCGACGGCGCGGTCGCGATCGACTCCCTTGGAGATCATCAGCGCGGGCCCGCTTGTGCGATACGTGGCGATGAGCTTTGGCGTGGGCCGCGGGCTGAAGCCGTAGGCATTCGGCGAGTCTTCGGGGGAAAGCAGTTGCAAGACGCGAAGTCCGTTGGCGCCGTCCGCGACGAACGCGAAGGCGCTGGCGTCCACCATTCCGATTTTCACGTCGCGCACGTCGTTCAGTTTTCCGCCATCCGAGAAGACCTGATCGAGTTTCGGCTGCTCCGGCTGCTCGACGTCCACAATCGCCAAGCCCTGCTTGCCGCCGGCGACATAGGCGTACGTGCGCGCGACGTACACATTGCGCGCGTCTTGCAGGCGCACGAGTGCATTCGGCACGACGCGAGGACGATCGAGCGCCGTGACGTCAAGCACCTTGAGCCCGTCGCGATCGACGACAAATGCGTAGCGGAATTGGATCGAGATTCCCTGCGGATCGTTCAACTCGGGAGCGCCGATTTCCGCCACCACGCGCGGCTGGAGCGGCTTATCAAGATCGACGACGACGAGGCCGCGATCGCACAGCATGTAAGCGTACGTGCCGGCGATCGTGATGCGGCGAGCGCCGTTCAAGATGCCGTTCGGGTTGAATGCAAGCGCCCGCTTGAGAAAATTGTTTCGCGGATCGCCATCGAGCAACGTGCTTACGCCCGGGCTTTTGCTCTTCGGATTTGAATCGCCGACGATCACGAGCCCTTCGTACTTGTCCGCGACGTAGAGAAACGCGTAGAGCAGATGGATCGGCTGCTCTTCGTTCTCAGGCCTGCGCGCGCGGGCCGGATCGAGCGCTTGTGTCGATGGGCTGGCGATGGCGGTGGCGTATTTCGTGCTCACGTAGAGCCGCTGGCCCAGCGGAGAGACCGGCGCCGTGATGGTGCGCTCGGAGAAGCCTTTGTTGTCGATGTTGGCGACGTCATAGACGCGGAACCCGCCCTTGCCGAGCGCGGCGTAGAGATATTCGCCGCGGAGCTGTACGTCGAGGACGTTTCCTTCGTGGTGATAGGCTTCATGCAACTCGCGGCCGCTTCGCACGTGCTCGCGGTAGTTGTCCGGGTAGGCCAGCCGGTGAAGGTAGCTGCCGATGATCGCGGGCGGCTCATCGTGCTCCGCCACGGCCACGGCATCAAAGCCCTTCGAGCCGTCGGCGACGTAGATATAGCGCCCCATCAGATTCACGAGATTCGTGCCCTGGAGAAGGACCTGCGCCATCCATGCGTTGTTGTCGTTGCGCTGCGATACGTGGCAGTCGTCGCAGGCCTTCGTCTCTTTCGCGCGCACGGTGTGCGGGACAAACGTGCTGAACGCGGTTCCGCTGAATCCTTCCGCCGAGACGGTCTGCTGCATGTAGTAGAGCCAATCGCGATTCTGGTTCTGCGAGCTGACCACGATGGCGCAGGAAGAGCGCGCCGGAGCCACGCGATGGCCCGTCACCGTGCCGTCGATTCCCAGCATGTAGCCGTCATCGCGGAGCACCTGGAAGTTGTAGGACGTCCAATTGCGGGTCGTCAGGCCTTCGTTGTGGAGCATGGGCTTGCGCTGATTCGCCGTCATGGAGAGATGGCACCCGAAGCAGTTCGGCGTCCAGGACGTGTGGCACGCGTAGCAGGTCATGCGGCTGTTCGGATGAGCCAGCTGGGATTCGTCGGCGGGCAGACTGCCCCAGATCTTGCCGTCGGCGCGGACCGTCTTGGCCCAGCGCGATTTTTCGCTGTAGTGAGGATTTCCCGGCGTGATGGTATCGAGCGTCTGCACGACTTCCCATTCGCGATCCGGCTCGACCATCGAGTGTTGATAGAGTTTCCCGTCTCTCCACTGGAACCGGCGGCCGTCCCACGGCGTGCGAAGCGCGTCGAGGTGTGTCCCGCCCTCCGGCGCGGCGGAGCCGGAAGTAATCAAGGTCGCGTGTTTCTCCACCGTGCCATGGCAATCGATGCAGTCGAGCTCGATGGCGGCGCGAGGCTCCGCGTAGAGCTTTCCATTGCCGTGGACATCCTGCTCGAAGTGGCAATCCACGCAGTGCATTCCCTTTTCGAGGTGGATGTCTTCCAAATGGACTGCCTTTCCGAATTTTTCCGGATCGTCGGGGGAGACGATCTTGTCGTTCGCGTCGAGCAGATTACCTTTGCGGTCGCGCTTGTACACGGCGCGGAAAATCCAGCCGTGGCTATGGAAATCGGCGAACTGAGTCTGCTTGAGCTGCGCGTTGAATTGTCCGCTGCCCACTTGCTCGAGAAACTTCGGATCGGACCACAAGCCGCGCGCCGCGGCGCCCTCGGGATTTCGCTGAGCAATTTCATGCCGTTCGTCCGCCGTCGGATTCCGCTGCTGGGCCGGATACATCGATTCGGCGTCCGCTTCGTTATCCCACCACGTGTAGCCGAAGTAGGTCGTCTCCATGTTCGTTCCCGGGTGGACATGGCAGACCATGCACTGGCTCGAAGGAATCGACCGCGTGAACGAATGACGAATCGGATGGCCCGGCTCGTTCTTTGCAATCGTGGGATCGGAAGAAGCGCTCGCGCCCAGATGGCCGAAGGGCGCGTAGGGGCCGGAATGTTCCGGGGAGCGGTCGTTGGCATACACCACATGGCACGCGGTGCAGCCGCTGCCGCGATAGTCGCCCGGCTGATCGTTGGTGCCCGGCAGGGAAAGAAGCGGGTCGAGCAAGCGCGTCTTTTGCAGGCCGAGAAAAACGGGATCGGTTCGCAACAGCGTGCCAAAGCCGCGCTCGCCCACCTTGTCATCCGGCCGGCCGGGATCTTCCTCCGAATTCGGATTTCCAATCTCGCCTTTCTTGGCGCCGCCGCGCTCGAATACGCGCAGGACGTTTCCCGGCTGCGAGATTTCCCAGCGCTCGAGTGGAGTCAGCTCGGGAACTACACCCTTCGTCCGCGTTTCTTCGGGCGTGGGAGGAGGAACCGTTTTCATGGCTTGCGGCAGGCCATCGGCTGAGTAGCTTTCGCCGAAGCGCGCGTTCTTCAGCGGGAACGATCCATTGTTATAGAGCGCCGCGCCCCAGAGCATCCCGCCGTGCGTCATCATGCTGGTGCTCACGTTGCGCACCTCCGCCGCGTGGCATCCTGCCGTGCCGCAGGTTTGCGGGGCGACGCGAAGATCGCCGGGATTGGCGAAGCGGACGTACTCGGTGCTCTCGCGCAGCCACTTCGTGTAGGCGCGCTCGACGCTCCCCGCGCCGCGGGCGAATTCGGGATCGCGAGGCTGCACGTGCGCCTTTTTCTTTACTTGGTCGTAGTCGGCGGAATACTTCGGAGTGCCGGGTGAAATCCCGGCTTCGGCGTCGCCTCCGTGGCAATCCGTGCAGCCCAGCCGCACCGTGCGAGTGGGATGCATGGTCGGCTCATCGATTCCGGCATGGCAGGTGATGCAGCCGGCGCTCTTTTTGTCCGCCTCGGCTTGCGTTTGGGTGATGAGGGTCGGCTGCGCGGCTTGCGGCTGCGCCTTGGAGCCGTGTTCGAGCGCAAACAGAAAAACGACGAGAAGCGCAGAGACGGCAAGATGCCGATGGCGTCTTGGCGTTGTGTCGCGCATTCGCGCGGCGAACTCTCGAATCGGCTTTCGCTTGCGCATTCTTCGTTCTTTCCGGTGCAACGTCAGAACTGAAATTTCACGTTCGTGAAAAGCGAAAACATCGTCTTGCCCGTATAGATATCCCGCAGGCCCTGCCCCGGCACGAGGGTGGCCGCTCCGGCGGTGATGGAGATATTTTCCGTCAGCGGGGGACGGTAGCGAACCCCGATACTGGAATCCACTCCGATCGTATGGCGAATCGGCGCCTGAAACAGCAGGAGTTCCAGCGGCTCGGTGCGCTCGAATCGCAGATAATTGACGTTGACGAAGCCGCGCAATTTCGGCGTCAGATCGAAATCCGAACCTGCGTTGACCAGCAGAATCCCCGGATTGACGAAGTTGGCCTGTCCTTCGTCCTTGTTCGAGCGCAGGCTCGGCAGGAGGCTATCGGGCGCCGTCAAGTTCACGCCCGTGCCGGTGAGCCGGATGCCCTCGCGATTCCACAAGCTGAAAATCCCGCCGGCAAACTCGGGAAAATCCTCGATCGCGTCAAAGCCCCGCGCGCGCCCGCTGCGAGGATCGGCCGATCCGGAGGCGTAAAAGACGGAACCCTTGAAGCGCGCCCAATCCTTATCGACGGAAAGCTCGAGCGCGGCCATCTGGGCGTTGATCGTGACGGGACGATTGGCGAGCGGATTCAAACTATCCGTCCCGAGAGCCTGATAGAAGGCGTGGGTGAGATTCACGCGCCCGATGTGACCGTCGCCCGTCCAGCCGAGGTACGCGGCATGGATGCTGTGGCGCTGTATCATATTGTTTGAGACCACGCTGCCGATCGGAGAAGGGCGCACGAGAAAACCGTTGTCATCGTAATGAATGGAGCCCTGATCGTCATTGTAGTCCACGCTGAACTGCGCCGTATAGCCCGGAAAGAAGAAGTCCTGCCGGTACACATTGGCAATGACGACCTGCTGTTTCCTTCGCTCGAATGAGTTCAGGCCGCTGTTCGTATTCTTTTCGAGCATGTTGAAGTAGGCCAGGTTGTACTGCCAGCGATTGGATTGCAGGTTGCCGAAAAAACGCACGCCGGGCTGCTCATCGACGAAGAGAAAGCCCCTGAAATCCGCGTTGAGCTCCTGAATTCCGGCGCGCACGGAAACGAAATCATAGTTCGGGCTCAGGTCGCGCAGTTTCACCTCCGCGAAGGCTTCCTGCACGCCAAGATGGGAATCCAGGCGAGTGGTGCCCTTGCGCACGTCGACGTTGACGATTCCAAGCTCGCGCACGTCGAGATAATTGAGGCTCACCGCCGGGGTCACGCGAATCCGCCAGTCCACCGGGCGGAAGGACGTGTCTCCGTGAAAGAGATCGAAGGAGAAAAGAAATACCTGGTCGAGAAAAACCTGTTCGCCCTTGCCGAAGAAATCGCTGCTTCCGGGATGTGCGGTGCTGACGCCGCTCGGCACCGGCAGGCGCCGGCCGTCGAACAGCGTGTCGCTGACGCCCGTGAAATTGAAAAAGGTCTGCTGGCCGAAGATCGGCTCGTCGCCTTTCAATTTATTCCGGTCAAACGGATCCCATCGGTGCCCTTTTACATAAGGATGCTCGCCTCCGACGCCGTAGCGATCCCATTCGGGCATGGTGACCCGCCAGCGATTGGGCTCTTCGCGAAAGACCTGCTGGGCGGGCGGCAGAGACTGCGGGGCGGGCTTTACTCCGCCCGGCTGAAGTTCGGGATTTTTCTCCGCTCCGGAATATCCAGGACCAGTCCCTTCGGCCGGAGCCGCGGACGGCTTCGCCAGCGGCAGTTGAGGAATGCCAGACGGGGGCGGAGCGGCTGCGGGGAGCGAAGTGAGTTTGATTTCACGAACCAGGGCATCCCCGGCCGCGATCGACACGCTGGCTTCTGAAAAGTTCTCGTACCCCGCGCACGTAACGCTCAGTTCGTAGTTCCCCGGAGGCAGGTCGATCACGCGGAACACGCCTTCCGCGCTGCTCGAGGTTTTGCGAGTCTCTCCGGTCGCCACGTTCCGCAGCACAATAGTGGCGCCGCCCACGGCCCTTGCGTCCGAGTCGCGAACCACTCCTTGCAGAGCGCCCATCTTCTGAGCTTGTTTCCCGGGAATGCGCTGCTGCCGGGAGGGCGCGGCAGTCTTGAGTCCGGCGGCAGCGGACAGTGGCAACGATGCTAGCAGGAGGAGTGGAACGAGTTTTGAGAGGGCATTGGATGCAACCAGCATCCTGCGTGTCCTGAAATGCGTCAGCGGTTTTCCACGAATTTTGAATTGCTCGGTCTAGCTAACACGGTTGCTTCTGGATGAGCAAGTGTTTTGACGAAAATGCGTTCGGCTGCGTGGCGTTTCGATTACATCGCGTGAGACTTCATTGAGAACACCTCCCAGCTATGGTACGAATAACTGCGACCGCATGAATCGGGCCAGCCATCGTCATCCAACAATTCTCCTCCGAGCGCTGGGAATCGTAGCCGCATTTTGCGCCGGGATGTGCGCCGGCGGGTGTGGCGGCGGAAGCGCAGCGCCGCCCGCGGCGCCGCCTCCGACGCCGCAATCGCTCACTCAGGCCGATGTCACGGCGGTGGTGCAGGCGGCGGCCACGGCGGCCCAGTCCGACGCGATGGTGATCGCGGTGGTCGATCGCATGGGACGCATTCTGGCGCTGTACAAGGGGGCGACGGCCCCGGCAGAGGTGACCGGCAATTTTGGCAATGCGGTGGCGGCGGACGACTTCGCGGTCTCGCTCGCTCGCACCGGCGCGTTCTTCAGCAACAATCAGGCGCCTCTCTCTTCGCGCACCGTGCGCTACATCAGCGGCATCCATTTTCCGCCGGGCGTGATGAATGCGTCCAATGCCGCGCTGTATGGGATCGAGAATACGAATCGCGGCTGCACTCTATCGCCCAGCCTCGCCGCCACCGTGCCCCCGGCCACCAAGATTGATGGCACGAGCCCCGGTCTTGGAATCGCAACGGGGAAGGCCGACATTGTCGACAGCGATCCCACCGCCGTGAACCCCGGCGGAGTGCCGATTTTCAAGAATGGCGAGGTCGTCGGAGGAATCGGCGTCACCGGCGTGCCGTCCGATGTCGCGGAGTTCGTCGCATACACCGCCGTGCGCGTGAATACCGACGGAATATTTCTTGACCCTGCGTCGCTCCCACCGCCCGGAGAAGTCGTGATCGACGGAGTGGCGTTGCCGTTCGTCGATCAGACGACAGCCCCGACCGGCGTGACTCCCGGGACATTCAATGCCAGCCTATTCACGGTCGGTCCGGTCGCAAGCCCCGGCCCGCCGCCCGAAGGCGATCTGCTTCCCCCGGCCAATGGACCCGTGGGCGGTCTGACCGTCGCGCAGGTGGCTCAGATCATCGCGAATGCGGTCGCCACCGCGAACCAGACGAGAGCGCTGATTCGCCTGCCGCTCGGCTCGCGAGCGAAGATGGCGATTGCGGTGAGCGATCTCGACGGCACGATCATCGGGCTTTACAGGATGACCGATACCACCGTTTTCAGCATCGATGTGGCCGCCACGAAGGCGCGCAACGTGATCTACTTCAGCGGAATGTCGCGCCAGGTGGCGGATCTGAACGGTGTTCCGCTGGGGACGGCGGTGACCAACCGCACGATCGGTTTCGGCGCGCAGCCGTTTTTCCCGCCGGGAATTGACGGCTCGTCCGCGGGACCCTTCTTCAACATCTACACACTCGACGTCAACAATCCCTGCACGCAGGGGCTGCAAACGCCGGGACCGGCGTGGCCGCAGGTGAATCAGAGCGGAGTCGTGTTTTTCCCCGGATCGGAGCCGCTCTATATCAATGGAACGCTTGTCGGCGGGCTCGGCGTCAGCGGCGACGGTGTCGATCAGGATGACTACGTGACGGCGGGCGGGGCTGCCGGATTCGAAGCGCCCGATGCGATTCGAGCGGACCAGATCACGATCAACGGAGTGAACCTGCCCTACCTGAAGTTCCCACGCAACCCCACGCAGTGAGTTTCTCCCGCAGCAAAACTACCCCTGGCGGAGTTTGTGGCCTGCGAGATTTCCCAGGCCGTCGTACGCGGCGTACTTGTACATCTCGGAAAGCGTCGGATAGTTGAAGACGAAGTTGATGAAAAGATCGATCGTGCCGGCGGATTCCAGCACCATCATTCCGAGGTGAATCAGCTCGGTGGCGTTTTCGCCGATGATGTGCACACCGAGCAACCGGCGGGTGTCGCGCCGGAATATGAGCTTCAGCAGGCCAGCCGAGTCTCCCGTGATCAGGCCGCGAGCGTTGTTGGCATAGCGGGCTCGGCCGACTTCGTATTCGAGGTGCTTTTCCTTGCAGCTCTCTTCGGATTCTCCGACAGCCGAGATCTCGGGAATCGTATAGACGCCCATGGGAAGCATAGAGGCGAGCCGCTGTTTGTATTGGAAGCCGAACGCGTGGCACACGGCAACGCGCCCCTGCTCCATCGAAGTCGAAGCCAGCGCGGGGAAGCCGATGACGTCCCCCGCGGCGTAAATCGAAGGGACCGACGTCTGGTAGGACTCGTTCACCTCGATGTAACCGCGCTTGTTGACCGCGAGGCCGGCCTTTTCCAATTGTAATTCGTCCACGGCACCGCGCCGCCCCGCTGCGAACAATGCCGATTCCGCCTCGATGGTCTTGCCGGAGGGCATTTGGATGCGCACTCCCTGCGTAGTCTTCTCGATCGGCCCCATGCGCTCGCCGAGGAAAAACTTCACTCCCAGACCCTCGAGCCGTTCCCGCAGCGCATCGGACAATTCGGCGTCGAGAAACGGAAGCACGCGGTCGCGGCCATCCACGAGCGAGACTTCTACTCCCAGCGCGGTGAAGATCGAAGCATACTCGCATCCGATCACGCCTCCGCCGACCACCGCGAGGCTGTGCGGAATTCGATTCATGGTCAGGATCGTGTCGGAGTCGAAGATGATTTCGTCGTCGAAAGGAATCTCCGCTGGCCGGTGGGGGCGCGACCCGGTGGCGATCAGGATCGCGTCGCCACGCAATTGAATGGATCCGCTCTTGGACGTCTTGACGGAAACCGTGTGCGCGTCTTCGAAGGATGCCACTCCTCGAATGAGGTCCGTGTGATGCGCGGCCAGGTTCGTCCGGATTTTTTCGCGCTCCATCTCGACGAGGACGTCCTTCCGGTGCGTGAAATTCTGCACCGTCAGGCCTTCGCGGAGCGAATAGTCGATTCCGTAAAGCCCGCGCTGCCTGAGTCCTGAAAAGTAGAGCGCGGATTCGCGCAGAATTTTGCTGGGGAGCGTGCCGGTATTGATGCAGGCGCCGCCGAGGTCGGAGCCGCTTTCCACCACCGCGACGCGCTTGCCGAAATAGGCGGCCTGCGCCGCGCCCTTTTCGCCGGCCGGGCCGGAGCCAATCACCACGAGATCATATTGCTCCACCTATTGGCTCCTTTCTCCTTCGATTCGATCCCGTCAGCATAGCGGGCTTAGTGCAGAAGCGCGTTCACCTGTTGCATCTGGCGCGCGAACCGGTCCGGATCGTATGCGGACGGATTTTCGAGCTGCTGAAAGAGAGCGCTGATCGCGCCGCGAAGTTCCGCTGAATTCTGGAATTTCACATCCCGGTCGTACGCCACAAAGAGCGACTGGAGAGCCATGGCCGCCTGGGCCGCGGACTGTTCGCCCTGCGCGGAAATGTCGTCGGCGTCGGCCGAGATTTTTTGCAGCAGGCGCAGCGTGGAAGCCGGATCGTAGTTCGCGGCGTTGATCTTGGCCACCAGCGCGTCCGCCAGACGCGCGGAGTTTGCTGCTGCGCTCGCCACGGCATCGCGGTCGGGATTGAGCTGGCTCATCAACTGCGTCACCTGCGCGATCCCGGCATCCAGCTGGTCGGCGCTCGGCCCATCGAGCTGGTGAACCACGTCGCGGAACACGGCGAAGCGCGAAGCATTCCACGGCGGATCGCCCGGACGGCGCCCGACATATCCGCGCGCCTGTCGCCAGCTCTGCTCCGGCGGAGTCAGGCTGTGATGGCACGCGTAGCACTGCATCTCGGAATACTCGGGCCAGATTTTCCCTCGCGAGCGCGAAGCCAGCCGCAGCATCGATTCGCGAAGCTGGACGGCCTGCCCCGTCGTCAGTTCCCGAACGTCGTACCACGGGTCGTTGTGCGCCGCGTCGCCCGTTTCCTTCCAGTGACGGGGCATCACTGCCGAGAAGGAATCGAGCTCGAAAAAGAGGTCCGGGTGGCCCGCGGCGATCATTTCGTGGTTCACGAACTTGTCCTCGCCGCCGAGGTGGCAGCTGAGGCATTTTTCGGTTCGTTTGACCAGATCGCGCGTGTCGTACATTCCCAGCGCGACGGATTTTTCGTGCGTCCAATCGCGTTCGGTGTGAGGGCCGAGCCAGCCGGCCGCCGGTCCGTGGCAACTCTCGCAGCTCACGCCTTCGCTTACGTCAAATGTTCGGGCCCGCGCCTCCGGTGCGACATTGAGCGCGTGGCACGCCAGGCATCGAGGGGCCGTCTCGGCCTTGCCCAGTCCCAGGATGCCGGCCATTCGCTCGCCGATCTTCCCGGTGAGAGCCGCGTAGGACTTCGAATGCTTGTCTTTCACGATCCACGTGCTGTACTCGTTTTGGAGCACGTCGTTTTCCGTGCGCGGCGTGACGCTTCCGTGGCAACTCGTCGAGGCGCAGGACCCCGGTCCGGTGTATTTGCCGACGCCCTCAGGCGCGCTTGAGCGCGTTTGCGCGAAGGAAAGGGACGAAAGAATCGCGCTTCCGGCAAGAATGGCGATGACAGGCAGAAGCAGGCGGAGAGGTTTCGCTTCGAGCTTCGTGTTCATGTCCCTTTTGGCAGGAGTACTCTATCGCAAAATCGATCTCAGGACGTTCAGAAGTCGCGGCTCTTGTTACTATCCTTCACTCATAGAGTCAACAGCGTCCAAGCCCGCTGCGGCCGCCGAAACAGTTAGGAAACACCGATTCAGATTCCCGGCATGCATTCTGGACTTGCCACCATGGATTTGCTATATCACTGATGTGCCGCGCGTATTCTTCGCTGCGACGATTTTCCACCTTTGGAATGACTGACCTCCCGGTGCGGGGAGAGTGGCGTTGATTTTCGATGAACTGAGGGGAATTCAGCGTCAGTTCGGTTACCTGCCTGCCGAGCAATTGAGGGCCTTGGCGACGAGGATTGACGTACCTCTCTATCGCCTCCACGGAGTAGCCAGCTTTTATCCGCATCTGCGCCTCACGCCGCCGCCGAAGGCCGACGTGTGCGTTTGCCAGGACATGTCGTGCCACCTGCGCGGCGCGGACGGGCTTCGCACGCGTCTGGAGGAGCGTTTTCAAGGCGCGAGCAGCTCGGATGTCACCATTCGCGGCGTCTCTTGCTTGGGCCGCTGCGACCAGGCTCCCGCCGTTGCCGTCAACGACCGCATCTACACACGGCTCACCGAATCCCAGATCGAAGAGATGGTTCGCGACGTTGCCTCCGGAGGCGAATTGCCGGAGCCCGCCCGCTCGCATGAGCGCGTGCGGTGCGCATCGGACCCATACTCGGGCGGCGAAAATTACGGCGTCGTCCGACGGCTCGTCGCGTCGCGCGATTGGAATTCGGCCTTCGAGCTGCTGAAATCTTCCGGCCTGCGTGGTCTGGGCGGCGCGGGTTTTCCGACGGAGTCCAAATGGCAGCTGGTCCGCCAGCAGCCCGGCCCGGAAAAGTACGTCGTCTGCAACGCGGACGAAAGCGAACCGGGCACGTTCAAGGACCGCTTTATCCTCACGCACGTTCCGCACCTCGTGATCGAAGGAATGATCCTGGCGGGGCTGCTGACCGGCGCGCAAAAGGGAATACTTTACATTCGCCACGAGTACGAGGAGCAGGAGAAAATTCTCGAGAAGGAAATCCTGCGATGCAAGCGTGAAGGGCTCGTGGGGCAAAGCATTCTCGGCGGCGAGCTGGGATTCGATCTCGAGCTTTTCGTCAGCCCCGGCGGATACATCTGCGGCGAAGAGAGCGCGTTGCTCGAAGCCATCGAAGGCAAGCGCGCCGAGCCGCGTAACAAGCCGCCTTTTCCCGTCACGCACGGACTGTGGAACAAGCCGACCGTCATCAACAACGTCGAGACTTTCGCGAATGTGCCGTCCATCCTCGTGCGCGGCGTGGATTGGTACAAAGCGCAAGGAGTCGGGGGCAGCGCGGGGCTCAAGTTCATCGGTGTGAGCGGCGACGTGGTCCGGCCGGGTGTGTATGAAGTGCCGATGGGGACGCCCGTCTCGGAGTTGATCTTCCGCGAAGCGGGAGGAGTCCTCGGAGGCAAGAAGCTAAAAGCTTTTGCGCCTTCCGGGCCTTCCTCGGGTTATCTGCCCGCGTCGATGGCCGACGTGCGGCTCGATTTCAAAGCACTCGCGGAGGCCGGTTCGATGCTGGGCTCCGGCGCTCTGGTGGTTTGCGCCGAAGGCACCTGCATGCTCGACATGGCGCTCAACGCGACGCGCTTTTTCCGCAATGAGTCCTGCGGGAAGTGCGTGCCGTGCCGCGTGGGCTCGCAGAAAATGGTCGATCTGCTCAGTGGCTGGACGAGAGGCGAAGGCTCTGCGACCGATATGGCGCTGATCGACGAGCTTTCCGAAGCGCTGCGGCTGACCTCCATCTGCGGGCTGGGACAGGTGGTGCCCGCTCCGATCGCGTCCGTCCTGAAGCATTTCCGCGATGAGGTAGAAGCTCACGTCTCGCGGCGCGAGTGTCCTTCGGGCGTTTGCTTCTCAGGCACGCCCTCTCCAGCTGAGTTCCACGCTGCCCCGAGGCACGCATGAGCGCGGCGGGGTTGATCGAACTCACCATCGACGGCAAGAAGGTGTCGGTGCCCGCCGGAACGTCGGTATTCGACGCCGCGCGCATGAACGACATCGCCATTCCCACGCTTTGCCACCAGCAGAATGAAACGCCCGTGGGCGTCTGCCGATTGTGCGTCGTGGACGTCGGCGCTCGCGTATTCACGGCCTCGTGCGTGCGCCCGGCCGAGCCCGGCATGGTGGTGAACACGTCCTCCGACAAAGTGCGCCGCGCGCGGCGCACGCTTCTCGAGATGCTGATGTCGGACCATCCCTCGCCCTGCACCCGGCAGCAGCATTCCGGCGATTGCGAACTCGAGACGCTCGCCAAGCAGGAGAACATTTCCCAGCCGCGATTCGCGCGGCGCTCGACCGGCCGCGGGAAAGACACTTCGTCGCTGAGCATCGCGGTCGATTTCGACGCCTGCATCCTGTGCGATCGCTGCATCCGCGGATGCAGCGAGATTCGCGAGAATTTTGTCCTCGGGCGCATGGGAAAGGGCATTCAGGCGGGAATCGCCTTTGACGATAACGCGCCCATGGGCGAATCCTCCTGCGTTTCCTGCGGCGAGTGCATGGTGTCGTGTCCCACTGGCGCTCTTACCAACAGAGGCGTCACGCAAACCGCGCTCGGTTCGGGCCCCGCTTTCGAGCGCGTGTCGCCGGATGAGCTACAGCAGCTGCCGGTTTTCAAGGGCGTTTCCGGAACCTTTTTGAGTTTGAATCGCGGTGCCGTGGTGAAGAGGCATTTCAAGGCGGGCGAACTGATTTGCCGCGAGGGCGAGTACGGATCGACGGCGTTTTACATCCTCGATGGCAAAGCCCGGGTTTCCATCTCGACGCCCATGGCGCACGTGAAAACGCAGGGCGGGCTGAGAAAGTTTATCGGCAAGCTTTCGAGCGGTCTGGCGCAGCGCCAGCAGGACCGCCGCGAGGAAGAGGCCGATCAGCGCTGGATTCCCATCGATGCCCCGATGGACCTGAGCTACGACAATCCCGTGGCGGAACTCGGCCCCGGCGACCTCTTCGGCGAGATGACCTGCATGAGCCTGTATCCGCGCTCGGCGACCGTCCGCGCCGAAACCGAATGCACAGTGCTCGAGATGCTGCGCAACGTGCTCGACATCATGCAGCGCAACAAGAACTTCCGCGCCCAGCTCGACAAGTCCTATCGCCGACGCGCCCTCGATAGCCACCTGCGCTCCGTCCCTGTGTTCGCGGAGTTGACCGACGAATTCATCGGCAGCCTGCGCGAGACCGTGGAGCTCGTGCGCTACTCGCCCGGCCAGGTGATCTGCCGCCAGGGCGAACCCGCCGACAGCTTCTATCTCGTCCGCATCGGCTTCGTGAAAGTCTCGCAGGCGCATCCGGGCGGCGACATGGTGCTGGCCTATCTTTCCCGCGGCGATTATTTCGGGGAGACGGGATTGCTGGCGGGTGATGTGCGCACGGCGACCTGCACGGCGCTCGATCACGTGGAGCTGGTCCGAATTGGCGCGGATGACTTCAGCCGGATGATCCAGCAATTTCCGGAGGTGCGGCGGAAGCTCGAAGCCGTGGACCAGGATCGCGCGCAAATGAATCGCCAGCGGCTCTCCGTTGTGCAGAGCGTGCCGCTCGACAATTTCCTCGCTCAGGGCCTGATGGAGGCGCAGAGCCTGCTGCTACTCGATTTGAATAGCTGCACGCGCTGCGATGCTTGCGTTCGGGCCTGCGCCGACGCCCACGACGGAATCACGCGGCTGGTGCGGGAGGGGCTGCGATTCGACCATTATCTCGTGGCGACTTCCTGCCGGCAGTGCCTCGACCCGCTGTGCATGGTCGGCTGCCCCGTGGGATCGATTCGCAGGCGCAATTCGCTCGAAGTGATCATCGAGGATTGGTGCATCGGTTGCGGGCTGTGCGCGGAAAACTGCCCTTACGGAAACATCAATCTGCACCCATTCAACGTGATGGCCGACGATCCGGAGCGTCCCGGACGGAAGAAGGCGGTCGTGAAACAGAAGGCCACGTCGTGCGATCTGTGCACCGACTACGAGGAACCGAGTTGCGTGTACGCCTGCCCGCACGATGCGGCGCACCGCGTGGATCCCCGGAAATTCTTTGCGAGCTTGCTGGGGCAGGCTCCGCGTATGACGCAGAAAAGTTAGGGCGGTTCAGGTTGGCCCGGCAGTTCCAAGAACGTGCACATCGACCACACACATAGGAAATGGCTGGCGGCCTCGCTCATCATTCTGGGCGTGGCGACGGCCGTTTACATTCCCTACGCGCTGCGCTCGCCTTCGGGTCCCCGCGGCGGCAGCGCCATCGGACTCACGTTTGGCATTGTCGGCTCTGCTTTCATGGTGTTCTCCGGCCTGCTCGCGGGACGAAAGAAATTTCCGGTTTTGAGGCTTGGCCGCGCGCAGACGTGGATGCGCGGCCACCTGTGGCTCGGACTGTTGAGCCTACCGATCATTCTATTTCACGGCG
>JGI12269J14319_10001397_pt1 | contig 24085 bp, 24 predicted proteins | sample PeaSoiSIISIP2007_FD_14319 | JGI IMG/M metagenome (IMG submission 14319)
CCCTCCCGGGCGCCCTCGAAGAAGAAGGCGTTGTCCCGGGTGATGGCGGGGCGGGGCCGCCGGGGCGCCTCCCCGGCCGCCACGGTGTCCGATGGCGGCGCCGACGCCGCGGTGTCTGATGGCGGCGCGACCGGCACGGCCGCGCCCGCGGCCGGGCGGGGCCGGAAGCGCAGGATGCGGAAGCGCATGGTGGCCACGGTCTCGCCGTGCTGGTCGGTGAAGTCGAGGCGGGTGGTCACGAAGTGGCCGTCGCCGAGGCCGGTGTGCTTCTCGGGCGACACCGAGTCGATCACCGACGACACGGTGAGCACGTCCCCCAGGACGAGGGGCCGTGCGTACTGCTGGTCGCAGTTGGTCGCCACCACCGAGGTGAACCCGGCCGAGTCGAGCACGGCGAAGAGCTCCTCCTGGGCGGTCGGTGCCTCGTCGTCGGCCCGCTCCGATGTCCAGCGGCCCTCGGGTTGGGAGCGGTAGCCGCGCATGATCCAGGCCTGGAGCATCGTCGGCGGGGCCACCACGCCGGGGAACCCGTTGGCCCGGGCGGCGTCGGCATCGGTGTACACCGGGTTGTCGTCGCCCATGGCGTCGACCCAGTGGCGGATCATGGCCTGGTTCACCTCGTCGCGCGCCCGTGTGGGCGGCCCGCTGGGCCTGCCCTCGAAGACGCGCAGCTGTGCCAGCAACTCGTCGGGGTTCACCGGGCCGCCCGCTTCATGCCCAGGCCCGCCATGGCCACGATCTCGCGCTGGATCTCGTTCACGCCCCCGCCGAAGGTGTTGATCTGGGCGTGGCGTGAGGTGCGCTCGAGCCGTCCCTGCAGCACCGCGCCCACCGAGCCGGGCCGCAGGTGGGCCGGGGCGCCCACCGCCACGATCCCGAGCAGCCGGCGGTAGATGTCGATGCTGCGCTCCACCCCGAACACCTTGACCGACGACGAGTCCGCCGGGCCCATCTGGTCGGCCGAGAGCCGCACCGCCATGCGCCAGTTGAGGAGGTACATGGCGTCGAGCTCGGCCCGGCACCGGGCCAGGTCCGACTGCACCCAGGGCAGCTCGACCACGAGCCTGCCGTCGGGGGTGGGCGTGCCCGCCGCCCAGGCGACCACCTCCTCGTACAGCTGGGAGGCGAACCCGCTCCACGCGGCCAGGCCCACGCGCTCGTGGTTGAGCTGCGTGGTGATCATCCTCCAACCCTCGTTCTCCTCCCCCACCCGGTTGTCGACCGGGACGCGGACGTCGCTGTAATAGGTGGCGGTGGTGGTGGCGCCCGCCACCGTGACGATGGGGCTCCACGAGAACCCGGGCGAGTCGGTGGGCATGCACAGGATCGATATGCCCTTGTGCTTGGGTGCATCAGGGTCCGTGCGCACCGCCAGCCACACGTAGTCGGCCATGTCGGCGCCGCTCGTGAAGACCTTGGCCCCGTTCACGACGTACTCGTCGCCGTCGCGCACCGCCCGGGTGCGCAGCGCCGCCAGGTCGGTGCCGGCCTCGGGCTCGGTGTAGCCGATGGCGAAGTTGATCTCGCCGGCCAGGATGCCGGGCAGGAAGTAGGTCTTCTGGTCGTCGCGGCCGTAGCGCATGATCGTCGGACCGACGGTGTTGACCGTGACGAAGGGGAACGGGGCGCTGGCGCGCCGTGTCTCGTCGAAGAAGATGAACTGGTCGGTGGCGGGCCGCCCCTGGCCGCCGAACTCCCGGGGCCAGCCGATCCCCAGCCACCCGTCCTTGCCGATGCGCTGCACGACCTGGCGCCACTGCTCGCCGCCCTCGCCCACGTCGCCGAGGCCCTCGCGCACCTCGTCGGTGAGCAGCTCGGCGTAGTAGGCGCGCAGCTCCTGGCGCAGGGCCAGCTGCTCCGGTGTCTCCTGCAGGAACATGGCGCCGTCCGTCCCCCGGTCCGGGCCGGCGAGCCCGGTCCCGGCCATTGTGCTGTTGCGTGCTGCTGGTGCTGTGCGCTTGGTGCTGTGCGTTGCTGGAACTCGTTCTAGTTTCCGCCACGGTACCAGGCCACCGGGCTCCTCCGACAAATCACCGGCCGTGGTTGCCCCGGGCCGGCGCCGAGGCGCGGGCGGCTCCCGCCGCGGTGGCCGGTGCCCACCGGCCGACCTATCATGACTGGAACACGTTCTGAAAACGCAGCCCCGGCGGGCGGCGGCCCCTGGTGGCCAAGGAGCCCGCGACCCGGGCCGGGACGTCGGCACGACACCGAGGAGACGCGGCCATGGAGCTGAGCGACATCGACCTGACCGACTCGAGGAATTTCGTCCCGGCCGTCCCCCACGAGTGGTTCGCCCACCTGCGCGCCAACGCCCCGGTGTACTGGCACGAGGAGCCGGGCGGACCGGGCTTCTGGTGCGTCACGAAGTACGACGACTGCGTGAACGTCAACCGGGACTACGAGAACTTCTCCTCGGCCAAGCGCAGCGCCCTGAGCAACGAGATCCCCGACGAGGCGCTCGAGGGGCTCCGCCTGATGATGCTCAACATGGACCCACCGCTGCACACGCGGTACCGCCGTCTGGTGAACAAGGGCTTCACCCCTCGCATGGTCGCCCAGCTCGAGCAGAGGATCCACCAGGCGGCCGACGACATCATCGACGCCGTGATCGACAAGGGCCAGGCCGATTTCGTCACCGACATGTCCGCCGAACTGCCCCTGCAGGTCATCGCCGATCTCCTCGGCGTGCCCCAGGATGACCGCCACAACATGTTCGACTGGTCGAACCGCATGATCGGCCAGGAGGACCCGGAGTTCCAGACCGACGCCGCCGGGGAGGAGTACGCCCAGGAGGCGGCCATGGAGCTCTACGCCTACGCGGCCGGTCTCTACGCCAAGAAGCGGGCCGACCCCACCGAGGACCTCATGAGCGTGCTGGCGACCGTCGAGGTCGACGGGGACACGCTCACCGAGATCGAGCTCGAGCTGTTCTTCCTGCTGCTCACCGTGGCCGGCAACGAAACGACCAGGAACCTGATCTCGGGGGCGATGCACGCCTTCTTCCAGCACCCCGACCAGTGGCAACGCCTGGTCGAGGACCGGTCGCTGTTGTCGAGCGCCACCGAGGAGATGCTGCGCTTCGTCACCCCGGTCATGAACTTCCGCCGCCAGACGACGCGCCCTGTCGAGATCCGGGGCCAGCAGATCGAGGAGGACCAGAAGGTGGTCTTCTTCCACATCTCGGCCAACCGAGACGAGGACGTGTTCCCCGATCCCGACACCTTCGACATCGGCCGCACCCCCAACCCCCACATGGCCTTCGGCGGTGGCGGCCCGCACTTCTGTCTCGGGGCGAACCTCGCCCGCATGGAGATCCGCGTCATGTTCCAGCACCTGCTCGACCGCATACCCGACATCCGCCTGGACGGTGACCCGCAGCGGCTGCAATCGTCGTTCATCAACGGGGTGAAGCACCTCCCGGTGGCGTTCACGCCGGGCGCACCGGTCGGGCGCTGACAAGCGGTCGCCGGGGACACGGGCGACCGGAGAGGGCGGGCACATTGCGGTTCCACCAGTCGGTGACGTTCCTGCCCACGCTGCAGGCGCTCGAGCTGGCCAAGGCGGCCGACGAGCAGGGCTACGACGGCCTCTACGTGTCGGACCACATGTTCTTCCCCCGCGAGCGCCGGTCGCGCTACACGTACTCCACCCGCGAGGACGGCGCTCCGGGTTTCGGCGACCACTGGGACCCCGACACCGAGTGGCCCGACGCCTTCTGCTTCATCTCCGCCATGGCGGCGGTGACGCACCGCGTGCAGTTCACCACCGGCGTCTACGTGGCACCGGCCCGCGACCTCGTCACAGTGGCCAAGCAGGTAGGCACGGCGGCGGTGATCGCCGGAGGGCGCGTCGCACTGGGCGTGGGCGTGGGGTGGTGCGAGGAGGAGTTCGAGGCCACGGGACAGGACTTCCACACCCGGGGCAAGCGGCTCGACGACATGATCCCCGCCCTCCGTGCCCTGTGGGGTGGGGGCTGGGTGGAGTACCACGGCCCGCACTACGACGTGCCCGCCATGCGGATGGAGCCCTCGCCGCCGGGGCCCGTCCCCATCATCGGCGGGGGCCACTCGACACCGGCCCTGCGCCGTGCCGCCACCTTGTGCGACGGCTGGGTGGCGGCCGGCGCCTACCAACCCGACCAGGCCCGCACCTACCTGGCCGCCCTGGCCGAGGAGCGCCGCCGGGCGGGGCGCGAGCACGGGGAGTTCTCGATCTACCTGTCGCTGTGGGCCCGTCCCGATCACGACCTGTACCGCAGCTTCGAGGAGGAGCACGGCGTCACCGACGTCCTGTGTGCCCCGGCCATGATGGCCAAGGTCGACCCGTCGGACCCGCCCGAGGTCCAGCTGCGCGCCCGGCTCGACGCCTCGGCTCGCTTCGCCGACGAGATCCTGGCCAAGATGCGGTGAGCGCGCTCCGGACGACGTCCGCGCCGCGCCCACACGCCACGGGGAGGACGCCATGTCGAGACTGAAGCTCGGACTGCAACTGGGCTACTGGGGTGCCGGCCCTCCGCCCAACGCCCCGGAGCTCGTGAGCGAGGCCGAGCGTCTCGGCTTCGACTCGGTGTGGACGGCGGAGGCCTACGGGTCCGACGCCCTCACGCCGCTGGCGTGGTGGGGATCGCGCACCAGCCGGGTGCGGCTGGGGACGGCGCTGTGCCAGCTGTCGGCCCGCACCCCCACCGCCATGGCCATGGCCGCCATGACGCTCGACCACCTGAGCGGTGGGCGGCTCGTCCTCGGGCTCGGGGTGTCGGGTCCCCAGGTGGTCGAGGGCTGGTACGGCCAGCCCTTCCCGAAGCCACTGGCCCGCACCCGCGAGTACGTCTCCATCGTGCGCCAGGTGCTCGCCCGCCAGGCGCCGGTGACCAACGACGGGCCCAACTACCCCCTGCCGTACCCGGGCGGCACGGGCCTCGGCAAGCCCCTCAAGCCCATCGTCCATCCCCTGCGCAACGACATCCCCATCGTCCTCGGGGCCGAGGGCCCCAAGAACGTGGCACTGGCGGCCGAGATCGGCGACGGGTGGTTCCCGATCTTCTTCTCCCCCAACCACATGGGCGAGTTCGCGGCCTTCCTGGCCGAGGGGTTCGCCCGGCCCGGGGCCCGGCGGTCGGCCGACGACTTCGAGGTCATCGCGTTCTGCCCGGTCGTGGTGGACGACGACGTCGAGCGGGCCGCCGACCTCTACCGGCCCATGCTCGCCCTCTACATCGGGGGGATGGGAGCGCGCGACATGAACTTCCACTTCGACGTGTTCGTGCGCATGGGGTTCGAAGCCGAGGCCAAGAAGATCCAGGACCTCTACCTCGACGGGCGCAAGGACGAAGCCGCCGCCGTGGTCCCCACGTCCATGGTGGAGAAGATCGCCCTCATCGGTCCCCGTCAGAAGATCCGGGACGAGCTCGCCGTGTGGCAGGAGTCCATCGCCACCACCCTGCTCGTGGCGGGCACCACCGATACGCTGCGCATGATGGCGGAATTCCTGTTGTAGGTCGGCGGTCGCGGGCGGCGGACCACGGGTGCCGTCCCTACGTGCCACCGGGCGACCNGACACGGGTCGTCCTCGCTAGTGTTACCCGGCGACCGACCGCGGCACGAGGAGGCGACGTGGCCGTCACCGGCATGGCGAACCTGGCAGTGAAAGTGGCGGACCTCGACGCCGCCTGCGCCTTCTACCGGTCCCTGGGCGGCGAGATCCGCAACCGCATGCAGTGGCGGGGCAGCGAGCGGGCCGACGTCTGGCTCGGGCCGGTGATGATCACGCTCTTCACCCGGGCCGTCTACGAGGACGACCTCGACGTTCCGGCCGAAGGGTTCCTCCACCCCGCCTTGTTCACAGACGATCTCGACGCCCAGCTCGACGGGCAGACGGTGGTGTGGGGCCCGACCGTGGTGGAGGGCAGCTTCGGCAGGCGCCGCATCGCCTTCGTCGACGCTCCGGGCGCCATCCGCCTCGAGTTCATGGAGCAGCTCGAGCCCGCGCCCGACGGCGCGCCCACCGAGGACTCGACGCCGTGAAGGTCACGAGCTTCCGCCATGTATCGGTCAACAGCAACGGGACCGCCCTCGACGCCATGGTGGCCTTCTACCGGGACGTGCTCGGCCTCGCCGACCTCCCTCGACCCGACATCCCGGGCGTGCCCGGGCACTGGCACGCCGTGGACGACCAGCAGCTGCACCTGGTGGGCGCGGCCCCGTCGGGAGGGCCGATCGACCCCACCGGGCACCACTTCTGCGTGGGCGTGGACGACCTCGACGAGGCCGTGGCCGAGCTCGAGGCCCGGGACATCGCCTACGTGCGTGCCCTGCAGGGCGACGTCGTGCAGATCTGGATCGCCGACCCGGCAGGCAACACCATCGAGCTCCAGCAGGACACCGCCGCCCCGTGAGGCCGGTGGCCGACCTCCGCTACCGTTGCGCTCGCACCAGCAACCGACACAGGAGAGCCCGAGCATGGACGTGCGGTCGATCGAGGACATGGCTCCCACGGTGGAGCACAACGGCACGACTCCGGTGTGGTGGCTGGTCCCACCCCAGGAGATGCGGGCCGCCACCGAAGGTGGGTTCCTCGAGCTGGTGAGCGAGTGGGAGATCGCCGGCGGCGGGGCCGTCGACCCGCATTCGCACCCGACGCACGAGTTCTACTACATCATCTCGGGCCGGGGGATCATGGAGATCGGCGACGAGCAGCGCGAGGTCCACGCCGGTGATCTCGTGTACACGCCGCCGAACACGACCCACAGCATCTGGCCGGCCAGCCCCCACGCGCCGCTGCGCGGCCTGGCCTTCGCCATCGGGACACCGGGCGCCGGGACGGTCGACTACAGCTGACGGCGCGCCGGCGGGAAGACCGCCGGTGTCAGCCGACGGCGTCCGACGTCGGGGCGTCCGACAGCATGGACAGCGCCTCGGCGCGTGCGGCGCGGTACTCGTCCCAGCACGCCGCCTTCATCTCCGGGTCCTGGGCCAGCGTGGCGCGCAGGACGGCAGCGCGGATGACATCGGCCAGCTCGCGCAGCCTTCCCCGGTCGCAGCGGCTGACGGGTGTGATCGTCGTGGACATCGAGCACCTCCAGAGCCCTCGCCCCGGTAGTGCATCGGTGCGCGCCGGGGCCAACTTGACGTCCGCGGGCTGGAGTCCCGGACCGTGGGAGCACGCATCGCGCGCTGCGTGGCCGCAGGTTCGTAGGATTCCGACCACTGCACCGAGGACGGCGGAGGAAGAAGGGTGGCGCCGGGACCATGTCGCTGACCGACACCGACAGGCTCGAGGCCTTCAGCGACGGCGTCATGGCGGTGATCATCACCATCATGGCGTTCGAGGTCCGCCGCCCGAGCGGCCCCTCGCTGCAGGCGCTGCACGACGACCTTCCCCATCTGCTCGTGTACGTGCTGAGCTTCGCCGTCGTCGGCATCTACTGGAACAACCACCACCATCTGCTGCGCGTCACCGAGCGCATGAGCGGGTCGGTGATGTGGGCCAACCTCCACCTGCTGTTCTGGCTGTCGCTGCTGCCCATCGTGACGGGCTGGGTCGGCAGCTTCCCGGTGCACTCCGTGCCGGCCGCCTCCTACGGCATGGTCGGCCTCGGATCGGCCCTGGCGTACTGGATCCTCGTCCGCATGATCATCCACGCCAACGGGCGCGACTCGGCCGTGGCCCGGGCCGTCGGTTCCGATCTGAAGGGGAACCTGTCGCTCGTACTCTACCTCGCCGGGATCGGTGTGGCCGCCGCCTCCCCGGTGGCGTCCTACGCCCTGTATGCCGCGGTGGCGATCATGTGGTTCGTCCCCGACCGCCGGCTCGTGGGCACGTCGGCGGCACCCGAAGAGGCGACGTCGCCCTGACCGGCTGCACCCGGGGGGCGCTCCCCGCGCGACGCGCACGACACAAAGCGGCTCGACGCGGCCGGCAGCGAGGGTGGTGCGTCGGCACCGCCGTCGTCGAAGAGGGTGAGGCCGGGGGGAACGGGGTGCCACCACCACGTCGAGCCGAACAGGTGCGCACCGATGTCGCGGCCGTGCGGGCCGACCACCAGGCGGCGGGGTGCGGGTTGGTCGGCCAGCTGCCAGCGGTACTCGGCGCTGTGATGGCCCCGCCACCGAGCGGTGAAGGAACGGTGACGACCTCCCAGTTGGCCAACGGTTGACGGGCAATTGGCCCCCCGGTGACAGTCGGCGACCATCATCGACGCGGATGTCGATCACGGGCGTCTCCCCGGCACATCGGCTTCGTCCCTCCGACGAGGCCTCGATCTGGCACGCCACCCCGGATCTCCCCACGTCCCCGCCCGCGCCGGCCCCTGGTGCGCGGCCCGCTCCGGGGACCGGCCGGGGACGAGCCCGGCGGCGCCGTGTCCTCGTGCCGGTGGCGGCACTGGCCGCGGCCCTCGCCCTGGTGGCGGGGGTGGTGTCCGACCTCCGCGTCCGATCCGAGCTCCGCCACACGCGGTCGTCGCTGGCGGCGACACGATCTCGCCTGGCCGCCACGCTGCACGGCCTGTCGAAGGCGCAGTCCGAGGTGGCCAGGGCCACCAGCTCCCGCGGCACCCTGCAGGTCACCCTGGAGCTGGCCATGTGGGAGCTGTCGGGGGCCCAGTCCGACCTGGCCCACGCCAACACCAGCCTGTCGTCGCAGCAGAACGACATCAGCGCCCTCGACACCTGCCTGGGCGGGGTCGAGCGGGCCCTCAACCAGATCTCGGTGGGCGCCCAGAGCGGCGCCGTGTCGTCCATCTCGGCCGTGGCGGGCAGCTGCCAAGCGGTGCAGGGCCAGGGCCCGGGGGGGCCCGTCTTCCCTTTTGACTTCCCCGACCCGGACGTCCTCCGGGTCGGGGCCGCCTACGTCGCCTACGCCACCAACTCCGCCACCGGCAACGTTCAGATGATCGAGTCCACCGACCTGGCGCACTGGCAGGTCCTGGGCGACGCGCTGTCGCACCTGCCCCCGTGGGCGCAAGCCGGCGCCACCTGGGCTCCCGGGGTCTTCGCGCTCGGTGGCAGCGTGCTGCTCTACTACGCCGCCGACGACCGCCGAACCGGCGACGAGTGCATCTCGGTGGCGGTGGCGACCCAGCCGCAGGGCCCGTTCGTGGACAGCTCCACGGCGCCGCTGGTGTGCCAGACCGCTCTGGGGGGCTCCATCGACCCCAGCCCCTTCGTCGACGCCGGGGGGACGCCCTACCTGACGTGGAAGTCCGAAGGGTCCGGCACCCAGCCGCCCACCATCTGGTCGCAGCAGCTCGCTCCCGACGGGACGGTCCTGGTGGGCGCTGGCCCCACGGCCCTGCTCCGACCCACCCAGGACTGGGAGGGCGGTGTGGTCGAGGGCCCCACCATGGTGCTCGAGGCCGGGCGCTACGACCTCTTCTACTCGGCCAACCAGTGGAACGGGGACCACTACGCCATTGGCGTGGCCCAATGCGCCGGGCCCACGGGTCCGTGCACCAAGCCGCTCGACGCGCCGATCCTTGCCTCCCAGTCCACGCTCGTGAGCCCCGGGGGACCATCGCTGTTCACCGACACCGAGGGAAGGCTGTGGATCGCCTTCCACGCCTACCTGCCGTCGGCGGTGGGCTATCCCCACAGCCGGCTGCTGTTCCTCCGCACGGTGACGTTCAGCAACGGCCTGCCCGTCGTGCAGCCGACGGCATAACCGGTCCCGGAACGCCGGAGGCGGCGTCCGGGGACCGGGTGGGCGTCACGCCGGGATGTCGTAGGTGACGAGTGACCGGGCCGGGAGCGTGCCGCTGAACGAGCCCCCGGTCACCTTGATCTTCTTCTGCTTGGCCGTGTCGCTGGTGGCGTCGGTGATGTACGGCGTCGCCTTCGCCGCGGCCGCGATGCCCGTCCCGGCGAGCGAAAAGCTCACGGACTCCGGGCTGGCGGCGGTGTTGAGCGCCACCACCGCCACCGAGCCGTCGGTGTTCTTGAAGGCGGTGAGGTCCAGGGCGCCGTCGGAAGTGGTGGCGGCGATGCGCATCGCCCCCGGCCGGACGAACCGGCTGTAGTTGGCGAACGCCCACAGCCGCCCCGAGGGCGCAACCGTGGAGCCGTTGAACCGGACCAGGCCCTCGTTGTCGCCGTAGAAGCTGGAGTCCTCGGCACCGTACCAGTAGAGGAAGGCGCTGAGGTCGGCCGACGTCAAGCCGGTGTAGATGTTCTGGGCCCAGGTGAGCCCGGACGCGTCGGTGCCGTCGTCCCACGCCGGGTCCCAATTGTCGAAGGTGGACCACTCGGTCTCCCACGCCGGACTCGTCCATCCCGCCAGCGGTGACGCCGGCGCTGCCGTGTAGCCGTGGCTGGTGAAGACCCGCACGTAGGAGCTGGCCACCGGGTCCGCCTCGATGGCGCTCGAGTACGGCGCGGCCTCGTCCCAGCCGATGGCGGCGCAGCATTCGAGCTGGGTCGACAGCCCGGACGCGGCCAGCGTCGGGCCGATCACGTCGGCGAAGCTCGCCGTCTGGGCCGGCGTCAATGTCATGCCGGAGTAGCTCGGCGGCGCGTAGCTGGCCTCGTTCTCGAATCCGATGTACTCGAGCGTGAGGCCGTCCGCGGCGTAGTCCTCGGCGTACTGCACCAGGTAGTTGGCATAGGCCTGCTGCCAGTCCCCGCTGGCGCAGGTGGCACCGGGGACGCCGCACAGCGTGCCGCCGCCGGTGTCGGCGTCGTTGGTCTTCATGAACGGCGGTGCCGACCACGCGTCGGCGAAGAACTGGTCCACGCCGAACTTGCGGTGGATGGTGCTGGCCAGCCACTCCTGGCCGGCGTCGTTTCCGAGCGCCGCGTACGTCGGGGTGGCAGTCGGGCTCGACGGCGCCGTCGGCTCGATGGAACCGAACTCGCCGGTCGAGCCGATCAAGTTGCGGAGGATGGTGAGGCCGGCGCCGGTCTTGGTGCTGTAGAGCAGCTTGAGCACCTTGTTCTGGATGCCGTGGGAGGCGCCCATGAGGAAGTCGGCCTCGAGGAAGGCCTCGGACGCGCCGAACCCGCTCATCTGCTGGTAGGTGGTGGCGCCGTCGATCGAGGCGGTGGCGCCGGTGGCGCCGGCCGGGTTGGCCCCCACCACGCCGACGAGCGAAGCCATGAGGCCCAGGGCCACGGCGCCGAGCGCACCGGCCCGGATGCGCACGAGCCCCCGATGGCGCCGGATCGACTTGGACATGTCGCCTCCCCCGCAGAGTCCACGCAACGGGCGACGCGCCGAGCACACGTCCGCCGGGCCCGCCCCCGCTGGGCGAACACCCTAACGGCGCAGCGCCGCAGGGGACAGACGGGGTGGCGGGAACCTCTCCGGTGTCCCCGGCGTCGTTCGACGCCGGCGGTAGACGGGCTCCGAGCGCGACCGGCTACGGGCGTCCGGGCCGGCGGGCGACCTCGTCGAGCACGGCGCGCCATTCCCCGAGCGGGCGCACGGCCCGGCCCGGGACCTTGGCGCCGTCGTCGGCCCGGCGCAGGGCGACCAGGGCGGCGCAATGCGGGCCCCGGGCGAAGGCGCGCACCTCGTCACCGGTCATCGCTCCCCCCTGCCGGGCCAGGGTGGTGGTGCTGTCGGGGCTGAGGCCCCGGGCGTAGGAGGGCTCCACGGTCACGAGGTAGCGCTTGGCCTCGGCGTGGCCGGCCACGAGCTCGCCCACCCGCTCGCCGAGGAGGGGCGCCACCAACGCCGCGCCCGCCCGGGCATGGTCGGCGCAGCCGGGGTCGAGCCCGGTGGCGATGTCGTGGACGAGTCCGGCCACCACGAGCCCGGGGTCGCCGGGGTGCGCCGCCACCAGCGCCTCGGCCGTCTGCAGGAGGTGCGCCAGGGTGGGCACGAGGTCGTCACCCACGTGGTCCCGCAACGAGCCCAGGGCCTCGAGCAGCCCGTCGACCGACGACACCGGTGCGGTCCCCACCTGTGCATGATGCCAGCCGGGCGGCGGGAGGCCGGGCCGGTAGGGTGGGCATCGGACCGGACCGACGGCGAGGTGGCCCGCATGACCTGGATGATCTACGGCGCCTACGGCTACACGGGACGCCTCGTGGCCGCGCTGGCGACCGAGCGCGACGAGCTCCCCGTCATCGCCGGACGCGACGGGCACCGGTTGCGGGCGCTGGGCGAGCGCTTCGAGCTCGAGCACCGCACCTTCGACCTGTCCGACCCCGCCGCCACCCGCGCCGCGCTGGAGGGGGTCGACGCCGTGGCGCACTGTGCCGGGCCCTTCTCCGCCACCGCCCGACCGATGGTGGACGCCTGCCTGGCCACCGGGACCCACTACCTGGACATCACCGGGGAGATCGACGTGTTCGAGGCCGTCCTGGCCCGGGACGACGACGCCCGGCGCCAGGGCGTGGTGCTCCTGCCCGGCGCGGGCTTCGACGTGGTGCCGTCGGACTGCCTAGCCGCTCTCCTGGCCCGGGCCCTGCCCGGGGCGGTACGCCTCGAGCTCGCCATCCGCGCCGGTTCGAGCATCAGCCCGGGCACGGCCAAAACGGCGATGGAGTCGCTCGGCACCGCCGGCCGGGCCCGCGTGGGCGGGGTGATCGGACCGATCCCGGCCGACCGGCGTCGGCGCACCGTGGACTTCGCCGACGGGCGGGCCACCACCCACGCCATCGCCTGGGGTGACGTGAGCACCGCCTATCACTCCACCGGCATCGGCGACATCGTGGTGTACGCGGCGTTGCCGGCGGCGGTGACGCCGATGATGGCCCTGGCCCAGGCGGCGGGGCCCGCGGCCCGCAACCGGCTCGTGCAGGGGACGTTGAAGCGGCTCGTGGGCCGACTGCCGGGACCCACGGCCGAGGCCCGGGCCAAGAACCAGGCCCAGCTGTGGGGCGAGGTGACCGACGCCGAGGGCCGCACGGCCAAGGGCCGCATCACCACGCTCGACCCCTACGACCTCACCGCCGACGCCGTGGTGCGCATCGCCCAGCGACTGGCCGCCGGCAAGGTGGCGCCGGGGGCGTACACGCCGTCGAAGGCCCTGGGCGCCGACTTCGTGCGCGAGCTCGACGGGACGAAGGTCCTCGACCCGGACTGACGCGCTGCGCCGGTCCGGTGCTCAGGCGGGTTCGGAGGCGAGGATCTCGCCCAGGCGCAGCAGGCTGGTGGTGGCGCCGCCCAAGGTCAGGGCCAGGTGCTTGACGAGCAGGTAGTAGCGGTGCAGCGGGTAGTCGCGGTCGACACCCACGCCACCGTGGAGGTGCTGGGCGGCGTGCACCACCCGCTGGGCGCCTTCGTCGGCCCAGTACTTGGCCACGGCCACCTCGGCGGTGGCGGGGAGCTCCTGCGACAGCCGCCAGACCGCCTGCCAGGCCGTGAGGCGCACGCCCTCGGTGTCGATGTAGGCGTCGGCTGCCCGTTGGCCCACGGCCTGGAAGGTGGCGATGGGCTTGCCGAACTGCTCGCGCTGTGTCGTGTACTCGGCGGTGAGCTTCACGGCCGCCTGGCAGGCACCGGCCACCTGGACGCACAGCGCCGCCTCGGCCCGCTCGAGCAACCAGGTCAGGGCGGCGGCACCCTCGGGCCCGGTGGCGAGGGCGTCCCCCGGCCCGACCGACACCCCGTCGAGATCGAGCTCGGCCTCGATCTGCCGGCTGGTCGCCTCCTGGGGGCGCCGCGACACGCCGGGGGCGGCGGTGTCGACGACGAACAGCCCGATGCCCCCGTCGGTGCGGGCCGGCACGACGGCGGCGGCGGCCACCATCCCGGCGGGGACGAACGCCTTCGAACCCTCGAGGCGCCAGCCGTCACCCTGACGGGTGGCGGTGGTCCGGGGCTCGGAGAAGTCGCCGCCCGGCTCGACCAGGGCGGCGGTCAGCACCGCGTCGCCGGCGATCATCGGGGCCAGCCACCGGCGGCGCAGGTCGTCGCCCCCGAAGCGGGCGATGGGGGCCGCCCCGAGCACCATGGAGGGGACCACGGGAACCGCGGCGGCGGTCCGGCCCGCCTCCTCGGCCACGATGCCGGCGCCGACGAACCCGAGGCCGGCGCCACCGTCGGACTCGGGCAGGGCGATGCCGAGGAGCCCGGCCGAGGCCAGCTCACCCCACAGCGCGCCGTCGAAGCGGTCGTCGGTGTCCTCGACCTCCTTGAGCCGCGCCGGCGTGGCCATGTCGGAGAAGATCCGGGCGGCCAGCTCGCGCAGGGCCTCCTGCTCTTCGGTGAGGGAGAAGTCCATGTCGTCTCCTGCTTGACGGGGGGAGGGGGAACGCCGGTTAGCGCAGCGACCGCGGCATGCCGAGGCCGAAGATGGCGATGAGGTCGCGCTGGATCTCGTTGGTGCCGCCGCCGAAGGTGAGGATGACGAGCCCGCGCGTGTAGGACTCGAGCCGCCCGTGGAGGACCTCCTCCGGCGATCCCCGCCGCAGGTAGCCCGACTGGCCCACCACCTCGGACAAGGACCGGAGCGCCTCCATGTAGAACTCGGTGCCGAACACCTTGATGGTCGACGCGTCGGCCACGTCGAGGCGGCCCTGGGTGCCGTTCCAGGCGACCTTCCAGTTGATGAGGCGGAGGAACTCGAGCTTGGCGTACACCCTGGCCAGGTGGATGCGCACCCACTCCTGGTCGATGACCCGCCGGCCGTCGGCCAGCACGGTGTCCTGGGCCCACTTCCGGACGTCCCCGAGGGCCCGCTCGATGATCCCCGGCGAGCACAGCGTCACCCGTTCGTGGTTGAGCTGGTTGGTGATGAGGCTCCAGCCCTCGTCGAGCCCGCCTACCACGTTCGACAGCGGGACCCGCACGTCCTCCCAGTAGGTCGTGTTGATGTTGTGCTCGCCGATCAGCTGCATGGGCACCACCCGCACGCCGGGGGTGTTCATGGGGACGATCACCATGGAGATGCCCTTGTGCTTGGACGCGTCGGGGTTGGTGCGCACGGCCAGCCAGCAGTAGTCGGCGTCGCCGGCCAGGGAGGTGAAGATCTTCTGCCCGTTGATGACGAGCTCGTCGCCGTCGACCACGCCCCGGGTCTGCAGGGCGGCCAGGTCGGTGCCTGCACCGGGCTCGGAGTAACCGATGCAGAAGTGGATCTCGCCCGCCAGGATCTTCGGCAGGAAGAACTCCTTCTGCTCGTCGGTGCCGAAGTTCATGATGGTGGGACCCACGGTGTTGATGGTGAGCATGGGCACGGGAGCGCCGCTGCGCATCGACTCGTCGAAGAAGATGAACTGCTCGATGGCCGACCGCCCCTGGCCGCCGTACTCCTTCGGCCACCCGATGCCGAGCCACCCGTCGCTCGCCATCTGCTTCACGATGCGCCGCACGGTGGGTCCGATGCCGTGGCTGTGGGCCAGCTCCGCCTCCACCTCGGGGGTGAGGAGGGTGGTGTAGTACTCCCGCAATTCCCGGCGCAGCGATTGCTGCTCGTCGGTGAGGCCGATCTCCATGCCCGCCCTGCCTTCCGTGGGTCGAACTTGGAACAGGTTACAGTTCGGCCCCCGCATCGGGCCAGATGCGGCCCTACGCTCGATCCGTGGACGGCCCCGCGGACCGCACGGTGGGCGGTCCCGCGGACGGCCCCGTGGACCCCACGGTGGGCGGGCCCGCGGACCGCGCCGCCACCGTCGAGCTCGTCGCCTCGGAGGTGGTCCGGCCCCTGCGCCGGGCCGTCCTGCGCCCCGGCCGTCCGACCCACGAGTCCGCCTACCCCGGCGAGGGCGACCCGCTCGCCGCCCACGCCGTGGCACGGTCCCTCGACGACGGCGCCGTGCTTTCCGTCGGGACCGTCGTCCCCGAGGCCCCGCCCTGGCTCCCGGGCACGGCGCCGGCCTGGCGCCCCGGGGGCACGGCGCCGGCCTGGCGCCCCGGGGGCACGGCGCCGGCGTGGCGGATCCGGGGCATGGCCACCACCCCGCCGCAGCGGGGCCAGGGCCTGGGGACGCTCGTCCTCGGCGCTCTGCTCGGGCACGTCGCCGCCCACGGCGGTGGCCTGGTGTGGTGCAACGCCCGCATCGGGGCCCGCACCTTCTACGAGCGGGCCGGGTTCGAGGCCCGGGGCGACGTCTTCGAGCTCCCCGGCATCGGGCCCCATGCCGCCATGTGGCGGACGGTCGCCGGCTCGAGCCGCCCCGGGGCGGGCTGATCCCGGGCGGCGGCGGAAGCAGGCGGGGCCTGCGCTTGGTTCGGGGCCCGCCGCCTGTGCCAACCTGGGTCCCCCGCATTCACGGACAAGGAGCACACGCATGCCCGACGCCGTCATCGTCGCCACCGGAAGGACGCCCATCGGGCGGGCCATGAAGGGGTCGCTGGTCAGCTGCCGGCCCGACGACCTGGCGGCCCTGGCCATCAAGGAGGTCCTGGCCAAGGTGCCGCAGCTCGACCCGGCCGAGGTCGAGGACGTCCTGCTCGGATGCGGCCAGCCCGCCGGTGAGGCCGGCTACAACGTGGCCCGGGTGGCGGCCATCCTGGCCGGCGTCGACGTCCCCGGCGCCACCGTCAACCGTTACTGCTCCTCGTCGCTGCAGACCATCCGCATGGCCGCCCACGCCATCCGGGCGGGCGAGGGCGACGTGTTCGTGGCGGCGGGCGTGGAGACCGTGAGCCGGTTCCAGTACGGGGCGTCGGACACCGGGCCCCACAACCCCCGCTTCGCCGATGCCGAGGCCCGCACCACGGCCCGCGGCCCGGCCGTGACCGAGCCCTGGACGCCGCCGGCGGGACTCCCCGACGTCTACATCGCCATGGGCCAGACGGCGGAGAACGTGGCCGAGTACGAGAAGGTGGGCCGGGAACAGATGGACGAGTACGCCGCTCTCAGCCAGAACCGGGCGGTCGAGTCCCAGAAGAACGGCTTCTTCGAACGCGAGATCATCCCCGTGACCCTGGAGGACGGCACCGTCGTCACCATCGACGACGGGCCCCGGCCCGACACCACCGTCGAGAAATTGGCGCAGCTGAAGCCGGTGTTCCGCGAAGGCGGGACGGTCACGGCCGGCAACGCCTGTCCTCTCAACGACGGGGCGGCGGCGGTCGTCGTCATGTCGGACACCAGGGCCTCGGCGCTCGGCATCACCCCCCTGGCCCGCATCGTGTCGAGCGGGGTGTCGGCCCTCGACCCCGAGATCATGGGCCTCGGGCCCATCGAGGCCTGCCGCCAGGCCCTCCGGCGTGCCGGCAAGACCATCGACGACATCGACCTGGTGGAGATCAACGAGGCCTTCGCCGCCCAGGTGATCCCGTCGGCGAAGCACCTGGGCATCGACTGGGGCAAGCTCAACGTGAGGGGCGGCGCCATCGCCCTGGGCCACCCCTTCGGCATGACGGGGGCCCGTATCATGACGACACTGCTCAACGCCCTCGACGACGAGGGCAAGACGTGGGGACTCGAGTCCATGTGCGTGGGCGGCGGCCAGGGCATGGCCATGGTGGTGGAGCGGCTGTCGTAGCGCGGGTCGCAGCGGGCGGGGAGGGGAAGACGTGAGCGGCGCCATCTACGACGTCGGCACCATGTGGGAACTGGTGGAGGCGCGCGCCGCCGCCTCGGCCGACCGGCAGATGTTGGTGGACGAGGCCGGCCGGACCCTCACCTTCGGCCAGTTCCGCGACCGGTGCGAGGTGGTGGCGGCGGGGCTGCACGCCATGGGGGTGGGGCCGTCGACCGTGGTGTCGTGGCAGCTCCCCACCCGCATCGAAACGGTGGTGCTGTCGTGCGCCCTGGCCCGCCTGGGGGCGATACAGAACCCGATCATCCACATCTACCGCGAGCGCGAGGTGGCGTTCGCCCTGCGCCAGACGGGCGCCGAGCTCTTCTTCGTCCCGGGGGTGTGGAAGGACTTCGACTACTTCGCCATGGCACAGCGGATCGCCGGCGACCTCGCGCACCCGCCGGCGGTGGCCGTCGCCTACGACACCTTGCCCGAGGGCGACCCCTCCACGCTGCCGCCCCCGCCCGTCTCGGGCGACGAGGTGCGTTGGGTCTACTACACGTCTGGTACCACCTCGGACCCGAAGGGGGTGCGCCACACCGACGGCACCCTCGTGACGGGCGGGCGCGGCCTCGCCCTGGCGGTCGACATGAGCGAGGACGACGTGGGGTCCATCGCCTTCCCCTTCGCCCACATCGCCGGGCCCGACTACCTGGTGATGGTGCTCGCCAACGGCTGCGGCACGGTCCTGCTGGAGTCGTTCGTCCCCGCACCGGCCGTCGAGGTGCTCGCCCGCTACGGCGCCACCATGGCCGGCGGGAGCACCGCCTTCTACATGGCCTACCTGAACGAGCAGCGCAAGCAACCGGGCACGAAGATCATCCCCTCGCTGCGACTGCTGTCCGGCGGTGGGGCCCCCATGCCTCCCGAGATCTTCCACGAGGTGGGCCGGGAGATCGGCGTCAAGGTGACCCACGGCTACGGCATGACGGAGATCCCCATGATCTGCATGGGTTCGCCCACCGACACCGACGAGCAGCTGGCCGGGACCGTGGGCAAGCCCGTCTTCGGCGCCGAGCTGCGCATCGTGACCCTCGAGGGTGACGAGGCACCCACCGGCATCGACGGGGAGGTTCGTGTGCGCGGCCCCATGGTGTGCAAGGGCTACACCGACCCTGAGCTCACGGCCGAGTCCTTCGACGAGCTCGGGTACTTCCGCACCGGCGACGTGGGTCACGTGCGGTCCGACGGGCACGTGGTGCTCACCGGGCGCCTCAAGGACATCATCATCCGCAAGGGTGAGAACATCTCGGCCAAGGAGATCGAGGACCTGCTCTACACCCATCCCAAGGTGGGGGACGTGGCCGTCATCGGCCTGCCCGACCGGGCCCGGGGCGAAAGGGTGTGCGCGGTGGTGGAGACCGCCGCGGGTGCGGATCCGCTGGGCTTCGACGAGATGGTGGCCCACCTGCGCGCCGCCGGCCTCATGACGCAGAAGGTGCCCGAGCAACTCGAACTGGTGGACGCGCTCCCCCGCAACGAGACCTTGAACAANGTGCTCAAGTACAAGCTGCGCGAGCAGTTCGGCGCCGAGCCGTTCNAAGGCTGAGCGCCCGACTGGAAACGGAGCAGCGCGGCGGAACGCGGCGGGGCGGGGCGGTACAGTCCCTCCGATGCGGATCCTGGTCCTGGGTGCGGGGTTCGGCGGCCTCGAGCTGTCGACGAGGCTGTCGGCTGAATTCGGCGACGACGTCGACATCGTCCTGATCGACCGGGGCGAGGGGTTCGTGTTCGGCTTCTCCAAGCTCGACGTCATGTTCGGGCGGACGGTGCCCTCGGCCGTGGTCCACCCCTACCGCGACCTCGCCAAGCCGGGACTGCGCTTCGTCCGGACCACCATCCGTTCCATCGACCCCGCCGCCAAGCGTGTCGACACCGACGCCGGGCCCTTCGAGGCCGACATCATGGTGGTGGCGCTCGGCGCCGACCTGGATCCGTCGGCGACGCCGGGGCTGGTCGAGGCGGGGCACGAGTTCTACACCGTGCCCGGGGCGTTCGCCCTACGCGACGTGCTGCCCGGCTTCGACGGCGGACGGGTGATCATCGGTGTCACCTCGACCCCGTTCAAGTGCCCACCGGCACCGAGCGAGACCGCCCTGATGATGCACGACCACCTCACCGGGCGCGGGATCCGAGACCGGTGCGACATCTCGCTCGTCATGCCGTTCGGCGTTCCCATCCCGCCCTCGCCGGCGGCGTCGGAGGCACTGCTCGCCGCTTTTGCCGAGCGGGGGATCCACTGGCACCCCGAGCGATCGGTGCGCGCCCTCGACCCCGACCGCAGGGTCGCCGTGCTCAGCGACGGGACCGAGTTGCCCTACGACCTCTTCCTCGGTGTACCCGTGCACCGGGCGCCCGCCGTGGTGATGGCATCGGGGATGGCGGTCGACGGGTGGATCCCGGTGGACCCGTCGACCCTCGAGACGACCTTTCCGGACGTCTACGCCGTCGGTGACGTGACGAGCGTGGGGACGCCGAAGGCCGGCGTCTTCGCCGAGGGACAGGCGTCCGTGGTGGCCGAGCAGATCGCCGCCCGCCTGCGCGGTGAGGGGGAACCGCCGGCGTACGACGGTCGCGGCGTCTGCTACCTCGAATTCGGCGAGGACGTCGTGGCGCGCGTCGAGGTCACCTTCTTACGTGGGCAGGCACCCGTCGGCGCGCTCGAAGGCCCCTCCCGCGCCCTGGCCGCGGACAAGAGGGAGTTCGGTACCAGTCGCATCCAGCGCTGGTTCGATCGCACCTGGGACTGACACCGGTCGGAGCGCCGCCTGGGCGGCACGACCACCCGAACGGCTACCCCGGGGGCGGCGCCTCCGGCCCGGGCGTGTCCTCCACCTGGGGCGCGGCGCGCGACCGTCGGGCCCGTCGCACCGACGCGCCCAGCATGAGGGTCACGAGCACGGGCATCGCCGCCACGGTGACGGGTCGGGCCGCCCCGTTGTGGGCCAGCAGCGCCACGACCACCACGACCACCACGGCCCCCACGGCCAGCTCGGGGGTGTCGCCCACCACGAAGTCCCAGACGAACCGGCCCACGGCGCCCGGCCACCGCCCGACGGCGGCCGCCGCCGTCCGGATCACCCGGGTGGAGGACCCGGGCCCGGGCGGGTCGGGGCGCACGTGCTCAGGCGACGTCGACAACGGCCCTCCGATCCCGGGCGAGCGTCGCCACCGCCACCCAGGCCACCAACCCGTACACGGCCACGAGCACCGGCAGGGCGAGATCGGAGCCCGGCCAGCGCACGCCCACCCCCTCCCCCGCCCAGAACGAGCCGAAGCTCACGAGCATCAGGCCGACCGCCATCTTCATGGCATTTTCGGGCACCGCGGCCAGCTGCCGGGCCACCAATGCCCCGACACCGCCCACCACCACCACGGCCGCACCCCCGGCGGCGGCGGCCAACCCCAACCGGTGGTCGGCGGCGCCCAGGGTGAGCACGATGACCACGACCTCGAGACCCTCGAGGAACACACCCTTGAACGCCACCACGAACGCCGTGGCGTCGCGCCGGCCACGGGCGGGACCGGACCCGTCGGCGACGCGCAACTCCGCCACGTGCTCGGCGAAGATGGCGTCCTCGTCGTGCTTGGCCTTGAGCCCCGCCGCCCGCAGCACGGCCTTGCGCAGCCACTGGAGCCCGAACACGAGCAGCAGGCCCCCCACGGCGATGCGCAGGGCGTTGAGCGGCACGTACAGGACGAGGGCGGGTCCGGCGGCGGCGACCATGGCCGCCAGGACCACCAATGCCGCGCCGGCCCCCTCCAGGGCCGAACGCCACCCGCGCGTGACTCCCACCGCCAACACGATGGTGAGCGCCTCGACCATCTCCACCGAGCTAGCCAGGAACACCGAGACCACCAGGACGACGGTGGCGCTGTGCACCTCAGTCCCCCGCTCGGGGTCCGACCGTCGCTGTGCGGGCCACCATGCCGCCAAGTCTGCTACAGGCCGGAGGGGCCGCGGAAACACCGAGCGACCCTCTTCCCGGCCGTGCCGGCCGTCCCCGGGCGTGCCGGCGGTCCCGGGGTGGGGCGCCTGACCGGGCAGCGGATAACGTGCGCGTCGTGATCCCCCCGACACGCCCTCCGGGGCCGACGCCGTCGGCCACGGGGACCACCGACCTCGTCGTCGGGCTCCCGGCACGGGATGCTCGGCCGGCGCGCCACGAAAGGACACGTCATGGGTAGGTGGGACAGAGCCGAGCTCCAGACGGCGCACGACAACTACCTGGCTGTCGCCAACGAGTCGGGACGCACGGGCGACTGGGGACCGTGGGCCGACCTCTTCACCGACGACGCCGAGTACATCGAGCACCATTTCGGCCGCTTCGTCGGGCGTCCCGCCATCCTCGAGTGGATCACGGCCACCATGGCGCAGTGGCCCAACACCGAGATGACCATGTTCCCCCACGACTGGTGCGTGTGCGACGAGGAGCGGGGCTGGTGGATCTGCCAGATCGAGAACCGCTTCAACGACCCCGGTGACGGCGGCGTCTACCAGTCCGCCAACGTCACCATTCTGCAGTACGCCGGCGACATGCGGTTCTCCTCCGAGGAGGACGTCTACAACCCAGCCAACTTCGGCCCCGCCGTGTCGGCGTGGGTGGCGGCGAAGAAGGCGCACGCCCCTGACCCGGCCCCGTAGACCCGGAGGCCACAGGTTGACAGACGACGACGCGGGGGCTGCCCAGGCCACGGAGGCGGCCGTGGTGCGCACACCCGAGGAGCGCTTCGCTGGGCTGGCCGGCTACGAGTTCGAACCGCACTACGCCGCCGTGACGGCGCGCGGGGTCGACGAGCTGCGCATGCACTACGTGGACGGCGGTCCGCGCCGCGCCCCCGTGGTGCTGCTGCTCCATGGCCAACCCACGTGGTCCTACACCTACCGGCACACCATCGGCGTGCTGACGGCGCGGGGGTTTCGGGTCGTCGCCCCCGACAACATCGGGTTCGGGCGCTCCGACAAGCCCACCGACCGGACCACCTACACCTTCGCCCGCCACGTCGAGTGGACGGTGAGCCTCCTCACCGCGCTCGACCTGCGCGCCGTCACCCTGGTGGTCCACGACTGGGGCGGGCCCATCGGACTGAGCGCCCTGACGGCGGTCCCCGAGCGCTTCGCCCGGGTGGTGGCCACCAACACGGTGCTGCACACCGCCGATCCCAGCCTCGACGGGGTGCTCGCCTGGGCCAACCACGGCCTCGGGGACACTCGGGTGGTGCTCGAGGAGTCGCTCGTGGACTACGTGCTGTTCTGCCAGCGCACGCCGGAGCTGGTGCCCAGCCACCTCGTGTACTCGGCCCACGGCCCGCTGGCGGCGGAGGTGCGGGCAGCCTACGACGCGCCCTTCCCGGCGCCGGTCTTCACCGCCGGCCTGCGCCAGATGACGAGCCTGATCCCACTCACCCGCAACGACCCCGGTGCCGCCCTGGGCCGGACCTGCATGGAGGCGCTCGCCCGCTTCGACCGTCCCTTCCTGACCGCCTATTCCGACGGCGACCCCGCCACCCGCGGCTGGGAGGGCGTGTTCCAGCGCCACGTGCCGGGGGCGGCGGGCCTCGACCACCCCACCATCACCGGAGCGGGCCACTTCGTCCCCGAAGAGGAAGGCGAACAGCTCGGCCGCATCGTCGCCGACTTCGTGGAGCAGAGCCCGGGCGGGTGACGACGTCGGGCCGGCGCCGGTCGGGCGCCACGTCCCGGCGCCACGTCAGCCGGTGAGGAAGTCGAGGATCTCGGGCAGGGCACGGCGGTCCTGCACCATGAAGGCGTGCCCGCCGTCGTAGACGCGCAGCGTCGCGTCGGGGACCCGGTCGACGATGGCCCGGCTGTTGGCGAGGGGGGCGATGCCATCGAAGCACCCCGCTGCCACCAGCGTGGGGCAGTCGATGCGGGCCAGACGGTCCCAGACATCGTGGTGGCGGCGCGCCTCGAGCTGTTCGGCCTCGCCTCGGCGAGCGACGGCCGTCTTGCGACCGGTCGTCCTGGCGGCCATGACGTCCACGAGGGCGCGGTCCGAGGGGTGGGCCTCCAGCCACGAGTCGGAGAAGCGGGTGTCGAGGAGCCGCCGGGACGTCTCGGCCCGGGTCTCGGTGTCGAGATCGGCCAGCTCGTGCAGCGGGTATGACGCGCCACCCGCGCCCCCCGGGGAGGTGCACAGCAGCGCCAGGCGCTCGACCCGGTGTGGCTCGGTGACCGCCACCTCCTGGGCGACCATGCCGCCGAAGCTCACCCCCACCAGGCGGAACGTGCCCCACCCCACCGCGTCGGCCAGGGCCAGGGCATCCGCCGCATAGTCCGCCATGGTGTACGGCCCGGGCGGCACAGCGGAACGTCCGAGACCCCGCTGGTCGTGCGCCACCACATCCACACGCGTTGCGAAGGCGTCCACCAGCGGACGCGTGGTGGCCAGGGTGGAACCCGACCCGTTCAGGAAGAGCGTGGTCGGGCCGTCCCCGGACCGCTCGTAGAACAGCCGGATCCCGTTGGCGGAGGCGAAGGGCACCGCAGGCGGGCCCTGGGACCTACTGGGCGGGACCCCCGCCCATGTCGCGCTGGCGCAGCTCGTCCTCGCGCCGCGCCAACTGCGCCTCCCACATGCGCAGGCGGGCCCGCTCCTCTCGCTCGCGCACGATGGGATGCAGGGTGTCGAGCGACGGGTCGTCGA